>Ga0247808_10001821_pt1 | contig 10340 bp, 15 predicted proteins | sample UWRJL089202R1_FD_179914 | JGI IMG/M metagenome (GOLD analysis project Ga0247808, IMG submission 179914) | Plant litter microbial communities from Arlington Agricultural Research Station in Wisconsin, United States - UWRJ-L089-202R-1 | ecosystem: Environmental > Terrestrial > Plant litter >... | reverse complement strand
AGAGCACGACCAATCGCGTCGACGTCCCGGGCGATCAGCGCCGCGGCAAGCGGTGCCGAACCCATCTCAGGCATCACGGGAGGCAAGTTACCGTCAGGAGTGGTGTCTCTGGAGTCAGTCATCGGACTCCAATTTACCCGCGAGAACTCACGCCTTGGGATTATTTGCTGTGCCAGCTGGACGGCCCAGCGCTGCCAGCCGGGTACTCGTCGAGGGGTACGGCGTTCGATTTCCATGCCTCGAGGATCGGCGTGATGATGCGCCAACACTCTTCGGCGACATCCCCACGAACCGAAATCGACGGGTCGCTGGTGAGGATTCCGCCCAGGACTTCGCCGTATGCGTCCAGCTGTCCGGCGGCGAGACCCGTCTCGAGTGACACCGTTTCGAGCGTGAAGGGGTCGCCCTCACCGTTCACATTGATGTCGAGCTTCATTCCGTTGGGGTCGAGCGCGATGTGCAGGCGCGTGGGAGCCGTGGCACCCGTGAGCCCGGTGGGCAGGTGCGGCACTGGCTTGAAAGTGACCACGATGTCTTTACGCGTGTCATCCAACGCCTTCCCCGACCGCAGCACGATGGGAACCCCGGCCCACCGCCAGTTGTCGACCGTGAGGGTGATTTCCGCCAGCGTCTCGGTGTTGAGCTTCGGGTCGACGCCCTTTTCGTCGGCGTACGAGGGAAGCTCGCGTCCATCGATTGTGCCGGCGGTGTAGCGGGCACGACGGGCGGTCTGTTCGAGCTCACCAGGCCAGAGGTGAGTCGCTCGCAACGCCTGCGCCATGGCGCCGCGCAAGTCATCCGAATCCAAAGTCGACGGTGGCTCCATTGTGGCTAGAGCAAGCACTAAGAGGAGGTGGCTCTGGATCATGTCGACGAGCGCGCCCGCTTTGTCGTAGTAGCCGGCGCGACTTTCGAGTCCGAGGCTTTCGTCGTAGCTAATCTCGATCTTTTCGACGTTTTCGGCGTTCCAGCTCTGCTCGAAGATTCGGTTTGCAAAACGCAGGCCGAGCAGGTTGAGCACCGTGGACTTGCCAAGGAAGTGGTCAACGCGGTGAACCCGCGACTCGGGCACAAGACGGGAGACCAGGCGGTTGAGCCCCTGCGCACTCCCCAGGTCGGTGCCGAACGGCTTCTCAAGAGCAAGCGAGGTGCCCTCCGGAAGCTTAATGGTGTCGAGGGCGCGGCAGCTGGCCTCAGTGACAGCCGGCGGAAGAGCGAAGTACAGGGCAGGCGCTGTCTCGCACTCGGCGAGAAGACGACTCAGGTCGTCTGCGCTGGTGGCGTCAACCGCAAAATAGCGGCTGCTGGCAACAACCGGGTCTGTCACAACGGGGTCGGCTCCGCCCTTTGCGAAAGCCGCGCGGAGCATGTCGTGCCAGGCCTCCGGGGCCATCTCGACGTGGCTCGCACCAATGAGATCCAACTCGATGTCACGATCAGCAGCGAGAAGCTGCGCGAGGCCGGGGAGAAGCAACCGCGTGCTGAGGTCTCCTCCTGCTCCGAAAATTACCAAAGTCTTGCGCTGTGCAGCCATTGTTCGAACCTAGTCGTCCAACGATGTCAGGGCACGCACGCCGTGCAGATCTTCAGGATGTGACAGGCTGGAAATAGTTTCCGTAGCGACTTTTGTGGAGGTACAGACCATGACCGATACCAGTGCAACTACACCTGAAAACGCAGGCGACCCGCTGACCGATCCCGCCGCCAGCAAACAGACGGTGATCAACGATGCCGTCGCGGGAGAGACCGTCATCGACAACGGCAACTACGCCGGTCCGACCGGTTCGGAGCCCCTCGAGGCAGAACCCGCTCTCGCCGAGAACGACCTCGCCGGAGACGACATCGACCTTCGCGACGAGGAGTAGCTCCGACAGACCTACGCGGCGCCGTTGGTGCGGGCCCACTCCAGAGAGTGCTGGGCCTGCGCCTTCGTCAACTTTGTTGTGCCGCCACAGTTGTTGCAGGTGTTGTAGTACGACGATGACACCGTAAACAGCGGGACGAAAAAGAGCGTCATCCGAGTCGAACGTTTGACAACCTGCTGTTGGGCGTGAACACCGCAGTAATTGCAGACAAAAGCGACCACGTTGATGGCGGCGTCGGACGCGCGGGTTCCGAAGAGGAGAAACACGGTCTACTTCTTCACTGAACGATTGGAAATGGCCACGGTGTGGGGTTCTCGACTCTCTTGGATGCCACGGCAGCGGACGCTGATCGTTGGGCGCACGGCCCGATACTTCCGTGAAGGGCCACCGCGCGCAAATCTCCGGTTCGGCCTTGACAGACCAATCCAACTACCCCGGTATTGCGGTGCGGTCAAGCACTGTTCGTGAACAAAGTTCACTCCAGCGTCGTCCCTTACACTGACCCCATGAGCGACACCAAGCCCCAGACCGCAGCGGTCATTTACAATCCCGTCAAGGTCGATATCGACGTTCTGCGGGAAGCCGTAAACACGGAGGCCGCAGCCGCCGGATGGGCCGAGAGCCTCTGGTTCGAAACGTCAGTCGAAGACGTCGGCCAGGGCGTCACCGCCGAGGCACTCGCCAAGGGTGTTGACATGGTCATTGTTGCCGGCGGTGACGGAACTGTCCGCGCCGTAGTCGAGGCGGTCCGTGGACACGATGTCTCGGTCGGCCTGCTCCCCTCGGGCACAGGCAACCTTCTCGCTCGTAACCTCAATCTGACGCTGAACGACATGCCGGGAAGTGTGCGCGCGGCGTTTGTGGGCGAGGATCGCGCAATCGACCTCGGCATGATCCGTATCGAGCGCGAGGACAAGTCCCGTGACGAGCACGCGTTTGTAGTGATGGCCGGACTGGGCCTCGACGCGAAGATGATCACCAACACCGACGAGGACCTCAAAAAGAAGGCCGGCTGGGCGGCGTACGTCAAGGCAATCTTTACGTCGCTGCGCGACCCCAATGAGCTCCACATGCGTTTCCGTCTCGGAGACGGCACCCCCAAAAAAGCCACCGTCCACACGCTGATCCTCGGCAACTGTGGGTCGCTTCCCGCCAACATCCTTCTGATGCCGGACGCCGTTCTGGATGATGGACTGTTTGACGTCATGCTGACCCGTCCCGGCGGAGTGCTCGGATGGATCCGCGTCTGGACCAAGGTTGCGTGGACCAACGGCATCGTCCGCCGCACCAAGGCCGGCCGCGCCATCGCTGGCGAGCACAAAAACGACCGCGACCTCCACTACGAGACGGCGGCGAAGTTCACTGCACGATTCAGTCGCCCCGAAGAGATCGAACTCGACGGCGATGCTTTCGGCGAAGCGGTCGCGTTTAAGGCGTGGATCGAACCCAGCAGCCTCCAGGTCCGTGTCCCCGTCGCATAACGAAGAGGGCGCTCCCCACTTCACCAACACTCCTCGCTGGAAAGAGCGCAGTCCGCTGGTGCGGTTCTGGCGCCAACTTCAGACGAGGCGCCCCGTCACCTTCACCGACAAGGTGCGGTACAAAATGCTGCGCGACCATCGGCCGCTGCTGGTGACGTACGCCGACAAGGCCGCCGTGCGCGACTACGTTGCGTCCCTCGTGGGCGCCTCGTACCTGCCGATGGAATTCCTCATCACCGACACCCCGTCGGACATCGTGGGGCGACCGCTCCCCGATGCGTTTGTACTCAAACCGACCCACGGCAGCGGGGCGACAATCGTCGTCTCCGCCGTGGCGCCCACGTCGACGGAACTTCCCCGACCGGAGTGGAGTTGGGTCTACGCTCACGTGCGCCCGAGCGTGGCCGATCGCACTCAGCTGGCCGCCATTGGCGAGCACTGGCTCAGTCAGTTGTACGGCCAGGGCCCCAACCGCGAGTGGGCATACACGCAGGTGAAACCCCAGATCATCGTCGAGGAACTTCTCGAGGGCCGCGACGGATCGATTCCCGACGACTACAAATTCTTTGTGTTCCACGGACGTGTGCACTACATCCAGGTCGACTCGGGTCGGTTCGGAAATCGAACGCAGGACTTCTACGACCGCGACTGGCAGCACCTCAGCCTCAGTGGCGGACCACCCTGGAGCGATGAGCCCCGGGCCGCACCCGCACGTCTTGCCGAGATGATCGACGTCGCCCAGCGCCTCGCCGTCAACACCGACTTTGTGCGCGTTGACCTCTATCACCTCGAGGATCGTGTGGTGTTTGGCGAGCTCACCAGCTACCCCGCTGGCGGTGACAGCCCCTTCATCCCGGAATCCTGGAACACCACGTTCGGGCTCCCCTGGACCGTGCCAAAGACCTACGAGTAATCGGTCGAACGGTCGCGGCGTGAGCCCACGCCCACCGTGCGCTTCTGCCCGAGCGTCACACGTTTACCCACCCGGATCATCGGTTTCTCGATGAACCGGTACACAACGTAGCTCACGACCAGTCCGATAACGAGTGAGATTCCGGCGACCCACCACAACGACAGGCTGGTGTGCTCGGCGACCAGGAAGAGCACCGCGCGGTGCGTGAGGTACAGCGAGTACGACAGCACACCAAGGAACGCGAGCGGGCGCCAGTTCAGAATCTTTCCGAAGAGTGACGTCGGAGCCGAAATTACCGCGGTAAACACAAACATCAGTGCCGCCGATTCCAGGCTGACGCCGACGATATACGCGACGGTTTCGGACATCTCACGAACGACGTAAAGCCCGGCCGCGCCGACGAGAAAGTATCCCCAGGCCCATTCCTTGGCCTTCGGGAATCCGTTGCCCGTTGCGGGGTTCCATCCGATGGCGAGAAGACAACCCCAGAGGATCGCATCGGCGCGGGTGTCGGTCGCGAGATAGATGCGGTCCCAACTGGCGTCGAGCACACTGTGCAGGCCGATCCGCCAGGCGAGAAACGCGACGCAGAGGGCGAGCAGCACCACAACCTGCTGCCGCCGGGTGAGCCACTTGCTCATCACGATGAACAGCAGCGGGAACAGAAGGTAGAAGTGCTCTTCGACGTTCAACGACCACAGTGCGTTCATCCCCACGGGCAGGTCGTCGCGTCCGTTGAGGATGATCCAATAATTTGTGAATTGCAAGGATGACGCGGCCGCACCCGCGAGCGTCATCGTGTTCTCGAGCAGTCCGAGCAGGTTGATCACAATGACGACTGCGAGCACCGAGTACATGGCAGGCAGAATCCGGAACACTCGACGTTTGTAGAAACTGACGAGCGCGATCCGTCCCGAGCGCTGCTGCTCCCTCGAGAGCAGTGTGGTGATGAGGTACCCGCTCAGGAAGAAGAACATCGTGACACCAGTGGTGTCGCGAAGAACCTGGGGCAGACCGGCGTGACCAGCAAAAACGATCAGGATCGACAGGGCTCGAATACCGTCGAGCGATGGGATGTGCGTTACGGCACGAGTGTCGACCACCGGTGTCGCCGTCATCGTTCCCCCGTCACTCGGCCAGCTCTCCCGAATCCTATCGGTGGCACAAACTACCCGGCGATGGTGATGTAGCCGAGCGCCGCCTTCGGGCGGATCACTTTCATGGAGCCAGCGGCGAGAAAGATAAGAGCGGTGAGGCCGTTGACGATCCAGAAAGCGGTGAGCATGGTGTTCCCTTGTGCGATGCCAGCGGTGAAGCGTGACAGATGTTGTCGATGAAACCGGTTTAGTTGCACGTACAACTTAGTCTGTCGGCGCACACAGCACTGGCCCGCCAGAAGACGGGCCAGTGCGGGTGGTGCGGATGACCCAGTGGTTACTTAAAGACATCCTTGATGTCTTCGCCGGTCTTTTTGACACTGGCCTTGGTCTGGTCGTTTTTACCTTCGGCGGCCAGCTCGTCGTTGTTGCTGTGGTTGCCGAGTGCCTCCTTCGCCTTACCGGCGAGATCTTCAGCGGCGTTTTTGATCTTGTCTGCTGCGCTCATGATGAGCTCCTTTTCTCTGTGTGATGGATATTGCGATGGGTCTTGTGGGTGGAGATGTGTGGTGGATGACGCGGCTCAACGCTTCGTTGCCATGCCCCCGGTGATCTGGATCAGCACGGGCACCTCGCGCCCCAGCACGGAGTCCCACGCGGTCACGGTGTCGTCAACGAACCCGCGCACCGTGGAGGGCGAGGCACCGCGGCGAACGCGAGTGGTGATCTTCAGCGCGGAGGTGCGCTTGACGAGGTAGGTGCTCACACTGGACGACACAATGTCGGGGTGACCGTCGAGAGTCTGCTGGATGGCCTGCTCGGCAACACGACCGTCAATCACAACGGATCCGCCGGTCGAGGTTGTGGTGTCGGGTGCCTTCTCCGTCACCAGCGCCCGGGTATGGCCGTGCCCCTGGCGGAAGATAAACAGCACCAGCAGCGCGATGAGCACCAGGCACACCACCGCGATCACAATCAGCAGCCAGGACTGGCCGAATGACTCAAGAGTGGTGTTGGCGATGACGTCGGCCGACGCGTCATCCACCGAAGCGGAGACAGACTTCCACTGCTCAAACCAGTCGGGAAGCGCCGCCGCAACGGCCGCGGCCGCCCCAACGACAAAAAGAAGAAGACCGACAAGAAGGATTCCCGTACGGTTCAGGGCTCGGTTGGTGTTGTTCATGCGCCGACGACTCCCTTCTGCTCGATGGTGACTTTGGCACGGAGTGCTGGTGTGAGTTCGAAGGTGGTGAGTGCCTCCTGCACAGCGGTGAGGACGCGTGCATCATCCACAGGGAACCCCGAAGACGGGCGCACGGTGACGTCGACCGTGCGATGACCGATCGTCACCACTACCTGGTCGGGATCGATGTTGGCGCTGCGACTGGCAACCCGTGCCAGCGCGGACGCCACAACCACGTTGTCCATAACAACGGCAGTGCGACCCACCACACCCGTGTGGCGGGCGCGGCGGCCGGGCAACAGCGCGACGAGAACGATCAGCAGACCGATCACGGCCACCGCGCTGCCCGCCCCGATAATTCCGGAACTGGTGACCAGCGTCGGCAGCCCCAGAACAGAGCCAAGCGAATCCTCGGGCGCCACAAGCAGGGCCGGGCGGCCAAGCAGGGCGAGCACACTCTCCGTGCCGATCCAGGCGAGAACAAAAATGAGCACAACGGCGAGCGCAATCGCGAAGCCCGACCGGGGCGAATGCGTTTCCCGACGAAGAATGCGTCGGTAGGGCGGTGGAGTGGTCACAGCGCTCGCACCTCTTCTCTGATCCTGGCGCCGGTGAGGCGAATGTTGACGATGCCGGCGGTGGATCCGGTGAGGTCCCAGACGCGGCTTCGAATGATGTTTTGGGTGGATGACGCGCGGTCGACCAATGTGGAACCGGCGAGCGCCGAGCTGCCGGGCGAAGCACTGCGAGTTGCAGCGCCACGGACGACAAGACCCGCCATCGCGATCGGCGCACTCACCGCGATGGCCAGTTCGCCGTTGTTGTCGCTGAGCTCAACACCGACGTTTTTGGCGTCGACACCGAGCTGGGCCGCAGTGATGGCCGACACAACGGACCGGATCGCCCGCGAGGTAACTCGGTTGCGACCGTGGAAACGCTCGGGGACGACCGCGGCTGCGGTCTCACTCATGACGACGAACGCTTGCCACGAACGACGTCAGACAGCGACCGCAGGTCGATCTTTCCGTCGATCACACGGGCGACGAGAGCGCCAACTGCCATTGCGGCGGCGACAAAAACAAACGCCCAGAAGCCCAGGATGATCCACGTCAGCGCGAGAACCGCACCAACGACGATGCCGGTTCGAGTTGTGCTGGATACGGTGCTCACTGGACTCGCGCAACCTTCGTGGTGTCGTCGGCGACAGCGTCATCCTCACCGGGAATGTGAACATCGTTGATGGTGACGTTGACCTCCGCGACGTCCATTCCCACAATGTCTTCGATCGCGGCGTACACGGCGGCGCGCACGTCGTCGGCGACCTTCTGCAGCGATGCAGGGTATTCGGCGACGATGGTGATGTCGACGGCGACTTGACGTTCGCCAACCTCGACGGTGACACCCTGGCTGCGGTCGGTCTGGTTCATGGCGTCGCGGATGGCACCGATTGCGCGGGACACGCCTCCGCCGACGGCGTAGACGCCGGGAACGCTGCGGGTCGCAATTCCGGCGACCTTCGAGATGACGCCTTCGTCAATGGTTGTTTTGCCGGTGCTAATTCCGGTGGTGCTCGCAACGGCGGCGGGAGTGACAGGGGCGGCGGAGGTTACATCAACCATCAGAAACTCTTTCGTTTGCGCATCTTGCGATGCGTCGGGTGTGGTCACTTTGTTCGGGTGACTCGGTTCAGGTGACTATGTAATAGTCATCAATAAGGCGAGGCGACTCCGCAAAACGTCACGCGGGATTTCAGATTCTTTTCGGAACGGATTCACATAACGATGGGCATTGGCGCCAATAACCCTCTGGACGGAGCGTCCGACGGCATTCTTGCCTCGCGCGCTGCCGACGGGGACGTTGCCGCCTTCGAGGTTCTGGTCCGTCGGCACGGGCCTCTGATGCGGGTGTACGCGGCCAAGGTGCTGGGCATCGCATCCGAGGCGGAGGACGTGGTGCAAGACGTGTTTATCCAGGCGTGGAGCCAGCTCGACCGACTGACCGACGTGAATGCGGTGCGGTCCTGGCTGATGCGGATGGTCAGCAACCGGGCGATCGAGCGGATTCGACGGCGCAAAGACCATGTGGATGTGGACCAGTGGGATGCCCCAATCCCAGCCAACGCGTCGCCGGAGCACATCGTTGAGGTGAACATGCAGATGGGCGCTCTCGCCAAGGCGGTCGACCGACTGCCCGAAATGCAGCGGCAGTGCTGGGCCCTGAAGGAAATCGGTGGGGTCCCCTACGCTGAGATCGCCGAGCAGCTCGATGTTCCCCTGTCGACGGTGCGCGGCCAATTGGCACGCGCACGACGCACCATAATCCAGGAAATGGAGGGCTGGCGATGACGGACAACGAACCTATGCTCGACGGCCTGAACCCGGAAGACCTCGACGGTCACACCATCGAAGAGCTGAGCGACTATCTCGATGCGGGCAGGGAACCGCGAGACCCGAGCATCGAGAACTCCCCCGGGGCGCGGATCGCCCTCGATGCGCTGGCCCGGCTCCGCAACGAGTCGTGGGCAATGCTCGAGATCGAAGCACTCGATGACCCCAATCGCGACCAGTCGTGGATCAAAAATGTGCTGGCCAACATCACTCGTGAAGCGCGCGCTGGCCGCGACATCCCGGTAAGCCACCCTGACGCCCAGACCGTTTTGAACATCACCGAGGGGTCCGTGCGCGGGCTCATCCGCGCCGCCGGCGACGGCCTTGGTGGCGCCATCATCGGCAAGGTCGCTCTCGACGGCGATGTTTCGGTACCCGGTGCGCCCATTTCCCTCGAGATCTCGGCGTCGGTTCCCTACGGCGAAAACCTTGTGGCCCTGTCGCAGCTACTGCGCGACACCATCACCGCCGAGTTGCTGGTGCACACCGAACTGAACATCGACGTGGTCAACGTCACCATTGAGGACCTCCACACCGATCCCACCGAGGAGACACCGTGAGCTACGACCTCGACCTCTCGCGTGCGTTGACCACGCTCGTCGCCTCGACGGCGGGCGTCACTGAGGTCTACCCCTCTGGTCCACTCGGGCGCAGCGTCATCCTGAACCTAATCAACCTCGCCGCAGACGACGAAACCGACGACGCGAAGGTCGCGCTCACTCGGGACGGCGCCGGCGCCCTCACCGTGACCGTAACCATCGGCGTCGACGCCGCGCACCCGGTGCCCACAACACTGCGCGCGGTCGCCAACGCGATCCGAGCGCACCTCGTCAACCTGGAACCCTGGGAAACGGCGCCCATCATCGACGTTCGGGTCAGCCACATCAACACCGCGTTCTCCGTCAGCGGATAACGCAGCTGATTGCGGCGCCACCCCGTACCCGCGGCGTCGCAGCTGGCTAGGCTCGAATGATGACAACGCTTCAGCACAAACTCCCGTCTGGCTTCGGCTACCGCTCCACCGCGACCGACGTTCTGGCGGGGATTGATCTCACCTCCACGCTTGCGATTGTGACCGGAGGATACTCCGGACTTGGTATCGAAACCGTCGCGGCGCTCGCCCACGCCGGCGCCCACGTTATTGTTCCCGCACGACGCCCCGAGGTGGCACGCGAAGCCCTCGACGCCCGCGGACTTGCCGACGTGGAGGTAGCAACCCTCGACCTCGGCGACCTCGCCACCGTGCACGCATTTGCCGAGCAATTTCTCGCGAGCGGACGCAGCATCGACATCCTCATCAACGACGCCGCCGTGATGGCTGCGCCCGAAACCCGGGTCGGTGACGGCTGGGAATCCCAGTTCGCTATCAACCACCTCGGACATTTTGTTCTCGCCAACCTGCTGTGGCCCGCCC
>Ga0247808_10001820_pt1 | contig 10341 bp, 9 predicted proteins | sample UWRJL089202R1_FD_179914 | JGI IMG/M metagenome (GOLD analysis project Ga0247808, IMG submission 179914) | Plant litter microbial communities from Arlington Agricultural Research Station in Wisconsin, United States - UWRJ-L089-202R-1 | ecosystem: Environmental > Terrestrial > Plant litter >... | reverse complement strand
AATAATTCGTAAGCTTTGTTAAGCCGCTCTTCCTGAATGTACTTAAAAACAGGAACACCAAAGAGTTCTTTAAAATTCTTTTTAAGTTTATTACTATTCAAACCAATCATTTTAGAAAGTTGCGTTATAGATGGCGGTTGCGAGAAATTGTGTGTAACAATTTCTCGTGCTTCATAAAGTTTATTTTTATCAACTTCTGAAAAATAGTTTTTTTGTTTGCTCGCCAAGAGTTCAAAGAAATGAGCCAGCAATTCATTTACCTGACTTTTTAAGAACAACATTCGCGTATTGCCGGTATAATTGTTTTTAAAGATTTTTTGAACTGCCAGTTGCATATCAAGCGTCATATAAAAGGAAGGACCTTCTACAAAATGTTCTTGCGGATGAAGAAGTTCCGGTAAGTGTTTTTCGAGGATTTCTTTCTCCGCATCAGACAACAAATGCATGTTTTTTAATTTAGAGAAAATGCTAATGGACTGCAAAGGTTTATTTGGTTCTATCTTATGAGCGAACTCTACTTTTTGATTGCCAAAAAAACAGATAGCCAAACCCGTGGTATTGGTTAGCACTTTAGTTTGATGATTGTGTTTGATTTCCAGTTCGACATTACCGGAACCATAAAACGCAAATCCCACGGTATCGCCGTCGATTTCGCATTTTTGAACAAATGTTTTCGATGCATTTGATTCTTCAATCAATACAATAAAGTGGTTTAATTCAATAATATCTGTTGTCATTTTAATGCTGATTTAGTATTTCACTCAAAAAAAAAGCCAAGTAGGTTTTGCTAAATAAGACATCAAAAAGAAATTTGGTTACTTTAAAATTAGAAAATATTTTTGAGATAATGCATAAATTGGTTTTTTAAAATATTGATTTGTAGTTTTTTTTTAAATCAGAACTTTATAATGGCACGTTGAAAGTGATATAAGACGTGGTTTTCAGCATCTTTTCGAATAGGGAATTTACTGTTTGGCTTATTTAATAAAATATTATATTAGCGCCCTAAAAGAACTACACAAAAACTAAAAATGGAAAATATTACAGTCATTATCATGTTACTCTTTGGGGTTGCATTCTTAAGTCTTTTAAGTAAAAAGTATAATTTTCCTATTCCTATTGTTTTGGTGTTGTGTGGTGTTATTATTAGTGTAATTCCGGGGCTTCCGGTTATTGCATTAAGTCCGGAAGTTGTCTTTATTGTATTTCTTCCTCCGCTTTTGTATCATGCTGCATGGTACACAAGCTGGTCTGATTTTAAACAATCTGCAAGACCTATTACACTTGCGGCTATTGGATTGGTACTTTTTACCACCGCAGCAGTAGCATATGCAGTACATGAGCTTATCGATGATATTTCATGGCCGCTTGCATTTTTACTTGGTGCCATTGTTTCGCCTCCTGATGCTGTGTCTGCAACCTCGATTACAAAAGGATTGGGGCTAAATCCAAGATTAATTGCTATTTTGGAAGGCGAAAGTTTACTGAATGATGCCAGCGGATTGGTAGCGTATAAGTATGCATTAGCCGCGATCACAGCAGGTAACTTTGTGTTGTGGCAAGCCGGATTGAATTTCTTTGTTATGTCAATACTCGGAATTGCGATTGGTTTGACTGTAGGTTATGCCATGAGTGTAATTCATAAAAAGTTTGTCTGCGATGATATTATCGAAACATCACTAACATTGCTAACCCCTTTTGCTTCTTATTTAATTGCAGAACATTTTGAATGTTCAGGTGTCTTGGCCGTTGTAACTACAGGTTTATATCTTTCTGCACGTTCTGGAACTATCTTTACGCATGAAAGCCGAATTATGACTGGTACAATTTGGAGTGTACTGACAAATATTCTAAATGGTTTAATCTTCATCTTAATTGGTCTGCAGCTTCGTCAGATCATGGCAGGAATTGGTGACTATTCCGGAATGTCCTTATTTATTTGGGGTGCTGTGGTAAGTTTGGTGGTGATTTTGGTACGTTTTTTATGGGTGGTTCCGGTAACGTTGATTCCAAGGTTTTTGAGCAAGAAGATTCGTGAAAAAGAAGAGTTCGATTACCGAAACATGATTGTTTTTGGGTGGTCGGGAATGCGTGGTGTGGTATCAATGGCTGCTGCTTTGGCTTTGCCCTTAACCATCAATAATACCGAAGAATTTCCGTTGCGTAATCTTATTATCTACCTGGTATTTTGTGTAATTCTTTCCACTTTGGTTATTCAGGGATTAACACTTCCGTGGATAATTAAAAAACTAAAGCTGGAACCGTATTCGATTTTGGCAGAAGAATATGAAATACGAAATGTAATCGTGTCAGAAACCATTACGCATATCGAAGATAATTTTTCTTTATTGAATGATGACTTGCTGCATAACATCAAAAGTAAATACGAAGTAAAATTCAACCGCTTGCAAAAGACGGAGCTTCCTGCCAACTTTTTTGGAAAAGGCAATGTTATGGGAGGAGAAATCTTTAATGATTTTTCAAAGTTGCAAATCGATTTGCTAAATGTAGAGCGTGCTAAACTTGAAGTAATGCACAAAGCGGGTTCTGTTAATGAAGAAATCTTCCGTAAAATCGAAAAAGAACTTGACCTTGAAGAAACCCGCTTGTGGATGGAAATGTATGAGAACTAAATCAGTACGATTAGTAAATTCTCTCATTTTGTCTGATAATCGGAATTACTTTAGTTCCGATTAACTCGATTGCATTCATTAGTTGAGAGTGTGTTAGTCCCGCATTGTCCATTTGGAAGGTAAATCTCGAAATTCCGCCAAGTGCATCGCTGTGACGTAAAATCTTCTCTGCAACTTGCTCCGGATCTCCCAAAACCAAAACGCCTTTATCGTCGATAAGTCCGTCGAATTTTTCTTTAGTTACTGGTGGCCAGCCGCGTTCTCTTCCTAATTTTGTCCAAAGTTCAGCATAACCCGGATAATATTCTGTAATAGCGCTTTCGTTTGTTGCGCCAACATAACCAGGAGAATGTAAGCCAACTTGCAATTGGTGGGGCTGATATCCTGCCGCTTTACCGGCTTCTCTGTACAAATCGATCAAAGGACGAAAACGGTGCGTTTGTCCGCCAATAACGGCAACCATTAAGGGTAATCCTAATGATCCGGCACGTACAAACGATTCTGGAGTTCCGCCAACACCAAGCCAGATCGGAAGTTTTTCTTGTATAGCTCTCGGATAAACAGGTTGATTATCTAATGCAGGACGAAATTTTCCTGACCATGTTATAAATTCATTATCTCTAATTTGTAGTAATAAATCTAATTTTTCCTTAAATAACTTATCATAGTCATTAAGATCAAAGCCAAAAAGGGGATATGCTTCAATAGAAGATCCGCGACCTACTACAATTTCAGCTCTTCCTTTTGAGATCAAATCAAGCGTAGCAAAACTTTGGTAAACCCTAACTGGATCTGCTGCGCTCAAAACGCTTACAGCACTTGCCAGTCGAATGCGATTTGTTTTTGCTGCAGCTGCGCTTAAAATTACTGCCGTAGCAGAATCTAAAAATTCTTTTTTGTGATGCTCACCAATACCAAAGACATCAAGTCCAACCTGGTCGGCTAATTCAATTCTTTGAAGCAATTGCTCCATGGCATCAACGCTGCTTAGCGTATTGTTGTCTCCGTACATTGCCGAAGCAAAACTGTCTATTCCTATTTCGATCATAAAGTAAAGGTATTAAAAATTGATTTTTTCTCGCTTATGAAAATTTAATTTGTTTTCTTACCCTAATAATTTGGATTTATGTATTCAACTACGTAGTTTTGTTTTAAAAAAAAGATAAAATATGAAAACAAATATTACTCCAATCAAAAACGAATTTGAAAATGAAATTGTTGACTTAATATTAAGCATTCAGCAAATAGAATTTAATGTTCCCATTACTTTGCAGGATCAGCCGGATTTACTGGATATCGATAATTTTTATTACGGCAGCGGAGGAGGATTTTGGGGTGCTTTTATCGGTGAAGAGTTGGTAGGAACTATCGCATTGGTTAAATTTGACGAAAAAGGTGCAGCGATCAGAAAAATGTTTGTAAAGAAAGAATACCGAGGAAAGGAGTTTTCGATTGCCCAAAATTTGCTTGTTACACTCATTGATTACAGCAAAAAAAATAAAATTGATGATTTGTATTTGGGAACAGTCACTAAATTAGAAGCAGCATTGCGTTTCTATGAAAAAAACGGTTTTATTCGTGTAGAGAAAGAAACGCTTCCAAAGGCATTTCCATTAATGAGCCCGGACAATGTATTTTGTCATTTACCACTAAAAAAATAAAGATGAATATTATTGATGAATCAGGAATTTTGGCCATCTCTACGCGATTACAGCGCTTAAGTGAGCAATTGCGCAAAGATGGTGCTTTACTTTATAAAGAATACGGAATCGAGTTTGAACCAAAGTGGTTTCCGGTAATTATTACGCTGCATCACAAAGAAGTTTTAAGCGTTGTCGAGATTGCAAATGAAATTGGTTATACGCATCCTTCGACAATCAGCTTATTAAAAGAATTAGAGAAGCAAAAACTCATTAGTTCTAAAAAAGACAAAATCGACGAAAGAAAACGTCTTTTACAGCTTACCCCAAAAGGGAAGGAACTTATTTTGCAAATGAAACCAGTTTGGGATGTTATGACAAAAGTTCTTGGTGATATTGCCGATAATCAAAATAATTTGCTGCAAGCTCTCAATGAAGCCGAAAACAAAATTATGCACCAAGGTTTTTTACAAAGAGCTTTGCAGTTGAAAAGTGAAGGGGAGAAGTAAAGAATTAATAAAGATTCAATAAGAACTTAAATATTTTAAATTTTAAGATTGAGGCACTATCAAATAAATTGATTTTATTTTTGGTGCCTTTTTCATTTTCTATTTTCGTTTTAGATTTCTTTAAAAATACTATCGACGTTTACGAACAAAGTGATTTGTTGGTTAAGCAAAAAATAGAACGATTTAAATTTTTAATGATAAAGATAATATTACCAATTCTGATTACTATTTATCAACTTCTCATGATATGGTCCGAAAAATTATTTTCTCAAATGATCAAATAATTCGTTGCTACTTTTTTTTTAAAATCAGGTCATCAAGATTTTTTTAAAAGATAAAATCCAGAGTTGAAAAATTTCTCAATCATCATTTTTTAAATAACGACACAAAGTTGCATTAGTTAATTTGTGGTATTTTTGACTGTTTTTAAGAAATTGTCCTTCCTTACTTTTTTACCAGAAATTTTAAAAGTGCTCAGACAATGAAATTTTCAATACATTTTTCGATTTTCTGAAATAACAAAAATGCTTAAAGCTTAAAAAGCTATTTAAAAAAACAGAAGTGTTTCAAGTTCATTTGTTAATGTTTTAGTTTAGTAAGGAGTGTTTAATATCATGTAAATTAATTACTTATTGTTTATTAGGTTGATGTATTTTATTAAATTGACGAAAATTAAGCCCAAATCAAGAAGTGATATTTCTTCCGTTTCAGGTTTCATTAACTTCTAAACTTTTCGGGATAACTTCCAATTGAGATTTAGTTGACCAGAGTGTTTTTAACTCAATTTAAAGCCGTTTTAAGGCGATTTTGCTTTAAAATGGTATTCTGATATAGATCAGGTTGAAAAACTTCAAATAAGACGACTTATTTGGTTTCTTCATAAGTATTGCGTTTTAAATTTTGATTTTTTGAAAAAGAAATTATAAAAAAATGTTTAAAAAGGCAGGTAAAGTGGGAGGTAAGAAGTTTGTCTTTTTTTTGAAAAAAGGGTAACATAAAAGTATCAAAAATTAGATACTCCAAGCGAAGAAAAAAACAGTCAGAAATTGATATTAAATTCATGTTGAAAAGGAACAAAAAACAAGGTTGCTTTTTTTGAAATTAAAGACTCGTAAATTATGTGGAAAACGCACTATTGGTAGGCTTTTTTTGAGTATATGACACAATGTCAGTACGTGTTAAAATTTAGTTTTTTATATTTAATTACCAGTTATTTAGATTGATTTATGTGAAGTTTAAAATGATGTATTGTTTTAGAGATGATTACTAGCGTATTTTGTTGCTAATTTTGATTTTTAAGACGGTAAAAAAAATAAAATACTTAAATTTTGATCATTTTAGAGGTTGAAAAACGTATGTTTTTTTTGAGCCGAAATTACACTTTTTTTCTTCTGTTAAAACCTGGTTTTTAAAATATTTCAGGATACTTTTTTCTGAATTTTTCGCCATTGATTTCTGCCTTTTTAGATTCATTTTTAGGAGTGATTTCTATTCTGAATACGTTAAACTTTTTTAACTGCAATTACCTTAAGGTAATCTTAGAGGTTCTCTTTTAGATGAATTTTGCCCTATTAAAAATTCAGATATGAGAAAGACAACCGAAAAAATTAAAGGTATTGTATTGAAAATAGTATTCCTTTCATTCCTTTTTGCAGGCATAACATCATGTAATGCCAATGATGATAGTAACAAAACAGACCATAAAACATTTGTATTAGTTCACGGTTCCTGGCAAGCTTCTTTTGCTTGGGATGATGTGAAGCAGCAATTAGAAAAACAAGGGCATCAGGTTATTGCTTTAGAACTTCAGGGGCACGGAACAGATAATTCTCCGATTGCAGAAGCTACTTTAGCCAATTATGTAAGCCGCGTCAAGACAGCAATAAATGCTGTAAATGGTAAAGTTATATTGGTGGGACATAGTTTTGGAGGTGCAATTATTACCCAAACGGCAACAGAAATACCAAACAAAATCGAAAAACTGGTATACATTGCGGGCTTTGTTCCACCAAGCGGAAAGTCGGTTTTTGAGCTTTCGTCGCAAGATAAAGCTTCTTCAATTACGCCTGAAGTATTGTTGTTTTCTGCAGATGGAACTACAGCCACTTTTAAAAATCCGGACGTTACTATTCCTAAAATATTTTGTCAGGACGGGACACAAAAGCAAAATGACTTGCTGATTAAGAACTTAAAACCGGAGCCTTTGGCACCTCATGGAACACCACTTCAATATGATAAAAAGGTATTTGAAAGCTTAGAAAAATACTATATATACACGACTGAGGACCGTGCAATAAGTTATGACTTTCAGCAAAAAATGGTGCAGGAAGCCGGAATTACAAATACATTTTCGATACAATCAGGTCACAGTCCGTTTGTGTCGCAACCCAAAGAAGTATACACGATTTTAAACGATTTAACAACAATAAACGATTTAGCAATGAAGAATGAATTAAAAATTGGAGACAAAATACCTAATTTTTCTCTACAGGATCATAACGGAAAGACTTTTAATAGTGTAACTGATTTAGAAGGAGTTACGAGTGTGATTTATTTTTATCCAAAAGATGAAAGTGGTGTTTGTACTAAAGAAGCATGTGCCTTTCGTGATAGTTATCAGGACTTTACAGCTGCAGGAATACAAGTAATTGGTATAAATTCGGCAGGAATTGAAAGCCACAAACAGTTTGCACAGAAAAACAACCTTCCTTTTAGACTCTTGAGTGATCCGGGTAACAAAGTGATCAAGCAATTTGGGGTAAAAAACGCTTTATTCCTGACCGGAAGGGAAACTTTTGTAGTGAATGATAAAGGTATTGTAGTGCATAAATTTAGAGATTTCTTTAAAGGAGAAGCGCACGCTCAGGAAGTATTGCAGTTTCTGAAACCGGTAAAGTAATATTTTATTTCATAATTTTAACCCAGTCTATAACGGCTGGGTTTTACTATTTTACTATGGAAGATAAGAAGGAATTAGTTGATTTTTTGCATAATTTTTCGGGACTTTCGGAAGAAGATTTTGGAAAAGGAAGTGCATGCTGGTATAGCAGAACGATAAAGAAAGGGGAGTTTTTTAACATGCAAAGCTTCGTTTGTTCTGACTTGGGATTTATACGAAGCGGACTTTTTAGAATCTATTATTTCGATGAAGAAGCGAGAGAAGAGCGCAATATGTTCTTCTTTTCTGAGGGGCAGTTTATCGTTTCCTTTGCGAGTTTTATTTATCAATATCCTTGTATTTACTATATCGAAGCGCTTGAAGATGCCGAACTTTACGCTATTAAGTATAAAGATTTGTATCATTTATATGATGTAAACAATGGCTGGGCAAATACAGGAAGACGTTTAGCTGAACTGTTTTTTATTTATGCACAGCTTAGAATGGAGGCTTTGTTGTTTAATACAGTGGAACAACGTTACTTAAAATTGCAAAAAGAACAGCCCGAAATCGTTAAGCGTATTCCTTTATTTCATGTTGCTTCTTATTTGGGAATTACGAGTCAATCGTTGAGCAGAATTAGAAAAAGACTAGGGTAAAAGGCTTATTTTACGCTGAAAAAATGATATAAAAAAACTCTATTCATAATGATAGAGTTTCTTTTTTGTACAGCAATTTGTTCTTATTTTATTGGTTTTGCGATCGTATCGCTTACCATTGTCGTATCGGTAGCGATACCAAGAGTATCGACGGTAGCGTTTATGCTATCGACCGTTGTTATAGTAGAGTCAACATACATGTCTGAATCTATTGGAATAGTATCATTTTTTTTGCAGGAAAAGGAAAGTCCGATCAGAAGAAAAAGAAATGCGATTTTTGATTTGATTACTGTTTTCATGGTTTTTATTTTTTAGTTACTAATTATATCTTTCTCAAAATTAGTTTGTTAGCACTAAAAACAGTTATATGATTTTGTAATTTATATTATAAAATATTCATTTTCAATGATTTAATTTTATTTTGACTCATTTCTAGTTGGAAATGGATTTCCTAGCCCGGACAGGAACGGCATCCTTTGCTTGCTTTCTTTAAGCAAGGAAAGATATAGTGTATGGCCGGAATAGCTCCTAAATATGATTATTTAAATTTTGACTAATTTTAGTTGATAATCAGGTCAATATCTTCTGATAAACGGGTAAGTAATTCTGGTGTTTCGCTATTGTTTAATCCCCAAGGTATTAGTTTTCCTCGTTCTATAATTTCTTTTTTAGAATAAACCAGACTCAAATAATAACTTAAATCGCCTATATCTGTGGGAACAGGTCTGTTTTTTTGCGGAATATCTTCGTAGTAATATCTTGAATCTGTTATTTTGGGATATTTGCTTACTAAATAAGGGTTTACGGTCATTGAAGGACCATCGCCATGATATAAATCTGTGGACTGAATAGGTGTAATTGTTAGGGTTGTGATGGTCTTTTTTAATTGTTTGTAAGCTTCGGAAGTTGTACTGAAATCGCCGCTTTTAATGACTTTATTTTGAGATAATTGCCTTACTACTGAAAGGCGCACAAAGTCGCCATTGATTTCAGTTACTTTAAATACAAAATAACGATTTTCATAACTCTGGCTTCCGTTTGATCCTCTTTGTTTGCTAAATATAAAGCTTCCTAATTGCAACTGGTGTTCCTTGCTATTAATGGCTTTTTTCCAGGCGTAAGGTTTATAAACTTTTTGTTTTAGTACGTACAGCGTGATTAGAACAAGTACGGTAATCAGTATTATTTTTTTCATGCAAAGTTTAAATATTGGAATTTTCCAGTTCTTCAATGATTTGCCTTTTCATTGTGGTATGAACATAGTCTTTTGTTTCGGCATACGAAATGTTGTACTTACGCGTAATTTGTTGCAAATGAACGGGGAATGAAGCTAATAAAGTATCATAATAAATGTTTAACTGACCTTCGTCCGGCATTTCGAAAGGTAAACGAATCTGAAATCTTCGTAATAATGCGGTATCAATCGTGTGGTAATGATTGGTAGCGCAAATTAGCAGACTATTGGCTGGAAAATAGTCAATTAACTGAATAATGGTGTTTACAAGACGTCGCATTTCGCCTACATCCTTATCATCAGAATCGCGGCTTTTGCCAATCTGGTCGAATTCATCCAGAAATAAAACGGCATTTTCTCTGCTGGCTTTGTCAAAAATTGCTTTTACATTTCTCGAAGTTTCTCCAATTCGTGCATTAATCAGCGTGCTTAAATTGATGATTACAATGTTTTTATTGAGAGCAGCAGCAATAGCTTTTGCTGTAGAAGTCTTGCCGCAGCCGGAATGCCCGTGCAGTAAAATTTTGTTGTCGACCTTAAGATTGTACTTCTTTAACTCTTCTAAATAGCGATGTTCTTTGATGATTTGTGTTAGAGAAGCCAGATTTTCATCACTAAAAAGTAAGTCGCTTAACGCAATTTTTTCTGTATCCTGTACGGTAAGTTCGTAGAGATTCATGTGTAGTTAATTTGGTACAAAGTTGGTTTTATTGCTTATTATCTATTGCGTAAATTGTGCGGTCTATAGTGGAAAGCACGAATGCTGCTGCAGCACTTGTTAGAACTGA
>Ga0247808_10001816_pt1 | contig 10348 bp, 16 predicted proteins | sample UWRJL089202R1_FD_179914 | JGI IMG/M metagenome (GOLD analysis project Ga0247808, IMG submission 179914) | Plant litter microbial communities from Arlington Agricultural Research Station in Wisconsin, United States - UWRJ-L089-202R-1 | ecosystem: Environmental > Terrestrial > Plant litter >... | reverse complement strand
ATTCGAATAGATAGAAAGTTTAATTTGAGTCAAATATGATTGAGTCTGTATCTGTTACTCACCACATTCAGAAACATATAATTGACGTACTTATGTACGTTGAAGTTGCTCGTTTTCGTGACCTTCGTCCTGATCGAACAGATACAAATCTTTTCACATATCACCTTAATGCACTCGTAAAATCAGGCATGGTTGCAAAGGTTACTGGGGGGTACTCATTAAGTACAATCGGCCTTTCATATGTTGATCGTGTTAGTACCGAGAAAAAAACAATCCGTTCGCAACCAAAAATTATTACTATGCTTTTAATTCAAAACAGCGAAGGTGATGTACTTTTACAAAAACGCAGCAAGCAACCGTATATCAATGCGTGGACCTTGCCGTACGGAAAACTTCATATTGATGATCCATCAGTTATAATTGCCGCAAAACGTGAAGCAAAAGAAAAGCTTGGCCTTGATGACCAAGAAATGAGACATGCTGGGGACTGTTATATCCGAGTAAAAACAGGAGACGAGATACTGTCGACGACACTTGCTCACGTATTTAGATTTAACCGTGATGACATTGAATTATCTGATGAAATTATTTGGGCTCGGCCACATAAACTACGCGATTATAAACTTGCACCCGCAGTTGAAGAAATCGTTGCCAGAGGATTCTTTAACGATCCGTTCTTTTTTGAAGAGTTTGATTCAGATTGGACTCTATAAGAAAACTTTTCACTATTTCGTTGAGCGTGGACATATTGTACGTTGCCACGCTGTTGTAGGGATTGCCTGAAATCATTGCAGACAAGCTTTTGTCTGACTTCTCATCAAACAGACAGAGAATAGGGCGATTTAGTTTTTCGGCATAGGCAAGTTCATACCCGACGCCCAATGAAGGGTGCGTAACTTCTGCAATGACGAAGTCGCATGCTTTTATCATATTGGTATCACGCTGATAAATCTGATCTACGGGGAGTGGGCTTCCACCAAAATTAATTGCATCGTGAACAAATATTTCGCTTAATACATCAATGCCGAGGGATTTTAATGTATCGAGAATGGGTAGGTAGTTTGAGGTGTCCCCACCACTTCGAATAGAGCAGGCGAAATAAGCTTTCATTAAGCGTTTCGTTCTCGAACCCAACCATCGATTGTTCCAGCACCCATGCAGAGTACAAGTTTACCTTCGCTTCGGGCTTGCTGGATTGCATTCCACAAGTCATCACCAAATTCTGAAATACGAACAGTATCTTTATTTGTAAGGTCTTCAGTAAGATCTTCAGGTGTTAAGATCCGTTCGTTTGGATCTTCTCGTGAGAGGTACGTAGGAAGCCAATATGTTTCTTCAGCAAGCTCAAACTGATCTTTGTACATTTCTTGAATACGTGTCTGACGTCGGTTTTGGTGAGGTTGATACACAAGTACAACGTGGTCAGATAATTCTCGTGCAAGTTGCAGTGTCGCAGCGATTTCTTTCGGGTGGTGACCGTAGTCTGAATATAAGTTGTCGCCGATTCGCTCAAATCGTCGATCAGTTCCTGGGAACTTTCCTAAAGCCGCAACGACATCTTGGTCTTTTCCGAGTGACAAATATTCAGCTGCTTTTGTGATCAGTGTTCCGTTACGACGGTTGTGTTCGCCGGGAAGGGGGAGTTGTAGCGTCTCGTCAAGAATCCATGCCTTGTCGGCATCTGCTTGAACGTACGCCGCATCACCGCGCCACAAAATTGTGTGTTGTGATTGATCGATAAATTGACGAAAGGCCTCGGTGTATTCGGCTTCGGTCGGATACGTATCTGGGTGATCATAATCAATCGACGTAATGATCGAAAGATATGGTTGGAAGTTAAGAAAGTTTCGATCGTATTCGTCGCATTCGTAAATAAAGAATTCACTTTTTGGATCATATTTTCCGCTTGGCCCATATGCGATTGTTGTTCCCACAGAATAACTCGTCGGAATCCCAAGTTGCTGCATCAGCCAAATCATCATGCCGGTTGTTGTCGTTTTGCCGTGTGTTCCTGCAATCGCAATTAACTTCAGGTCTTTTTCTTGAATGATATATGCCAAGAATTCATCTCGCTTGCTAATGCGAATTCCCAGCTCCTGCGCAAGCAGTAATTCCGGGTGATCGTCTGGAAGGGCAGAGGTGTACACGAACCAATCAATCGGCGTTGCGATGTGACTTTCACGGAGGAAGCTTCCATCTTGCCCAATGTTTACAAGGATACCTTCAGCCCGGAGTTCTTCGGTTAGAAGGCTTTCTGTCATGTCCGATCCCATGATTGTGTGACCGGCATCTCTGGCGATCTCGACGAGTGGTCCAATGCCTACGCCGCCAAGTCCCGAGAAGTAAATATTCATTCCACTAGTATATACCAACATGCTTGCTCGCCGAGGCAGAACTGTGGTCTAATAGAGGAGGAAAAAGTGGGCACTCTTACGCAATGTTACAGAATATAATTCACCGAGTATTTATCAGGCGCCATTTTTGGCGTCGTGCCACGTTCAGCGAAATATCTGAGCTTTATGCTTCACGTATGCTTCGTATGTTGGCATTTAATCTTGCCGCTTCGTTTATGTCGATCTTCTTGTACCAACACGGATACGGCATCCCGTTCATCGCAATGTTCTGGGGAATATTCTTTGCGTACAAGGCGGTGATTGCAATTCCTTTAGCGGCACTCGCTGCTCGTATTGGTGCAAAGCACGGTATTTTAGTTTCGAATCTGCTTTTTATTCCTTCGATGATCGCTTTTTCACTGGTTCCACAGTTTGGTCCGTGGCTACTTGCGATCGTGGTGTTATTCCAGGGCGCATCTTCAACGCTCTATGCAATTAGTTACAATATCGACTTCTCAAAGGTGAAAAGCGTTGATCACGCCGGAAAAGAAATCGCGTTCATGAACATTATTGAGAAAGTGACAACTGGTCTGAGCCCACTTATCGGAGGAATCCTCGCGTTTCTATTTGGCCCGGAAGTCGTGTTGATTATCGCAGCCTTTATCTTCTTGCTTGCAGCCTTGCCGCTCCTACGGACTGCAGAACAAGAACGTCCGCATCAAAAACTTAACTTTAAAGGATTCCCGTGGCATCTTGTTCGACCAAATATCCCAGCTCAAATTTCACTTGGGTTTGATGTATTTACCTCTGGGACTGCATGGACGATTTTCACTGCCGTATTCGTGATCGGTGTTGCGGCTACTAACGAAGTCTATGCATTAAACGGTGCGCTTCTATCGGTTGTCTTGTTCGCCGCGCTTGGTGCGTCATACGCTTACGGAAAGCTTATTGACCGAAACAAAGGAAGGGAACTGCTAAAGTTCGCTTCAATTGGAAACGCCGTGACGCACTTTATGCGTGGATTTACAGGAACACCAATCGGAGTTGCTGGACTTAACATTGCAAACGAAGCGGCGACAACCGGCTATAACATGGCCTATACACGTGGTGTGTTCGATAATGCAGACCTGTCAGGTCAACGCACGACATATCTTGGAATCGTCGAAGTACAATCGAATATTGGCGCAGCTATCGGTGGGTTTCTTCTTTTCTTCCTCTCGTCAGCAATAGGCGACAAGCCTTCGCTTCAGACATTCTTCTTTATCGCAGCAGTCGTCGTTCTGTTAATTGCGACTGCTCGTTTCCCTCTCTATCGAAAGTAGTAATGGTAAGGTACAATAAGTGCCAGTAATAAGGTGGGAACCTCGAAGCGTGGCAGACAAAAGGCGAGTCAGAAAAACAGTAAAAAACCTGCAGCGCGTAAAGACGTGGCAGCTTTTAGTATTGCTTATCTTGGTTGGGTTTATTGCGGCGACGTTCTTACGCCTTAATAACATCGGAATGGTAGAGCGGCGCAATGCGGTTATCAGCGCCGACAAAGCTGGAAACCAAGAAGTAACTGTCCAAAGATTGTACGATCTACAACATTACGTCTCTTCGCATATGAACACTGACCTAGGAACGGGCGTTTATCTTGAATCAAGTTACGAGCGTAACTACCAATCACAGCTCGACACGGCCGCGAATGACCAAAATCCTAATGGTAATATTTATAAAAAAGCACAAGACGTTTGTCGACCAAGGTTCAGTACGTATTCGACAGCATATTTGCAATGTACCACTAGTGAACTTGCTAAATATCCGGCCGAAACCAATTTACCTGGGGCGGTAAAACAACCCTCGACCGCGCCGTACATTCATGACTATGAATCGCCCACTTGGTCACCTGATTTTGCGGGCTGGTCACTGGTGGCTTGCGCCGTGATTGTGCTCATGATTTTAGTTCGACTGGTTAGCCTTGGCGTCTTAAAATTATTGCTCCGACATCACTATCGTAGTGTTTAGTGTTGACAGCGCCCCTGGTCAGGCTGTACGCTTACTCTCGTATAGCACTAATAGGAGGTTATAAGATTACCATGGCTTACAGTCACACTAACTCAAAGGGCGTCACTTACTACCTACACAGCACAGAAGTAACACTTCGTGGTGGTAAACCACAAACAATTTACTTCTTCGCGAAAGTAGAGAAGAATGCAAAGGGTCAACCAGTTGATCTTCCAGAAGACCGCATTGTTAAGGAAAACCCACGTAACGGTTTCCTTACAGTTTCTAAGAAAAAATAGTCCCTAAAAAAGACGATTGCACCCAGGAAAAAAGCGCTTGCGCTTTGACCGGTTTGAACTTATACTTAAGTCAAACAAACAGGTGCCAGGATTGCTCCCTCCCCGGGAGCAATTTTGTTTTCTGAATCTTAATTACAGTTGTTTTCTTATGCCTCTAAGGTGTAAAATGAAAGTAATGAAAAATATGGTCGAGGTCAAAAACCTCAAGAAGCGTTACGGGGACAAGCAGGCAGTTAATGGAGTAAGCTTTTCAGTCAAGAAGGGTGAAATCTTCGGAATCCTCGGTCCCAACGGAGCAGGCAAGACAACCACCCTTGAAATGATGGAGACACTTCGTCCTATCGACTCCGGAACGGTCAAAATCGACGGTATCGATGTAAAAGACAATCCTCAAGCAATTAAGTACATCATCGGTGTTCAGCCTCAAACGCCAGCCTTCCAAGACAAGACACGACTCACAGAAGTTGTTGAAATGTTCGCAGCCGCGTACGGAGAAAAAGTCGACCCGATGGAGTTCCTCCGCGACGTTGATCTTCAGGACAAAGCAAAGAGCTACGTCGAAGACCTCTCTGGTGGACAAAAGCAGCGCCTCAGCATCACCACAGCCCTTGTGCACGGTCCAAAGGTGTTCTTCCTAGATGAGCCAACAACAGGGCTTGACCCTCAAGCACGCCGCAACCTATGGGAACTTATCGAAAAGGTTCGCGACAAAGGCATCAGCGTCATCATGACTACCCATTACATGGACGAAGCTGAAGTACTGTGTGATCGAATCGCTGTCATGGATAACGGCAAGATCGTCGCCATCGACACTCCACAAAATCTTATCAAGCAGCTTCTTGCTCGTGGATTCAAAAAGAAGCAGCACGTCGAGCAGGCAAACCTTGAAGATGTATTTATTGATCTAACCGGTAAAGATCTACGGGAAGAGGTGAAATAATGAACAACTCATGGAAAAAAGCACTCTTCACCGTTGGCGTCTTTGTTCGTATTAGCACTAAGCGATTCTTCCGCGATAAACTCGCTATCTTCTTTACAATCGGATTCCCGCTTATCTTCTTGTTCGTATTCGGAAGCTTGAATAGCGGAAGCGGCGGTGTTTCGTTTAACGTAGCTGTGATTAACCAGTCAAAAACTGAGTTTGCGACGCAGTTTGAGAAACAAATCGATGAAAGTGACATCCTCAAAGTGAACACAGAGGTCAAAACACTCGACGAAGCCAAAGAAAAGATGAGCCGTTCAGAGCTCGATGCAGCCATTGTCCTTCCTGATACCTTCGGTAAGGTTGCTGATGGCAAAACAATCCCTACAGGCCAGGCAAAAGTCGTCTACACACAAAATAACCAACAATCAGCCACGGCTTTAACCTCTATCCTTGATCAACAGTTTGGGGTAATTAACTCGAAGTTTGTCGATACATCTGTACCATTTACTGTGACAAGTGAACAGATCAATGAGCGAAGCCTTTCAGCCTTTGACTACACATTCGCAGGACTCCTTGGATTTGCAATCATCGGTATTGGTATCTTCGGTCCTATGAACGTCTTCCCGGAACTTAAAAAGATGGGTATCCTTCGTCGTCTCAGCACGACACCGCTTCGCGTTTGGCAGTACTTCCTCTCAACAATGATTGGACAGGCGGCAATCGGACTCCTGAGCCTTGCAATCATGTTTGTGATTGCGATTCTTGTCTTCCATCTGGAGGTAGTAGGGAATTGGTTCGAATTAGCGGTCTTTATTACCTTTAGTATCATGATGGTGCTTGGTATTGGCCTTGCACTTGGTGGATGGGCAAAGAATGAACGACAAGTTGCCCCACTCGGTAACATTATCGTATTCCCAATGATGTTCCTTTCTGGAACATTCTTCCCAAGGTTCCTTATGCCAGAGTGGCTACAAAATATCTCAGCCTTCCTTCCGCTTACACCTGTTATCGACGGTATTCGCCTAATCGCAACAGAAGGTAAGCACTTCATTGATATCTTGCCTCAAATTGGCCTTATCGGTCTGTGGATGATCATTATTTACATCATCGCCTTCAGAGTCTTCCGCTGGGAGTAAATTGACGTATAACGCATTTTGTGCTATAGTTATTTCATAAGTATGTCTGAAATCGTACCATCACAGTCAGAAGACCCACTCCCCCTGAGGGTAGGCAATCCTGATTTCTTCCCTAAGAAAGACAAAACACTTGGTGAATATGTTGTCACCGATCCACGCGATCCTTTCGTATGGCTAGCAAGTGCAACAGAGAAGACAGTCCAGCGAGCGCCCAAGCCGAAATGCAAAGCAGATCCTATGGGCAATGTATCGTATGAACGGTAACTTTCCTGCTGACGACGAATACCTTAAATGGCGTGATCGTGACCTCGATACCGAGGCGCGATTTGATGAACTGTATGAAGCTGATCTTAAATGTATTGATCGGTATCAAAAATTCCTTGTGAAGTTTGACGCTGAGAATGCTTTTGACACACCGGTTGTTCCAAGAGAGCAGTTACAGCTTACTTCCGTATCTTCGTTTGAGTTTGATAACGCGCTTCACGAACCTTCACCAGCTGCATTGTTGGCTGCTGCTGCAGTCCTAGAACACGCACATATTGTTGCGCCGCAGCAACTTGATCTATAGGCCTGCTTAACACCTTGAGGTATTGACTTTTCATTGTACTTATGCTAATATATTAAGTATGAGCATTGGTAATAACAACTTTGATTACTACAAAGACCTCATCGAAGGTCCTACTACATTTCCTACTTCTGGAAATGACGCGAATTCGAACTATCGTGATGATCGATATGAAGCACGTATTAACGGCATCTCTGATGTTGAAGCCCCCGAAGATGTCGAAAAAACTGGCCCAAAGCACCGCGCAGAGGTTGGCGAACAGACATTATCTGATAAACTACAAATTGGTAAGATAGTTGTTAGTAAAACAGTAGGGAGGCACTTATAATGTCTGAAAAATTACTTGATGAAATAAGCTATGTATCCGATGATGGGGATGTCTTGCCCTATGCCGATATCGAAGAACCAAGTGGTTTTATAGGCACCACCGCTGAAATTGAATCACTAGAACGATCTGAAGGTTACATGAAAGCAGAAGCTATTATTCAAGCTGGGATCGAAAAATCTCGTGGCTACGGAACGGTAAAAGTAGAGTATTGGGTTGCCCAAGAAAACAGCTCTAATGGTGGATACACTAACCGCACCTCACTCGCGCACTTCCTTGCCGGAAATGTCTTACATGGCATGGTAACGGGTGAGGAATATAAAGAGCTTATCGCAAGGTATTCATCTGCTGCAACAACCGATCAAGCGCCCGAAACTGTGAAGTCACCAGATGCTCCTAAAGAAGCTCAGGTTCGAAAAATAGGAAATACCGCGGCTGCAAAATCAGCACCAACCTACCATTCTGGTCATCGTGACTATAGAGATATCGCAAGTGCTCGTGCTGGCGACAATTCACTCGACAACTAAACGACATTCAACAGAAAGCACGCTCGAAAGGGCGTGTTTTTGATTGGTGGCTACGGTCTTCCGAAGGCTGGTCGTTTTAAGGTTTTGCTTAATGCCTCAAGACTTACGCGCTCATCTGTCGTAAGAGCCTCGACTGCTTTATCGCAGGCCCTGAAGAGGGGGTGATCTTCGTTTTTGAGTGCAGATTCACCAAGGTACACAGCAACCCTATTGGAAAATACTATCCATTCACTTCTGTCTTCAAAACCGCCTGCCGATTGCAGGTCGCCGTTAAATAATGCCCTGACGCCGCTATAGGGTTCGCCTTTACAATTTCCACACATATTATGCAGAACTATAACATATACCCCTTGGATTACAAAAAGACGCCAGATAAGGTCTAGCGTCTCCATGAATAAATTTGGTGGGGCTGGATAGAGTTGAACTATCTACCAAGTGGTTATGAGCCGCCTGCTCTGACCGATGAGCTACAGCCCCAATAGGACATATTATAGCTTACTTTATGGTGTGGTTTCTAGGGCTGCGCTATAATAAGCTAAAGCATATGCGTCACATAAACATACAAAAAATAATTTATCACATCCGTCACAAGTATTTGACACTTAATAATGTCGTTATTTTGGTGGCGTTTTTGATTGCAGCGGGCTGGGTATGGGGCTCTTTGGGTGTGATGCAGCGTAACTATAATCTGCAAAAAGAAATCGATTATAAGAAGCGACAATTGCAATTAACAGAACTGCAACGGGATAATTTAGCTTTGCAGAAGAACTACTACCAAACGACTGAGTACCAGGAACTTGCGATTCGATCGACACTCGGACTTGTTCGTCCTAATGAAAAAGCATTGGTGTTGCCTCCAAATAGTGCAGCAGCCATGAAAGAAGATAGCGTTAAGACAGCGACACCAACCGCACAGGTAACAACTTCAAACCTAGAGCAATGGGTGAATTTCCTTTTCGGTGGTTACAGTAAGAGTATTGGGGAGTAGGTTGATATGAACGAAGACAAAAATCAGCAACCATCGACAGAATCTTTAGGTCCGATTGAGTTTGCGCCTGAGGTGGTTGAATCGACGAACGACCACCATTACAGCAATGACACGACGACGCCTGTAGCGCAGCCGAAAGAACAAACAGTACTCTCTGTTGTCGGGCTTATATTAGCACTGCCGTTTCCAATCTTGATTGCTATTTTATGGGTGACGTTAACGGGGATAAAAGAGCAACAACAAGGGCTAGGTGAGGGTGCAATGAACGCTGTATTTATCTATCTTTTGCAGTTCTTTGTCGTCCCCCTAACCTCAATTGCATCTGTCGTTATTGCCTTTATCGTCACAATGAAATCGAAAGCGATCGCCAAGAAAATAGGGTATATCTCTATGGGAGTGACAGGGCTTGGGTTTGTGATTCTTGGATTGTTTTTGAACAATACGTAATAAATGCTTATTTAAGTACTAACTTCCGGTAACAAGTGCGAAGCGGTCTAGTCTTTCGGCTGTTTTCTGCGCCATATCCATACTAACCATTTGGTTAAGATCTTCAATATTAAGAAACTTGATCTTTTCGATTAGCTGCGTTGTGCCGTTTGGGAGTTCTTTGAAGAGGGCGGTGCCGATGTATACGTGCCCAGGCTGTGGTTCTAAGACAAAAGTCGACACAATTTTACGGGATTGGAGGATTTCTTGGTATATACCACTCCATGCATATGATGTGTTATCTGGCTGTGTCTGGATAAAACGCCATGAGCCGCCTTCGTGGAGATTTTGTAATTCGACTGTAGTTTTTAGAGATTCTTCTCCCCACCATTTTGGTATCAGAGCTGGATCTGTATAGTATTTGAAAAGTTTAGCGGCATCTGAATTAAAAATCCGTTCAGTTACGACTTCGAGGAGATCTTGGTTGATACTAAAGTTTCTTCCTAGCATTAGCGAACTATATGGCATGCACGCTTGAGTGTCAACGCGGTTAAGGTTTTCCGTTGGCACATTTATTTGACGCTATTGGTGCGATTAATCACCCGATTCACTATGTTAAATCATTCGCAGTATGAGGCATAAAATTTCGTGAAAAGGTAGTATATGGCTGTTGTGCATTATACTTCTGGATCGTCCGAGCATAGGTAACAGAAACTAAAAAAGACTCCGAATCGAGTTCGAAATCTTTCTTGGTTGCGGGGGCAGGATTTGAACCTGCGACCTTGTGGTTATGAGCCACACGAGCTGACCACTGCTCCACCCCGCGATACAAAATCAATAT
>Ga0247808_10001815_pt1 | contig 10351 bp, 9 predicted proteins | sample UWRJL089202R1_FD_179914 | JGI IMG/M metagenome (GOLD analysis project Ga0247808, IMG submission 179914) | Plant litter microbial communities from Arlington Agricultural Research Station in Wisconsin, United States - UWRJ-L089-202R-1 | ecosystem: Environmental > Terrestrial > Plant litter >... | reverse complement strand
CAGCATCACGACGTAATGCATTCGTACAATACGATCGAGCTCGCGATACTGCGTCATACACCATTGGTGTTAATGATATTCGCGCGGCATACCACGGCACGCACACTAACGTGCAGTAGCTAAGTTCTAGACCAAGACAGCCTTGATGCGTCGGATACCCGCGCTAGAGGCTTCTTCTTTTTTAATCTTGAACGTTTTACCGTCTTCGCCAAGTTGTCCGGTGTGGTCTACGTGTGGACCACCACAAATTTCGAGGCTCGCAATCGCATCACCTTCACCCATTTGATATACTTTCACTTCTTCGGCGTAGCGTTCGCCAAATGGACCAATAGCTCCCATATCGAGGGCTTCTTGCGTTGGGTACATTTTGTAGCTTACAGGTAGGTCAGCGGCAATCCAGCCGTTAACTAGTACTTCAGCTTGGTCGAGCTCTTCACGAGTTACTTTTCGGTCAAAACTAAAGTCGAAGCGAAGTCGCTCTTCAGTGATATTACTTCCGTGCTGTTGAATGCCCGTCCCAATAATTTCGCGAAGTGCAGACTGCAACAAGTGTGTCGCGGTGTGATATTTCAAGTGAATAAGATCCTGCCCGCCAAGACCACCCTTGAACTCGCCTTTTATCGCGGTACGTGAGCGGTTGCGCTGCTCTTCCATTTTAGCGTCAAATTCTTCACGCCAGTTTTCTGATAGAGCGATGCCTTGTGCAATTGTTTCTTCCGTTGAAAGTTCAACAGGAAAGCCGTAGGTGTCGTATAGGGTAAACAGCACGTCGCCGTTTACCTTGTCGCCCGCCAACTTAGTTAGCATCTGAAGGCCCTTGCGAAGCGTCTGTCGGAATACCTTCTCTTCTTTTACCAGTACCGCTAAAATAGTGTCGCGGTTTTTGGCTACCTCTGGGTAATCAACTGCGTAAAGGTCAGCAATAACAGGTACGATCCCTTCGAAGAAATTTTGCTCGATACCAAGGTCGAAGGCGAAACGAATCGCACGACGAAGCAAGCGACGCATAACGTACCCTTGCTCTTTGTTTGCAGGTACACAACCATCGACAGCAAGGAATGTTGCTGCTCGTAGGTGGTCGGCGATAACGCGCATGCTTTCGGTAGTATCTTCATAGCGCTTACCGCTTAGCTCTTGAAGCTTTTCGATGATTGGCCACATGAGGCTAATACGGAAAACGTCAGGGTTATCGATTTTGGCTGCAGCGATACGCTCGAGGCCAGAGCCATGGTCAATATTTGGTTTTTCTAGAGGTTCGAACTGACCTTCAGCAACCTTGCGGTAGGCCATGAATACGTTGTTACCAATTTCCATAAAGCGACCGCAGTCACAGTTAGGGTGACAGAATTCACCAAACGATGGGTCGTGTGGTGTGCCGAAATCGTAAAACATCTCGCTGTCTGGGCCACATGGGTCGCCAACAGGTGTTGTGTCCGGGCCGCCATTGCGGCTCCACCAGTTTTTACTGCCGTCGTAGTAGAAAATACGCTCACCGTCTTTAATGCCGCGTGCGTAGCCATCTTCTTCAGAGCCAATTTCGGCTTCACCAGTGCTGAGCCCGCGTGCTTCGAAGAGTCGCTTCCATACAGCCGTTGCTTCAGTATCTTTTGCGATGCCATATTCAGGAGCACCGATAAAACACGTGACATAGAGGCGGCTCATGTCGAGCTTAACAACGTCAGAAAGCCATTCGAACATCCATTCAATTTGCTGCTCTTTAAAGTAATCGCCCATACTCCAGTTTCCAAGCATTTCGAAGAATGTCGTGTGGCGGTTGTCGCCAATGTCATCAATATCTTGCGCGCGAAGACACGTTTGACTGTCGGTAATTCGGTTACCCTGTGGGTGCGGTTCGCCGAGCAGGTATGGAATCATTGGCTGCATACCTGAGCCGGTAAATAATGTTGACGGGTCGTCCTTCAAAACAAGCGGCGCACGCGAAACAATTGCATGGCCTCGTTCTTTAAAGAATTCTAGGTAGGAGTTGCGGATTTCTTGAGCATTCATTAGGGGTAATTATACCAGACAAGAGGTGCTATGAATATATCACCGGATGTAAGCCAACAAAAAAGCCACCTCCGGGTGGGCACGAGGTGGCACTTTAATAATAGTTTTTTGGATTGAGCTTTTGCTTAAATAACAATACCGCCACCAACGCAGCGCTCGCCGTCGTAAATAACAACAGACTGCCCCGGCGCAACCGCGCGCTCTGGTGTGGATAGTGCAAATGTCACACTCGCATCACCAGTATGGCTCATTGTTGCGGCAGCTAATGGCGCACGGTGTCGAACACGTATAGAATAGTCGCCTTCTGCGGGAGCTTCTCCGTCAATCCAGTGTACATTGACAAGCGAAAGCTCGGGCTTCCATAAAGCATCGTCGTTCAAGTTGGTCGTAACGTATACGACATTTGCGCCCATATCTTTACCGACAACGTAATATGGCAAGCCGCCGCCGACATCGAGCCCATGACGCTGTCCAATCGTATAAAAGATCGCACCATCGTGCTGCCCTAGCGTTGTACCGGTCTGCTTATCAACAATAGCTCCGGCGGTTTGTTCAACATACTGTCCCAAGAACTCACGTATACCGATTTGACCGACGAAACAAATACCCTGACTATCTTTTTTAGCAGCAGTATACAACCCGCGCTCTTTCGCCATTTCGCGAACATGCGGCTTAGTGAATTCGCCAAGCGGGAATAACGTCTTTTTCAACGCGTCGCGAGTAACTCGGTACAAAAAGTAGGTCTGGTCTTTGTTTGTATCGACAGCCTGGAGCAGCTCGCCATCTTTGACGCGAGCATAGTGCCCAGTTGCAATCATATCGGCACCATCTTCGAGTGAGGTCTCAAGGAAAAGCTTAAACTTCACTTCTTGGTTACACATGATATCAGGGTTTGGTGTACGCCCCTGCTTATACTCGTCGATCATATACTCAACAACTTTGTCGCGATATTCTTTTTCAAAATCAAATACCTTAAAGTCGATACCGAGCTGAACAGCAACACGCTTTGCATCCGCTAAATCATCAGCCCACGGGCAGCGCATACCAGGGAGGTCCTGCGTCCAGTTTTTCATGTAGACACCTGTGACGTCGTACCCTTGCTCTACCAATAACGCAGCGGTTAACGACGAATCAACGCCACCACTCATTCCTACGTATACTTTTGTCATGATGTCGCCCCTACATAAAACGCAACAATTTTTACCAGTTCACCACCAGCGAGCCACCAGCCACGTGGTGTCAACCACCAATACCAGCCCCAGTCGCTATCTTGAGTAACGGGATAGTTACGAATAGCGGTATCGCCTGCACGTTTATTAAACTCTAGGCTAGCGCGTCGCTGGTGATACCCTGACGTCACAAGAATCGCGTCATTAAATTGACGTTCCTTAAAAATAGATTGTGTATTTTCAGCATTTTGCTGCGTATTAGCCGCTTCTTCGTCAATTAAAATTGCACTTGGTGAGACCCCTGCGTCTTGAGCCTGTGCCATCATTGCCGCCGCATTACTTGGGCCGCTTTTATCAAATGCCGCCCCAGAGAACACCAGGTATTCGGCCCACCCCTGTTTGTATAATTCGATACCCGCTGCCGTTCGAGCGGTTGTATCACCACCGCTCACGACAACGATCGCATCAGCTTTAGCGCATGGCCCAGTAGCGGCGGGTACTGCTTCACACTGTGCAAAGTCGCTTGGCTGTAAATATACGCCAATACCAATAACGAGGCCAATAAATAGCAGTGGTAAAATAATAAGCCACCTCATTATTTAGCGCTCCTTTGATATTCTTTTGTCACTTCTTCAATAATAAAATCGGTTGCCTGGGCAGTATTTTCTTCTGTTGAAAGGTGGCCAAACGTTAGACGCAAGCTACCATCGGCTACTTCCGGAGCGAGACCTATTGCCGTTAAAACATGTGAACGTGTGCCCTTATTAGCAGCACAAGCGCTGCCCGTTGCGACAAGCACGCCGCGCGACTCAAGCGCAAACAGCACACGCTCTGCATCGAGATTTGGAAACGAAATGTGAAGGTGTCCGGCCAGGCGATGTCGCTGGTTACCAGAAATTACTGCATCAGGGAATGTCGCCTGAAGCTTACGCTGCATGGTATCTCGTAGCTTCTGAAGGCGGTCCGCCTCGAACTTACGATGCGCGGCAGCTAATTCCATAGCCTTGCCAAACCCAATAACACCGGCGACATTTTCGGTACCACTTCGAAGCCCTCGCTCTTGCCCACCACCTAGAATAGACGCCGACAGCACTACAGATGGTGCCGCCCAAAGTAATCCAACCTGCTTAGGCCCGTACACCTTTGCGGCATTCAGTGTCACCATATCAAGCCCTAAGCGCGCAACGTTTACATCGAGCTGGCCAACACCCTGAGATGCATCTGAGTGGAAATAAAGCGGCGTATGGTCGCCTTTTGCAAGGCGAGCTTCGCGCTCTACGCGTACTACTTCTGCGATATCGCGAAGCGGCTGAATAGTACCCAGCTCGTTATTCGCAAGTGCGATACTTACTAGTTGCGTGTCTGGGCGAAGCGCTGCTTTAATACTTTGTGCACTCACCACGCCCCTTTCGTCTGACTCAACGAGCGTTGCATCATGTCGCTTAGCCGCAGCTAAAACTGCGTGGTGCTCAATAACCGAAGTAACAACGTGTCCAGAGACACTTGAAAAGGCCAAGTTAATTGATTCGGTAGCGCCGGCAGTCATCACGAGATCGTCTGACTTCGCGCCTATTGTGCGAGCTATGATTTGTTTTGCTGCTTCGTACTCGCGACGAACCTTAATAGCAGGCGCATACGGCGCTGAGGGGTTATAAAAATCATCACAAAAAAATGGCTGCATGGCAGCAAGGACTTTAGCATCGATAGGCGTTGCCGCCGCATGGTCAAGATAGATAACCGCTTCGTTCACTTTACTTATTATACCGTATTATCGTGTGAGTAGAGCGGTAGAATAGCAGTGTCGTATGCCTGAACAGCGGCGACAAATGTCTCGAGATCCTGAACGGTAAGTGCGTACTCTCGGCCTTCGTAGAGTTTATGAATACTCGTAGGTGTCGTTTGGAATCGAAGTACGATTGGGCTTTTCGGATTGGCTGGGTTGGCCTGCATGTGATACCAGTCGGCGACATCATTATGAAAAACAGTGCTATTTCCCTTTGCGTCGAGCCAAAACCTGTGACCTTCGCCAAATAAACGACCACCGGCAACACTTTCATGTTCCACAAGATCTTGCACTGTTTGATTGTGTGGGGCAAATACAAGCCCGTTAAGCCAGCTTTTCTGCTTTTTCTCAACAGACAAGGCAGCTTCTCGCTGTGCAAACACATGCGCTTCGATACGCTTAATACTTTCGTAGGGAGCAGGTTCAGCCTCTGGCGTTAATTGGATAGCATCAATTTGAGCTCGTATTTCGGGCTCGGAATAATTTTGGGGGATTTGGTACTGATCTTTTGCCATATAAAGAAATTCTCTAAGTGTGAGCTTTTGGCGGTTTACTGTTGGTTTAAGATTGCACTGGTAATGAAAACAATGCGCGGGCGTTCTGTGTTGAAGCGTTGGCTATTTCTTTAAAAGAAACACCTCTTCGCTGTGCGTGATACTCAGCTACTATCTTCACATACGCGGGCTCATTTACTTTACCACGATTAGGCGCAGGTGTCAAGAAGGGCGCATCCGTCTCGAAGAGGATACGGTCCAGTGGAATAGCGTCAAACATGGCCTTTTGAGCCTCGTCTTTTGTGAAGGTACTAATACCATTGACACCAATATATAGCCCTTTTTCAAGTGCAATTGCCAAGTTTTCTTTCGAGTCAGTGTAACTATGCAACACTCCCCGGATATTTTCGTAGCTATTAAAGATTGGCCAGAAATCCTCAAAGGCATCTCGAACATGAAAGATAATCGGCAAGTTATGTCGTAATGCTACTTCAATTTGAGCTTTCAGCGCAGCTATCTGTACCTCTCGAGGGCTATGCGTGTAGAAATAATCGAGGCCTATTTCCCCTACAGCAACAAGTGTATCCGGTGAGGCGTTTGCAATATCAGCAATAGCAGCATAACCATCTTTTGTATCATGGGGATGCACACCGATTGAAGCAAAAGTATGCTTATGCTCAGATGCAAACGTTACCGCCTGTCGTGAACTTGCTTCGCTTGTACCAACGCAAATCATTTGCTCAACACCCTGCTCACGGGCATGGATAAATACGTCATCTAACGCAAGTGCGTACGGTTCATGTATGTGACAGTGCGTATCGACGAGCATTACTGTTTCGGAGCGCGAGGATCGGCTGTGTGAATATATAGCTTTGGAAATAGAACGCCATCAAGTGGTTTAACGACACCGGTTTCAAAGGTTGTGTGAATCGCCTGTGCAGTTCCTGGCATAAATGGAACAAGGAGGTCGCCAATTTGAACCAAAGCACCCGCACAGTGCGCGAGAACCTCGGAAAGGTGCGACTCTGCTTCGGTATCCTTACCGACTTGCTTGGCAATTTCCCATGGCTTGACGTTATCAATGTATTGGTTGAGGCTGCGAACCATATTCCATACTTCGTCGATAGCTTTATTAAACTCAAGAGCTTCCATTGCATGGTGGTACGCAGTCATATCGTGCTCAGTTTGTTCAGACTGACCAATAACACCAGCTTGATAACGCATGATCATTCCTGAGACGCGAGATATCAAGTTACCAAGGTCATTACCAAGTTCGCCGTTGTAGGCGTTTTCGAATTTTTCCCACGTGAAGTCGCCATCGTCGAGCGTCGGGATGTGACGAGAGAAGAAATAACGGAATGCATCGAGGCCGTACTGGTCGATGATTTCGTTAGGGTCGATACCGTTACCGATTGTTTTACTAATTTTTGTACCGCCAACGTTTATAAATCCGTGAACGAGTAGCTTTTTAGGAAGTTCGAGGCCAAGGCCAAGGAGCATTGCTGGCCAAATGCCGGCGTGGAATCGAAGAATGTCTTTTCCGATAACCTCAACATCGGCAGGCCAGAACGCAGTGTATTCATCAACGCGATCAGGATAGCCGATAACCGTAATGTAGTTAGCGAGTGCGTCAAGCCATACATACATAACTTGCTCTGGATCGTCTGGCACAGGGATGCCCCAGCTCAGGCTCTTGTTTGGTCGTGAGATACTCACGTCGTTTAGTCCATCTTTAATAAGCTCAAGGAACTCATTTTTACGGAACTCCGGAACTATTTCCATAGTACCCGTTGTAATCGCCTCTTTGATTCGATCAGTAAATGCGCTCGTTTTAAGGAAGTAATTTTCTTCACTTACCTGCTGGAAAGGTGTCTGGTGGTCAGGGCACACGCCTGCGGTTGCCTGCACTTCTTTATCGGTAAAGAATGCTTCGTGACCCATACAGTACCAGCCGCTGTACGTACTTTTATAAATGTACGGCGCAAGTTTTTTCCAAATGTATTGCGCAGCGGCCACGTGATGGTCGTCGGTCGTACGAACAAAGTCAGTATAGCCGGCGCCTACTTTTTTCATAAGGTTTTCAAAGTTTACGTACGTCGTATCGGTGTACTCTTTTGGAGTAATGCCAAGCTCGGCAGCCTTTGCGGCAATTTTGTTACCGTGTTCGTCGGTACCTACTTGAAAACGAACTTCGTGTCCGTTTTGCTTTTGGTAGCGAGTCCAAATATCAGCAAGTAAATAATCGAGGGCGTTGCCAATGTGTGGCGATCCGTTGACATAGGGAATAGCGGTCGTGATGTAGAGTTTCTTTTGTATCTGTTCCATTGAGGTCTATTGTAGCAGATTTTTTAAATGCCATCAGCCCTCGTCCAGTCAGTTGCAAGGTCAAATCCATCGGGATGTCGAAGCACGAAGCCGCCAGTATCGTATACTTTTCCGGGCCCGGCACTTGTTTCAACAACCGAACAATTTGGGTAGCGCGCATAGTTTGCTGCGATGATGATATAGCCGTCTCGATCAATTTTCATGCCATCAAACCGAACCGAATATGCGCCACCCTGCCCACAGCTTTGCATCACCACGCGCATATTAAGATCGTAATACGTTTCGCGGTGCGTCACTCCATTACTATCGGTATGATGTATAGCGCCCTTAGATTTCGTCAGCCCCTGCTCAAGCCCCTTAATTCCAATAACATCAATTTGCCTGCTCGGTTCTTTCGTGATAATTCGAGCAATTTCCGTACGAGCAATTTCTGCTCCGTCTTTAATTTCAATTTCATACGTAATCGTACGTACGCCCGGAACACCTGCTGTTTGAATAGCACGATACCCGACCGGGCGGTCAGCATCATAAATGATTTCTTTTGTGAACGCAGTCGGCTGGTCGACAGCAATAGTTTGCTTGCCTTCGCGCCACACACGCACCTGCATACCGGCTGTGATTGGAGTTGAAAGCGACAAGGAAACTCGATCGTTTTCAGTGAGCGTAATACCCTTTTCTTTTAACATAGCGCCGACTGTACTGGCTCGACTGCGAGCTTCGTCGGTACGTCCATACAAATCGAGTGTAAACAGAAGTGCCCTATCGATTGTTAACTGTAGCCCCGCGCCGTCGCCCAACAAGTCTGACGAGCGACTCATCGTTGCCTTATCTTCAGGGTACAGTGTCACACCGACGTCCTTGGTGATACGCTCAGGTGTTTGGAACGGTGTCATTGTCTTTGTGCGACTAATACCGTCAACAACGACAACCGGACGCGCACGATAAATATTCACCTTATACTCTGAAGCGACGAGTTCCTCCTTTAAAGAAGGCTCCACCGTATCACGAGGATCGAGCTGAATGTCCGCTACATCAAGGGCTTTATCGAGGGTTTTTTCAGTGGTCAAAAATGTGTTTTTTAAACCTCTATCGTACACTGTGATTAATTTACCCGGTGCCGCATCCTGAGCCTGCACCTGAGAGTGCACCCCAACACTACCGAGCAGTAGCGCACCGGCAACAACGACAAACCCTAGCGTAAACGCAGGCGTTTTAATGAGCTGACGGACACTGAGTTTCATCACAGAAGGCACCACCCCTTATATTTGTCTTCATCAATTATAGCATTAGCGCAGGCGCTATACGTCGCGGGAAATATCAATCCAGTTTTGGATCGTTAGGTCCTGGGCGCGGTCGTCTGGTGAAATATTATATCGTTGAAGAATCTCATCTACTTCAGGCTTGGAGAGTTGAAGATTAGTCGATAAGCTTGTGCGTATTTTTTTACGCTTCGCAATAAAGCCGGACTTCACAACGCGAAAGAATGGCTTTTCAAACTCAGGCTCAACCAGTGGCTTGTCGCGCATTTCAAGAATAACCACTTGGCTATCAACCTTTGGAGGAGGCGTAAACAGCGCAGCCGGCACAACGTCACCGAGGCGTACGTTTGCAAAGATCTGGGCGCTTACCGCTAGGATGCTCAAATTACCAGGCCCTGCAGCAAGTCGTTCGGCGACTTCTTTTTGAATAAGCAGCACAATCGTCCGCGGCTTATTAGGTGCGGTCGTTAGTAATTGAATAATTTTAGACGTAATGTAATACGGCACGTTCGCGACAACAACGTAACTCTCCGGAAGTGTTCGTACGTCAAACGAGAGAATATCTTGATTAACTACCGTTAAGTCTTTTCCTGGAAATTGCCCAGGAAGTTTTTGCGCCAAGTCTTCATCAAGCTCAACAGCAACAACATTTTTAGCACGTCGGAGCAATTCGCTCGTTAATGTCCCGAGCCCTGGTCCGATCTCTAGGACGGTATCGTCTTTTGTGATACCGGCTTCTTCTGCAATATGCGCAAGAACGTCACGATCCTTGAGCCAGTGTTGTCCTAGTGATTTTTTTGGTCCTGCCATATATTACTCCGGTGGAAAAGCTGATAATCCTAATTTTTTATAACATCCTGGGTGTTGCGTTGCGAGTCCACCCTTAGAGAGTTTAGCATTCTTTACCACCATCGCATCTTGTTCCGCTGGAGACGCCATGTCCGGGCGCACGCCAACTAGGTGCGGGAGTCCAGCCTTTGGTGCAATACTATTCCATGTTCCAACCATGAATTGGTACGCGCCGTAGTAGCCGTTTCCAGTGTTAGCGTTGTAGCGTCCGCCTGTCTCACAGGTTCTGAGCGCGAGTAACCATTCTTGTAGCGAACTACTGTAGTTTGATTTAATGCCTACCACCTCAACTTGCTTAACTGCAGGAACAAGCACGACAGACTGTAGCTTAACTCGCTTCACTTCAGCCCCATTCTCAACATACACTTCATATGTCACAGACTGCGTTCCCTTTTGACCTGGAGTCTGTACTGCTTTGTACCCAACGGTACGGTCAGCGTCTTCGACTTTTTCTGTTTCGAAATT
>Ga0247808_10001813_pt1 | contig 10362 bp, 6 predicted proteins | sample UWRJL089202R1_FD_179914 | JGI IMG/M metagenome (GOLD analysis project Ga0247808, IMG submission 179914) | Plant litter microbial communities from Arlington Agricultural Research Station in Wisconsin, United States - UWRJ-L089-202R-1 | ecosystem: Environmental > Terrestrial > Plant litter >... | reverse complement strand
GACGACGGTCTTCAATCTTTGGAATATCGCTACGGCTCATGGCGGCAAGTTGGACTTTTGTTACCAGGAAAGCACCAAGAATTGCTGCGTTGTCTTCACCGATAAGTCCCTTTGAAAGGTTGACGATAAGGATTTTTCCTTCATCCATGATTTCACGAATATTAAATGTCGACTTTGGTTGGCCGATAATATTACGGATGATCGGGTTGGCAGTAAAGGCACCGACCTTATTAAGGACTGGCGCGATAGCTTCTGATTGGAACTTGTCGTTCCAACTGGCAAACTCGACGTTCCAGAACTGCAGGACAACGGTGTCAGTACAGTATTCGAGGGTTTCTTTACGGAACTTTTTGTCGGTCAGCATACGAGTAATATCGAGCATTGTTGTTGACGGACGATCAAGCAGTGCGAGGATTGTATAACGAAGAATGTACTCAAGACGAGGTCCCCATGATTCACCGAACATACGCTTCAACACCCCGATCACTTCGGAGCTAATATTAGTCTTTTGACTTGGATTGGTGACTTCGAGTGGGTTGAATCCAAGTGGATAGGCAGTGTCAGCCGGGTTGAAGTAGACGACGTCATCCATACGGCTGCCAGGAATGAAGCGCATGTTATCAACAGCAAAGTCGCCGTGCGGGTCAATGATTGCATAGCCGTGGCCATGGAAGATGTCACTGAGAGCAAACAGCTCAAGCGTACCTGACTTACCTGCTCCGGTTTGTCCAATGATATAGACGTGACGTGAGCGGTCTGATCGGAGCATACCGAACTGGTGGTTAATACCGCGGAAGTTAGTCAGTCCAAAGGCACTGATGTTCTCGTCGATCGCAGGATCGCCAGTGATAACGGGAAGTTTTGCTGGTGGTTCAGCTGTCTTTGATGATGCCCAGACGATGTTTGGTGTTTCCACGTTGGTGTGAGGAAGGTGGAAGACCGAAGCGAGCTCTTCAATATTAAGAATGTATGAACCATTGCCAAATGACCGTTGGCGGTACTTGGCGAGGTCTTCTTTTTTGAAGCTTGCGCCAGTTACCTTGAAACCATTGAGGTTGGTACTGTTGTACTGCTTGAAGGTACCGACAATCGCTTGCATACGTTGACGAGCAGCGACAGTATCTTCACCAAGGTAGGCTAAACGAATCTTAACCCGGTAACCGAGCTTCGTTGCCTTCTTTTCAGCTTCAGCAATACGCGTCTTGTCACGGTCTGAAAGTTCTTTAGCGACAGTAACGGTGCCGGCCTTACCTTCTTCAGGCGGTTTCCAGAGGGCTTCAAGTAGACCCGTTAACCATGTCATTCCCCCGCCCTTAAAGAAATCTTTTTGGCCGCTACGAAGCCGTTTGATCCAACTTTCTGAAGACTTGTGCCAGTCGTCAGCAATTGGCTTTGCAAGGATTTGAATCCAGATCTCTTCGCCGGTTGTTTCGAGCTTGGCTAACGTTCCGGTAATACCGGCAAGTGGGTCAACTTCGAAACTTTGGAATGTTTTGATCGGAAGCACTTCATTATCAGTCAGTGTAATTTCAGCTGTGTGAATAACCGAGTGAACACGTTCGTGGGCAACGTAATCTTCTTCGGCATTGAGGATCTGGACGGTTGGATATTGGGAATAGATTTGGCTTTCAACAAAACTACGCAGTGTCTTTGGTACCCAGGCGTAAAAGCGAATTTGACCGCCGACTGAGGCGATCTCAAAACTTAAGTGTTCTTGTACTCCCCCATTTGCCTTGAGTTCTTGGCGATCTCGAAGAATACCGTGAAGACTGGCAAAGAGTTGTTCAGCCGCAAGCTCTTGCTTGTCGTTTGTCTTTGGAATCTCAAGAATTAACAGATCGGATTCGACATCCGTCACTGCTTCAACCCGGCGATAATTGCGCCACGTAAGGTATGCAAAAAGAAGTACAATCGGTACCCATACGTACCATTGCAACAAGAAATTAATAATAGCGCCTATAATACTCATACTGTCTATGGTTTATTCTCTCACCTCTGAGGTGACTTGGCAACGGCTTTACTTCTGCTCAAGTGTGTACGTTGCTTTGGCAACACGCTTGAACTGAGGTTTGCTTTGAAGATTAAGCAAAATAGTCGTTTCTTTTACTTGGCGACTCTTGAGGACACGTTTGACGATTTCATCGCGGTGCAGTGGCTCTTTTGAGTCCTTTAACACTTGTGAAATGATGTCAGAAACAGTTCCCTTGCTGTATCCCCAGTTGTCGAGGGCGTAGATGCCACGGCCAATGAGGACGAATCGCTTGTCTTTAATAAGTTCGTTGTGGATCGCTTGAGTGGTCACATCTTTTCGCTTGAAGCTACTATCTTTAATTGCTTTGGCAATGTCTGAGAAGTGAAGCGGCTTTTTGTTCTCTGCGAGAATGACATAAATCTTGTCACGAATGTTCTTTGGGTTGACCGTTGGCCATTTAGTGAGTCCCCAACTGTCTTTAAGGTGTGCAAGCTGTTTGCTGACACTCGCGAGTGCGCTGACGTGGCTTGGGTGCTCGTAGTTAAGTGCATCGTGAAGTTGGTCGATGCTCATCGGTTCACCGTTGGCTTTGATGATGCTGACGATTTCGTCGACACGGCTACGGATTTTCTTTTCGTCACCGTATTCAGCGATACCAACACCGTTAAAGTAGTTGTCGTTTTCGTCGATAACAGTAAGACCAGGCGCTAATGTCGCGATGAATGCAACATGAGCACGCTCTTGTTGGTTAGTAGTGCGTCCGTAGATTTTGTCGGCAAGATCTTGGATACGAGCAACACGACCCATTTCACTGAGTGTGCGGACAAATGTCTTTTCAAGATTAGCGACAACTTCAGTCTTGCCTTCTTCGGCAGCGATTTTGAGGCGGATAAGAATTGCTTTTTCAAGCTGACGAACGCGTTCGCGAGTGATCCCAAGTAGTTCACCGATTTGTTCAAGTGTTTCACGGCGGTCGTAGAGTCCGAAACGACGAGTGATAATTTCTCGTTCTCGCTCTTGCTCAATAAGAGCTAAAATGTCGTTGACCCCTGCCTTCAGGTCGATTGGCTGCTTTGATTCAGTCGCGTCGCTCATTCAGTCTCCGTCTTTCTTCCCGCCGCACCTCAGGAGTTATCAACTATTAATTATTGTTTATCATTATATAAGATTGTTGGTATAATGTCAAACATTTCGTCGATTTAATTCATTATAGCATGAAATAGACACCCACTGTAAATAGTGTTGTGGGACTTTTGTTATCCACAAGATGTGGTATACCACCCCTGTAAGGGTTAAAAATAAGCGGAATTACTTAGCGCGGCGTTTTGGGAAGCGCTTTTTACCAACTGGGGCTGCCTTGAGCATTTCCTTAGCTTGTTCGTGTGTGATGGCTTTTGGATCATCATCTTTTGGAATCTTGGCGTTCTTTTTGCCATCAGTAATGTAGGGACCATAGCGGCCATTGAGTACTTTAATACCGTCGCCAAAGTCAGAGATGTTCTTTTCTGCTTCAGACTTGATTTTAGCCGCGTAGAGCTCGAGTGACTCTTCGAGAGTGATTGTGTGTGGATCAAGTGGTTTGATGCTGACGAATAGCTTGTCAACTTGGATATACGGGCCAAAGCGACCGATGTTCGCTTTGATATCTTTGCCGTCTTCAGTCGTTCCGACGAGGCGAGGTAATTGGAACGCAACTAGCGCTTGTTCGAGAGTCACTGTTTCGACGCGAGCACCGGCTGGCATTGGAGCGAATTGCAGCTTCTCTTCTTTATTGTCTGGGTCACCAAGCTGTAGCATTGGGCCAAAGCGGCCAAAACGAGCAGAGATAAGTTTGCCCGTCTTCGGGTCGTTACCGATCACTGTGGCTTTGGCGACGGCAGAACGGTCGATACCACCTGATCCTTCGATAAGTTTGTGAAATGGTTGGTAGAATTTGTCGAGCATGACGTTCCGGGCAAGTGCACCGGCAGCGATTTTGTCGAAGTCTTCTTCAACTGAGGCGGTAAAGCCGTAATCAACGACTTGTTCGAAGTGATCACTAAGGAAATCAGAAATAAGGTGCCCGATTGGTGTTGGGACTAGTTTGCCGCGGTCAGAGCCGGTTTTTTCTTTGACGATTTCTCGTTCAACAGAGGCAGATGGTGTAACGCTAAGGACGATAGTATCGCGCTCTTTACCCTCTTCTTCACCCTTTACCGCGTAGTCACGGACTTGAATGGTGTTAATAATCGTTGCATAGGTTGATGGACGGCCGATACCGAGTTCTTCAAGCTTTTTGACGAGGCTACCCTCTGTAAATCGGGCAGGAGGCCGCGCAAAGGTTTGCTTGGCTGTGGCTGATTCAAGTGAAAGCTGTTGGCCTGAGGTCATTTGAGGAAGAATGTCTGGATCTTTTTTGCCACCACCGTAGACACGGAGGAATCCTGGGAAGACAATCACTTCTCCCTTGGCTTCAAAATGAAGATCAGAACTGCTAATAGTAATCGTTGCGGTGGTTCGTTCAAGCTTGGCAGCTGCCATTTGACTGGCGAGGGCGCGGGTACGGATAAGGTTGTAGAGTTTTTGGTCGTATTCGTTGCTACTTCCCTTTTCAAGCGACATATCAGTCGGACGAATCGCTTCGTGGGCTTCTTGAGCGCTAGCACTCTTTGTCTTGAAGGTGCGCACAGTTGAGTAGTCTGGTCCGAACGCACTGGTGATATATGCCTTTGCATCATTGATAGCTTGGCCGCTCAAGTTAACTGAGTCGGTACGCATATAGGTAATCTTACCTTCTTGGTAGAGCTTTTGAGCACTCGACATTGTTGCACGAGCACCAAAGCCAAGCTTCGAGTTGGCTTCTTGCTGCAGTGTACTCGTGGTAAACGGTGCACCAGGGTTACGGGTTGCGGGACTGGTTGTGACGTCGGAAACCGTAAAGGTTGCATCAGACAGACCGGCCAAGAATGCTTGGGCTTCCTCTTCGGTGTTAAATCGCTGCGGAAGTTCGGCTTTAATGGTTGCTCCGTCCTCCGTAAATTCAGCAGTTACCTTGAACTGGAATGAGCCTTCAAAGGCATCGATTTCACGTTCACGCTCAACTAATAGGCGGACAGCTGGCGACTGGACGCGTCCGGCAGATTTACCGCCAGGGACTTTTTGCCAGACAACAGGAGAAAGTTCAAAACCAACGAGACGGTCAAGGATTTGACGAGCTTGTTGGGCTTGGACGAGCTGCATGTCAACGGTGCGTGGCTCTTTTACCGCAGCTTCAATAGCTGTTTTTGTAATTTCATGGAAAACAATCCGTTTTGTTGTTGCAGGATCAAGGCCGAGGACCTCACAAAGGTGCCAGGCAATCGCCTCTCCTTCACGGTCTTCATCGGTTGCAAGCCAGACTTGTTCGGCGGTCTTTACTGCCTTTTTAAGTTCAGTAATTGTCTTCTTTTTATCAGGATCAATTTCGTAGGTAGTTTCAAAGTTATTCGCGACATCTATCGGGGGTGTCCCCGTCTTTGTCTTTTTAGCGATTGAGCGGATATGGCCCACACTTGAGAGTACTTGAAAGTCACTCCCGAGGTATTTCTCGATTGTTTTTGCTTTTGCTGGGGACTCGACGATTACTAGATTTTTAGCCATATATTCCGTTCATGTTTGCTTAATCAGCTAAACACAACGGCTGACTTTACACAAATAGCTTGAGAAAGTCAAAGCCGCCACGTAAGTGACGGCTTGACCCCTTATTGTTACCGATCCCTTCGCTGTGGCGCTGTGCCGAGGTGCTCGAGCATCAACTTGACAGTGACCAGGAGGCCTTCGACCTTGGCGTTCTCGAGCGCACTGAGCTCTTTCTTGTGAGTTATCGCTTTACGGACGAGAATGTAGTTGATGTAGATGTCGAGCGTGCCCTCGCAGTACTCATCGGTGAGCGGTTGGATAACCACCTCGAACTGCTTGACGATGCGATTCTTCGGGATCTGTCGAATCAGCTGCTTGAGTTCGCTCACCGTTGTGTCGCAGTGTGCAGAGACACCTTTATAGAGCTCTGTGCCCCCTGGGGCTGATGGCGATGCGGTGTGGACATTAATCTGATGGATCGAGATGCGCACGGCGTCTCCTTGGGATCGGGTCGGGGTCCTTCGCGGAGCCAGACAGTTGAATGGTGGCTCGACGCTTATATACATTATATCATTTTATCAAGTTTATGTCCACTAATCTACAGGGGTCGGAAAAGGAAAATGGCCACCCTCGTGAGAGGATGGCCAGTAACCTTTGAAGCTGTTCAGTTAGAGCGCAAGCACTTCGAGGCGCTTGAGAAGGCGCTCGGCGACGTCGTTGATGAGTACGACTTGTCGCTTCTTGAAGGTGTAGCGCTTGGTGCTCGACGACAGCCAGTTGACCAGGCCGCGAGCATCGATGATGATGCAGGTGTCCTCCCAGAGGAGGGCGAAGCCGGTGTCGGTGCGGTCGTGCTCGCGGAAGACGATGAACTCGACGTCGTCGCGGACGTAGACCGACTCGTAGTCGATGTCCATCTGCGGAAGGTTGTCCTTCAACTTGAGGACGAGCTTCTGCTGGTGGTTGTGCATGTAGTGACCGACGGTGCGGTTCTTGATGTGCAAGCTGACCTTGCCGGTGTTGAGACGATCCAGGATGGAGTCGAACTCCAACTCGGCGTCGCCACGGGTCCCCAGGGGGTCCCTGGTGTACACGCCGGGGAGGTTGGCTTCCATGACGGGGGTACTGCTCATGCGGTGTGTCCTAACTGTTGGTTCAAAGGTCTCGCGGAGATCGCGAGACCCATCTGTATAAGATGAGCTCAATTGTGAACTCGACGCGTAATTACTATTATAGCACAAAATTATACAATTGTCCATTGGTTGCCAGGGGTGCGACGTATGGCGCCGGCGATTTCAAGCATCGTCAACGCCTGGGCGTAGTCGCTATATTGAAGGTTCGACTGAGCGAGGAGTGCCTCTTCGGTCCCCACTCCGGATTGTATGAGCGTAAAAAGTGTCGTTTCTTGAGGGGAAAGATTAAGTGGCAAAGTTGTCTGCCGCTGAGTTTCGAGCGTGGGAGCGATGACGTTAAGGATATCTGACGAGGAGAGTGCAACGTGCGCACCCTGTTGCAATAGAAGATTCGGTCCAACAGATAGCGTACTGGTGATATTGCCAGGGACTGCAAACACTTCCCTATTTTGATCGAGGGCGTGGGTTACTGTCGATAAGGTGCCGCTACGTGCCGCGGCTTCGGTAACGACGACCGCATCCGATAGTCCACTGACGATGCGGTTACGGGCGAGAAATTGATAATCACGTGCAGAGACCCCGATAGGATATTCGCTGACCAGGGCACCACCTTTGACGATAATTTCTTCTGCTAGTCTGCGATGCGAGGCGGGATAGATAGTGTCCAGGCCATTGGCGAGAACGGCGATAGTAATGCCGCCGGCATCGAGTGCTGCTCGGTGAGCGATGGCGTCAATACCATAAGCGAGCCCGCTAATAACCACAACCCCCTGTTTGGCTAAGTTATAAGCTAATTCAAAGGTTGCCTCTTTACCATAAGATGTAGGCTTTCGGCTGCCAACTATTGCTACCGAAGGCAGGCGAAGTTTCGGGAGGGTGCCGATGTAATATAACCCCTTTGGTGGATGAGCTAATTGCCCGAGAATACAGAGGTAATCATTACTCCCTAGAGACACGTAATTGATTTCCATACAAACTTATGTTTATCCTCAAGTTAAGTATTGACATTATGTCAAAGAAGTGCTAGAATGCATGATGATTGGTTGCTCCTGCGAGGACAACCAAGTGTACCTTATACCCCCTATTCTAACTTATGTTAGGTTGCACGCACGGTGCCTATAAAGTAACTACCCTCCATTTTATAGGCTGTCTTTTGACACCAGCTTTGCGTGCATACTAATCCCTTTAACACTCTTACTTCGGTAAGGGCTCCCAATTTAAAGACGATCCAACATAGCGACTATTCAGTAGTGACTTCCCTCGGGAAGCCAGGCGCACATCATATTATTGTATCGATAGTGACGCTTCGCTTGGAGAATCTTGGGTGGGTTAAAGGGTAAAATGGTGTCAGGTGATGCCCACCCTTACCTGGCACCTTTTTAGTTAGATTTATAAAAAATACCCGTTCTGTTGAGTGGGTATTTTTTATTGTAGGTATTTATTCTTCTGTTTCGATTAACTTCCGACTCGTTGTCTCAAGTTTTCCTTTGATGAATCCATCAAGCACATCAATAACGTGAGGAATTATATGTTTTTGCAATTTCTTCTCTTGGTCTTTACTAAAGCGTCCAAGGACAAAGTCGACATCATTCATCCGATCACGTTCGTCGGTCCAAATACCGATGCGTATGCGAGCGTAGCCGTCGCCAAGGTGGGTATTAAGGCTCTTGATACCGTTATTGCCGGCATCACTTCCCTTTTCGCGGATACGGATAGTACCGAGTGGCAGTGCAAGGTCGTCATGGATGGCGATAAAGTCGGTAGCGGTATCAAGCTTGTAGAAATCAATAAATGATCGCGCCACCATACCAGTGTCGTTATAGAAAGAGAGTGGCTTGACGAGTAGGACTTTCTCACCGTCGATAGTTGTTTCTGCAACGCGTGCTTTAGACTTGTCGACATCTTTCCAAAGCACGTCGTACTTATCGCCAAACGCATCAAGCACAAAGAACCCGGTATTATGTCGGGTGCCGGCGTATTTGGTGTCGGGGTTTCCTTGAGCAAAAAGAATTTTCATCTGCCCCTATTGTATAACATTGATGCATAAAAATAATATGGTATAATATATTTGTTTTGTGAACGTCACAAACATCGAACAAAGGGGGCCACAGTGGCGACTTTTTCCTGGATTCTGTTGGTACTGGCGGTCGTGGACATCGTGTTCACCATCGCTCAGCTCTTCATGCTGAAAGGCATGAAGCTCATCATTCACGAGATGCACATCGGACTGGCCTGGCTGCTCGTCGTCGGTCCACCCGTGTTCGTGCTGTTGCTCGCCATTCTGGCACTCAATGACAAGGACACCGGTGTGCTGTGGCTGCTGATGGGCTACGGTCTGTTGGCCATCGCGGGAGTCTTCCAGGCAGCGGCAACGGTGCCGATCCTGGCGCGACGCCGCGAGTGGGACGCGCAGAACAAGCAACGAGATTCGGTGCGCGGAATCAACTAGCGATCGTGACGTGACGTTCAAGAACATGGTGCGGTCCGGCGATGAGATCATTCTCTCGTCGGACCCGCCCGTCACACTACTGAAATTAAAATCGCCCTTTGCGGGGCGATTATTTTTGTTTGTCGATAATTTGTTTGACGGCTGCTTCTTTTGCGGCTTTTGCGGCTCGAGCGTCGGTGATAGCCTTGGCTGCTGAGAGGGCTTTCTCCTCATTTCGAGATTTCGCCTTATTGATAGGTTCTTTACCTTGAGCGATACGTTCTTTATTAGCCTTAATTTGTTTTTCGTCGTGGAAACTAAACTTGATCGGAGTTCCAATAAAGTCAAAGTTCTCGCGAACGTTTCGTTCCAAGTAGCGCTTGTAGCTCCAGTGAACAAACTTAAGATTGCTTCCGTGAATGACGAACCATGGCGGTGCCATATCGGTCTGAACGATGTAGCGAAGTTTCGGGTGGGTATTCTTGAGGCCTGCAGGCGGGTGCTTTTGGACGAGGTTCTGAAGGAGGTCGTTAAGTTTACGCGTCTTGAGTTCTTGGTGACGTCGGTCGTGGATTTCCATTGCAAGATCAAATAGCTTGGCGACGTTTTGCCCCGTCACGCTACTGGTGAAAATAAGTGGTGCCCATGGAACGAAGTCGAAGGTTCGAGAAATCTTTGGCGCGAGCGCATCACGAGTGAATTCGTCTTTGTCTTCGACGATGTCCCATTTGCTGACAACAATAACAAGTCCTTTACCGGCTTCTTCGATAATACCAGCGAGACGTTGGTCGAGAGCAGTATTGAGTTCGTTAACATCCATAAGGAGGAAACAGACGTCGCTCTCTTCGATTGCTTGGAGTGAACGAAGCACTGAGAATTTCTCAATACCCACTTCTTGCTTGCCAGGCTTACGCATACCGGCGGTGTCGAGGAGTTCGATTGATTGGCCTTTGTACTTTACGGCAACGCGGTTAACGTCGCGCGTTGTTCCGGCAATATTGGCAACAAGGGCTTGTTGCTTGCCGGCGAGGGTGTTGAATAAGTGACTTTTACCAACGTTTGGACGACCAATCAGTGAAACACGGAGGACATCACTCGGAACGTATTCGCTTTGGGCCGGGATAAGCTCTGTGATCGTCTGGAGGGCTTGTTCGATACCAACATTGTGCTCGGCACTGGTTCGGATAATATCTTTGATACCAAGGCGTTTAAATTCGTTTGGATCAACATCG
>Ga0247808_10001812_pt1 | contig 10366 bp, 8 predicted proteins | sample UWRJL089202R1_FD_179914 | JGI IMG/M metagenome (GOLD analysis project Ga0247808, IMG submission 179914) | Plant litter microbial communities from Arlington Agricultural Research Station in Wisconsin, United States - UWRJ-L089-202R-1 | ecosystem: Environmental > Terrestrial > Plant litter >... | reverse complement strand
TCAAACGCATCAACTTTGAAAATTTGGAAAGGTATTTTATGGCTGAATCAGTTCCGTTTTGCACAATAAAACTCGATATCGAACCCAAACAGTTGAACACAAAATGCGGATTCATCTGCAAGTGCAGGGCTTTCTGTTCGTATTCCGCAAGGTCTTTTTGTAAGGTCAATGTTTTTTTCAATTGCAAGCGGTTGTAAAACAGAAAGACGATTCCGAAAATCAACAATATAAAAAGAATCACAAACCCAATTTGTTGCTGATGCCGTTTGGATTGTTCACTATAAATAAGTTCTTTCTTTTCCTGCTCTTTTTTCTGAAGGGCCTCTTTTTTATCAAACTCAAAATTCATTTCTGTCCGAACACTGTTTCGAATACTTTCGTTGTTACTCACGCTGTCTTTTGCAATTGTAAACATTTTGTAATGTGCCAAAGCTTCGGCAGGACGGTTGAGCTTTTCGTAGATTTCGCTCAATCGTTGCTCGGTGTTTTTTACCTGCTCCATTACGTTGAGTTCTTTGGCCAAAGCCAATGATTTATTGGTTGCCTTCAGGGCTTCCTCATATTTTTTTTCTTCCAGCAAAATTTCGCCAATGTAATAATAGGAATCCGAGGCTCCAAACTTGTTTCCGATGCTGTTGAAAATCGCCAATGCTTTGTTGTAATTTTCAGAAGCTTCTGCAGGTTTGCCAATCTGCTTATAATACAACCCTAAATTATTATACAATTCCCCCAAACCAATTTGGTTGGGGTATTTTTGAAAAAGCTGTTTTGCCTTCGTATAATATTCCAGTGCTTTGGTATAATTCTTCTGATGGAGGTAAATATTTCCGATATTGGTAGTAGTAATTCCAACCGTCTCATCCTTTATTTTTTCTTGTATTTTCAAGCATTTGATATAATAATTCAACGCCTTGAAATCTTCGCCTTGGGCTTTATATACAATTCCTATATTGTTGTAAACCCTTGCACATCGCGCCAAATCATTGTTTTCCTCATAAATCTTGACGGCTTTCAAATGATATTGCAAAGCTTTTGTGTAATTGCTTTGTTCTGAAAAAACAATCCCGATACTTCCGTAGGCTCGGGCCAGCCCTTTCTTGATTTCTTCTTTGTTTTCAGATGAATTGCTTTCGAGCTCTTTTTCAAAAACCGTTTGGGCATTGCTGAAATTCCGTATAGCTTCGGGATAATTGCCCAAGATGATGTTTCCGTTTCCGATGTTCAGGTAGGAAGTTCCTTCGGCCAATTTATATTTTATTTTTTTTGATAATTGCAAAGCCTTGTTGGCATACTCCAAAACCAGTTTCGGGTCGCTAGTCTGATATTCAACCGCAATTGTATTCAGGAGTTGGGTTTTGTCAATATCATTTTTAGCATTGGTTAAGGTAAGTTTCAGACTGTCGATTGTTGGATTTTGGGCATAAGCCAAACCCGAAAAGCATCCGAAAAGAAGAAAAAGGAAAAAGTAAAGTTTTCTCATAGCGAAAAATAACTGCAGATTGCCAAACAAAAATAGCATTTAGTTTCCATAAAGAATCAGCCAATTAGAATTTGACCACTTTGACCGAGAATTTGAGTAAAAACAAAATAAAACTTTTTGTATTATAACTCTTAAAATCCAATATTTTATCGCATTCACAATAATTTATTCATAGATTTACCAACCTAAAACCAACCTATTAACTAATTCTTTAAAAATTATGAAGAAAATCTCTACCCGATTATTAACCTTTTTTGCCACTTTTCTATTAATTGTTTCCTGCAACAAAGAAGATGATACTGTTGGCATCAATGCTATTGTGCTATCTGCAACAGCCACAACCGTTCAAGTTGGCGACAGTACTACTTTTAGCGTACTCTCAAATAACAATGTTGACTTGACATCTGAAGCGACATTTTATATAAATGACACGCAAATCGGAACAAATACTTTCACGCCACCAACAGCAGGGGAATATACTGTTGTTGCAAAATACATTGTGGGCGACAATACACTTGTGAGCAACGAAATTACAATTATTGCTACCGCCGTTCCTATTACAGGGATTACTGTTAGTGCTATTCCAGAAATTATTGAAATTGGAGAGAGCACTATGTTCAATGTTGTAGCAAGCAATATGGCACAACTCACAACTGGCGTTACCTACTATGTAAACGACACTGCAATAGCCTCGAATATTTTCGCACCAACTGAAACAGGAAGCTACACGGTTAAGGCCACTTACGACAATAACGGTCAATTATTAGAATCTAATGAAATCACCCTTACCGTGACACCTGTTATAACCGAAGTGACTATTTTCGATGAAGTTGTTTTTTATGATGGATATGCGGCAATGGTTAGCGAATCTGTTCCTGCCGGAGCGATTAGAAAAAGCAATGCTTCATATGTAACCAAACTTACACCTACACAAATTGCATCGCTGAGCAATAAACTAAAACTTAAAGTCACAATTGGTGCTCTGTGCGACAATTATGATAGAATTGGTGGTGTTTTCGTAAATATGGTTGACAAAGGAACCCCTTTTACAGTTGACAATGTTACCAAACGTCTTGAAGTTGGCCGATTCATTACGCCATTTATGAACAAAAATATTTCGCCAAAAGAGGTTGATTACGTTTTTGATACTGATAATTTGGCCTTGCTTTTCAATGATCCTGCAATTAGTGACATGTATGATTTTTGGATAGAGCTGAATGTTTTTGGAGTTCCGTATGCCGCACAAGAACAAGTTAGCGGATGTCAAGGAAGAATAGACGTTTTTGAAGGAACGTTGAAATTTATATCTACAGATGAAAGCTACGATCATACCAACCAGCTTTTTGTTCCGATTGTTACCTATCAAGAACTGAAAGATTATGATCCTAATGGAACAGATGTCTTGGGACAAACAGTAAAAACCTATACTTTTAACGTACCCTCCAATATTACAAATGCTAAACTATATGTAATTACTTCAAATCACGGAGCCAATACCAACGGTGAGGAGTACAATAGAAGAGAACATTTTATTTATTTTGATAATGCCTTAGTGGATACTTACATTCCTGGCGGAAAATCATGTGAACCTTTCAGGGTTTATAATACTCAAGGAAATGGAATTTATGGCCCATCCCCAAGAACTTTATCACAATGGCTTTCGTTCAATAATTGGTGTCCTGGTGATATTATTCCAATTCGTGCCTATGATTTGCCTAATTTGAACCAAGGTAATCACTCTTTCAAGATAGAAGTTCCGGATGCAGTATTTGCAAACAACGAAGGATACTTTCCTATTTCTGTTTATATCCAGGGAGATTTGTAGATCTTCTTTTATAAAATACAAAAAGGCCGATACAATAATTGTATCGGCCTTATTTTTTATTTCAATTCCTTCAATTTTTCCATTGTTTTATCAAACAAAGTGAGCTTCTCAGAAATAACAGCTTTTAATTTTTCTCTTGAACCCAACAGTACTAAACTGGGCAGAGCATTCGTCTGGTATTTTTCCTTGAAAAAAGAATAATCCTGATATACTTTGGAATTCATATCCCAATGACGAGGAAGGTTCACTTCAAAAATAACGAAATGCTCATTGGCATAATCAACGAACTCTTGATTTTCGAACACATTCTTTTTCATTTTTACGCAAGGCTTGCACCATTCTGATCCAGTGAGTACAATCAAAATATCTTTCTTCTCTTTTATGGCTTCTGCTTTTGCAGTTTCATAATCTGGACTTTTCTTAATTTGGGCTTGAGCAGTGGTAAAAATAAATAAGAATAAAACTTGAAAAAAAAGAACTCGTTTCATAAATGATTGTTAGTGGTTAGGAATTTATATAAAGCAAACGATTTTATGAATGATATATTTTGGCCCGAGCTAAAAATTTCACCAGTAAAAACTTAACATTGGGCAATCTCTTTTAAGCTTATATTTGTTAACGATAAATTTACAATTAAATAACATTTTTAAAACTTTATCAATCCTGTAAAAATTTTAAAAGCATACAATGAGAAAAGCAACCCCTACCCCAACACAAGCAATCGAAGAAAGTAATCCTGAAACTATTGAAACTACCATTCAAGAAACTCCGGCTACAGAAGAAATAAAAGAAGAAACTCCTGTTGAAGAAATCGAAGAAATTAAAATCGACACGCCAACAGAAGAAGTGCAATTAAGCGACGAGCCTTTGCAAGAAGACTCCAATACGGAAGTCAAAAACCCTAAAAGAAAAATGAAAATGAAAAAAGACGACAAGGCAAAAGAAAAGGCTAAGAAAGAAAAAGCTAAAAAACTAAAAGCCAAACAAAAAGAGAAGCAGAAAGAAAAGGCTAAAAAGGCCAAGGCAAAAGAAAAGGAAAAAGCAAAAGAGAAAGCCAAAAAAGAAAAGGCCAAGGAAAAAGCAAAGAAGCAAAAGGCTAAAAGCAAAGCCAAGAAAAAATCGACCAAGAAAAAAAAATAATAGCAAAGCCGATGTTTACAGCATCGGTTTTTTTCATTTAAATAGTGTTATTTTTGGGTTTAAATTTTTAAATGATGAAAATAGAACCAGCTACTCCAAGAGATATCAATGCTATCCTGAACATAATTGATCAAGCGAGAAGCATAATGCGTGAAAACGGAAACACAACGCAATGGATCAATGGTTATCCTTCAAGCGAAACTATTTTGGAAGACATTTCTAATGAACATGCTTTTGTTTGCCTGAATGATGATGAAATCGTGGGCTATTTCTGTTTTATGCAAGGCGAAAATCCCGATCCAAATTATAACTTCATTGAAGGAAATTGGCTCAACAACAATCCTTACGGCGTAATCCACAGATTGGCTTCAGGCCGAACAGTAAAGGGAATCGCTCAAAAAGCATTTGATTTTGCTTTTACAAAAACCAATAACGTCCGGGTGGATACACATCACGATAACCTCCCGATGCAAAATTTCTTGAAGAAAATTGGTTTTGAATATTGTGGCGTTATTTATGTTAGCGATGGTAGTCCCAGGGATGCTTTTCAAAAGGTGATTACTTCAGAAGAAAATTTGTAGCATACAGCACTTCTAAAAAGCTATTCAAATCATGTGCTATCCCCTCCAGAAATATACAAAAAGTACTACGGATATTTAAAAAAGCATTTATAAAAATGTACTACAGCTTTAAAAAGCAAGAAAAAACACTCAAAAACACGAAAAGTCCAGCCAAATGGCGATAATTTGCATTCAAAATATCAAAATTTTGCCTGATTAAGGCTTCTGAATGCGTGAAAAAGCCTTCTGAACACTTAATTGCATCATCGGAATGCTTGATGGATACTTCTGAATGCTTGCTGGGTAATTCTGAATCCATGCTAAGTACCTTTGAATACCTGCCAACTACTTTTGAATGGTTGCTAAACGCTTTTGAAAGCATGAAAAGCTCTTTTGAAAACGTGCGACACTCTTATAAGTACTTGCAACCTATTTTCGACAAAAACCAATATATATACAACAAAAAACGCCCGGACTTTCATCCAGGCGTTCCTATAAAAAACTTAAAGCTTATTATTTCTTGATCTTGAAAGCATTTACTCCAGGAAAGTAAGCCGTGCTTCCCAATTCCTCTTCAATACGCAACAACTGGTTGTATTTTGCCATACGGTCAGAACGTGAAGCCGAACCTGTCTTAATCTGACCACAGTTCAAAGCCACTGCCAAATCTGCAATCGTATTGTCTTCAGTTTCTCCAGAACGGTGTGACATTACAGAAGTATATCCAGCATTGTGTGCCATGTTTACCGCCGCAATCGTTTCGGTCAAAGTACCAATCTGGTTTACTTTTACCAAGATAGAATTTGCAATTCCTTTGTCGATTCCAGTTTTCAAACGTTGTACATTCGTTACGAACAAATCATCTCCAACTAATTGCACTTTATCGCCAATCAAAGTCGTAAGGTATTTCCATCCGTCCCAATCGTCTTCATACATACCGTCTTCAATAGAAATGATTGGATATTTAGCCGCCAATTCAGCCAAATATTCAGCCTGCTCTTTCGAACTTCTGATTTTCCCACCATCTCCTTCAAACTTTTTATAATCGTAGTTTCCGTTTACATAAAATTCCGAAGCAGCACAGTCAAGAGCAATCATCACTTCGTCACCAAATTTATAACCCGCTTTTTCAACTGCTTTTTTGATAGAATCTAGGGCATCCTCAGTTCCGCCAGCCAAGTTTGGTGCAAAACCACCTTCATCTCCAACAGCCGTACTCAAACCTCTGTCGTGCAATTCTTTCTTCAGGTTATGAAAAATCTCAGTTCCCATTTGCATAGCGTGAGAAAATGATTTCGCCTTAACCGGCATAATCATAAACTCTTGGAAAGCAATTGGAGCATCAGAGTGCGAACCTCCGTTGATGATGTTCATCATCGGAACCGGCAATGTGTTGCCAGAAACCCCACCTATGTATCTGTATAATGGCAAGCCTAGTTCAGCAGCAGCCGCTTTTGCAACCGCAAGCGAAACTCCTAAAATCGCGTTAGCACCCAAGTTCGATTTGTTGTGAGTTCCGTCCAATTCAATCATCGTCTGATCGATCAGGTTTTGCTCAAACACAGAAGTTCCAACCAATTCCTCAGCAATTCTTAGGTTTACGTTTTCAACCGCCTTCAAGACCCCTTTTCCAAGAAATGCCTTTCCACCGTCTCTCAACTCCACCGCTTCATGCTCTCCAGTAGAAGCTCCAGAAGGAACAGCCGCTCTTCCAAGCACTCCGTTTTCCGTTACAACATCCACTTCTATAGTAGGATTTCCTCTTGAATCAAAAATTTGTCTAGCGTGAATCTTAATAATAATGCTCATTTTTTCGTATTTTAAATTATGAATTACACATTTATATCTACAAATATATTACAAGTTTAGAAATGATTTACCTAAAATTATGAATCTTATCAACTCAAACGTTTTAGTGAATTGTTTCTCAGTAAAATAGTTAGAAACGAATCGCTTGGGCATTTTGGAAAACCCTTTTCCTGCTGCAGGAACTCGCTTTAAAACTGTTGATCACAGTTTTAAGAGCTCAAACAATTCCTGCATCAGGGTTATTGGGAAAATGAATTGAGCTTTGGAATCGTCTGTTCTTCTCTTTCGTTATATCCTAACTGTCCCGATCCAGAAATTTCGGGACGGGACAAAACCTGTTAGGTATTGTTTTACAAAATCAAACTCAAAAAAACCAAAGAGGCACTCGATTTTTCATTAAATTTGAAATAAAAACATGAGAGCCAGTCTTATACTTTTCCTATTGTTTTCAAACACACTCCTATTTTCTCAAACCGACGAACGTATTTATGCTATTATAGAAAACGTTTCAACACAAAGAATCGAGAACGATATTAGAACCTTGGCCAACTTTGGCACAAGGAATACATTCAGCGATACAGTTTCAACAACAAGAGGAATTGGTGCATCAAGACGTTGGATTAAAGCCGAGTTTGAAAAAATTTCAAAAGATTGCAATTCCTGCATGGATGTTTTTTATCAAAAGGATTTTGTAACCACCAACGATGGCGAACGTGTTCCAAAAGACACTTGGATTGTAAATGTTGTTGCACTACAAAAAGGCACAAAAAACACCAACCGTTATGTGATTATGACGGGTGACATCGATTCCCGAAATTCAGATCCGATCGATTTCCAGAACGATGCTCCTGGAGCTAACGACAATGCCTCAGGAATGGCAGGAACAATCGAAGCCGCCCGTGTGTTATCAAAATATAAATTTGAGCACAATATTGTCTATCTTGGTTTGTCAGGCGAAGAACAGGGTTTGTTTGGAGGAAAAGGCTTTGCTGAGTTTGCCAAGAAAAATAATTGGGACATCATTGGAGTCCTCAACAACGACATGATTGGAAACATAGAAGGAAATGACGGTGTAATTGACAATCGAACATTCCGCATCTTTTCAGAACCCACCCCCATTACAGAAACTGAAAAAGAAAAATCCAACAGGCGTTTTTATGGAGGCGAAGTAGATGGCCTATCAAGACAATTGGCTCGCTACATCCATAAAACAACTCTAACCTATATGCCAGAAATGAATCCTATGATGGTGTATCGACTCGACCGTTTTGGTAGAGGTGGCCACCATCGTCCCTTTAATGACCTAGGTTTTGCAGGGGTTAGAATCATGGAAGCACACGAAAATTACAACCGACAGCATCAAGATTTAAGAACCGAAAACGGTATTGACTATGGCGATGTAATTGAAGGTGTAGATTTTGCATATGCCAATAAGCTAACAGCTGTTAATGCCATTACATTAGCCTCCTTGGCATGGGCACCACCTGAACCAAAAATGTAAAAATAGGTGGAATAGTAGAGCCTAATACGAAGCTTAGATGGGACAAGTCTGATGACAAAGAAATCAGTGGCTATAAAATATATTGGCGGCTTACTACTTCTCCACAATGGGAATTCAGCCGTTTTGTTGGCAACATAGATAATTTTGAACTAAAAGGTATTGTAATTGACAATTATTATTTTGGTGTAGCGTCTGTTTCCAAAACGGGCCATGAAAGCGTAGTGGTTTTTCCTAACGATATTATTAGAACTACTTTTAGGAGAAAATAATTTCTTCGGAATGTTTTAGCATTGAACACAAACACACTAATTAACTGGATATTAAATTTATTTTAACTGTATTCATGAAATTTCAAATCTCATTATTTTTTTCAATTGTTTTTTTCATCCAAACCTCAAACTCGCAGGTTTTCAAACCCGATTGGGATGGCTTTACTTCAGAAAAATTTAATATTGATTTTCAAACAAACATTACTACTTGTTACGGACTCGATACGGTTGGAGAATTGCATGTTCAGCTAAAATCCGACCGCTCTAAGTTTATTGTTTTCTTCGTGTTTGAAAGGAGTAAAATTCCTGAAATGTTTGATTTCCCTTGTATCAATGAATTGTCCATATCTTGTGTTCGCTTAACTGATGGAGGTTATGAAACCTATTTGTATAAAAATTTCCAATATGTACTTTCTCCATGGCAAAACTGCGAAATTGCTAGCGATTCTAGTTTTAAAGGCATAAATGAAGAACTATTTAATTTCATCATAAAATGATATAAAAAAACCTGCAAATCATCAATTTGCAGGTTTTCTATTTAGCGTTGTATTCTTTCAATAAACTCATCAAACAAATAGCTCGAATCATGTGGTCCAGGGCTTGCTTCTGGGTGGTATTGTACAGAGAAACAATTCTTGTTTTTCATTCTCATTCCGGCAACCGTTCCATCATTGATATGAAGGTGTGTGATTTCGAAATCTGGATGTTTTTCAAGTTCTTCCCTGTTTACAGCAAAACCGTGGTTTTGAGAAGTGATCTCTCCTTTTCCTGAAACTACATTCATCACCGGATGGTTGATACCTCTATGACCGTTGAACATCTTGAAAGTAGAAATCCCGTTGGCCAAACCAATCACTTGGTGCCCCAAACATATTCCGAATAAAGGTTTGTTGCTTGCCAAGATTTCCTTAGCTACTTGAATGGCTCCATCTAGTGGCTCTGGATCGCCAGGACCGTTGGAAAGGAAGTATCCGTCTGGATTGAATTCAGACAAATCACTGTAAGTTGCATCGAAAGGAAAAACCTTGATGTAGCAATCTCTCTTGGCGAAGTTACGAAGGATGTTTTCCTTGATACCTAAATCAAGTGCCGAAATTTTATATTTTGCATTTTCATTTCCGTAGAAATAAGGTGCTTTTGTCGAAACTTTTGAAGCCAATTCAAGACCTTTCATGTCTGGAACTTCTGCCAATAGTGCTTTTAATTCCTCGATAGATTTTCCATCTGTAGAGATTACGGCATTCATGGCTCCGTTGTCACGTATGTAGCTCACTAAAGCTCTTGTGTCGACATCTGAGATACAGATTAGGTTTTGCTTCTTGAAATAGTCTTCTAAGCTTTCTGAAGCATCTGGACGTGAATAGTTGAAGCTGAAATTCTTGCAAACCAATCCTGAAATCTTGATGGAATCTGATTCTACTTCTTTTTCGTTTACACCATAGTTTCCGATGTGTGGATTTGTGGCTACCATAATCTGACCAAAGTAAGATGGATCGGTAAAGATTTCCTGATAACCTGTCATTCCCGTATTGAAGCAAACTTCGCCAAAGGTTGTACCCTCAATTCCGATTGATTTTCCGTGAAAGATGGTTCCGTCACTTAGTAAAAGGATTGCTTTTTGTCGTGTTGTATATTTCATTCGTTGTAGCTATTGTTTTTTATAGGTCTCATGGAACTCCGCTTCACTTCGTTTCATTATTTGTTGTTGTCTTGTGTAGTTGTAGTTACGGTTTGCAAATTTAGTTGTTTCGTCTAAAGGTTGCAATTTTTAAAAGCCTAAAG
>Ga0247808_10001811_pt1 | contig 10366 bp, 10 predicted proteins | sample UWRJL089202R1_FD_179914 | JGI IMG/M metagenome (GOLD analysis project Ga0247808, IMG submission 179914) | Plant litter microbial communities from Arlington Agricultural Research Station in Wisconsin, United States - UWRJ-L089-202R-1 | ecosystem: Environmental > Terrestrial > Plant litter >... | reverse complement strand
TCGATTTTAAACATTCTTGATGCACCGAGTGTTTATGATGTAAAAATTGAACATGCCCTGTATACAGAGGGTGTCCTTCGTGAAGAGTACATTATTAAATTGGTGCAAGCCGACCCGGGTACAAATGGTGCTTTTTCGACTCGCTATCTCCTGAGTCATTTTACCGGTAACGTATGGCAGGCGACGGTTGAGCACATTGATGTAGAGCATGACGACTACGACGAGGAGCGCACTCAGAATAATAGTAAATATTACAGCCGCAACATGACCTCATACGATTTCGGTGAATTCTTTAAAGATACGGCTCAAATTAAAGACCAATTAGGAATCGTTCTGGTACAATAAAACCTGTTGCTTAAACGGAAAGAAACATATGGACGAAGATACTACCCCCGAAATTACCGATACCTCAGAAGTGCCTGATATTGATGCTGCTATTGAAACATTTGCGCCAGTAAACGTACCGACGCAAGCGGCCGAGTATGTTGAAAAAATTGAAACGCAAAATGGCGAACAGGGCACGACTGACATCTTCAACTGGGCTAATAAAACTGATTCCATTAAAAACGACCTTAATGTTGAATTCTTTCTGTTTAATAAAAATTACACTCCTTATTCAACCAAGCTTGATAACGAGCTCGATTCTCAAATTAAATCATTCTTCCTGTTTGATGCGATTAACGAAATTAACCTTGGCGCCGGTACTGGCTTGGTGGTCCGTGACTACGAGCTTGTCGAATCGGAAAAAGACGTCTTGCTACGCACCGAACTTTCTAAAGTTGGTCGTGCCGAAACCCTTATTCACTTAATCGAAAACGAACGCTCGGACATTGTTGAGTTCGTTGAACTAGAGCACGAGTTCAAGCGTATGAAGGGTATTATTGCTCGGTACACAAACAAACAGGGTAAAGATGCTTTCTACGTTGTAAAGCAAATTAGCGCAGGCTTGCAAGGTGCAACCGCTTGGGAATTTAGCGATGGCGGTTTTAGAGCGTTTAAGCCTGACTTTGGTTGGAAGGTCCCTGCCGATAACCAAGTACTAATCGTTGACGGTGATATCTTTATCTACAACCAAAGTAAATTTGAACGTCTATTTAACTACGATTACAAAAAGCAATTATTAGCCGATGCCAAGGTGAATGAGATCGAAAAGCTATACAAGCTTAGCTTCCCAGGTGAAGTGACACTTCAATCACTGGTACTTGAGAAAAAGAAGATTGTTAATAAACTTCAAAAACTCGAAATTGGTGCCGTCAGTCAAGACCAAGCCATCGACTACGCCGATACTATGGGTCTCGAACTTATGACCGACGACGCTGGTGCAATTATTATTATGGACAGCAACGACCTCGACATGTTCGTTAACTTAATCAACGAAGATTATATTACCAGCGAAATTACTGGCAAGCGTTACGAAATTAAAAGCAAAAAGCTTCTCGACGACCCAGAAGGTGAACCACCGCGCGGATAAAGCGACTTGCTTTATGCCGAAAATAATTATATAGTTACACCTATCATTCGATTCTGGACTATATGAATAGAGGCGGGGAATGGTTAATGACATACAAACAATAGTTCATCAACAGGGGGCAGTCTCTTGCTGGACTATTCATGAGGAACAAGAAATGGCCTTTCATTGGGTCAAACGACAAGTCAACGTACTCGAGTCGGGTGTCGGTAAGATTCGGCTTGAACTCCAGGGCTATCACAGCGAATGGAGAAACAGGCATTACGACAAACCTAACCGGACAGCAGTTCAGCTGAAAGTGCTCCGTATCCAGGGGAACTCACGTCGTTTTATATATACGGCGCTTCGGACTGTCGGCACATCGAACGGCGATGGAGCTGCCGCGAGAGGACAAGAGCCTGAGTGGTTCGAAATTCATGTCGTGCGTTCGCCCGATCCAAAAGACTCCAGAAGGGAAAAGATAACTGCCAGCTGGAAGCGAGTACCGCAACCTGTATAAGCCTGATTCGGAAATTGAGCCTGCTCTTTCCGAGTCAGGCTTAATTTCTTTTAATACCTTCTGCGGAATTTCATATTTACAGGCTATAATAGATACAATGAACCAATCCTTAGCACTCGAGATTATGCTTTCGGGAGAGAGCGTGTTGCTAACTGGCCCAGCGGGTGCCGGTAAGACTTTTGTGTTGAACCAATTTATTAAGTTAGCGAAACACGAAGGCAAGCACGTGTCGGTTACGGCAACGACAGGTTTGGCTGCAACCCACCTGGGTGGAACTACGATCCACAGCTGGTCTGGTATGGGCATCGCCGACCATATCCCTCAAGGATTTGCTGAACATATCGCTAAGGGCCGCCGTGAGATTATTGAAAAGACTGACGTTCTGATTATTGATGAGATCAGCATGCTTCACGATTTCCGTTTAGATATGATTGACGAAGTGTGCCGCTTAGTCCGCAAAGAACCCGATGTTCCTTTTGGCGGTATTCAACTTATTATGTCTGGCGACTTCTTCCAGCTACCGCCAATTAACAGGGGAGACTCACGGGCTGGTAGCTTCGTGGTTAACTCGGAAATTTGGCGCGACCTCGACCCAGTTATTTGCTACCTCGAAGAGCAACACCGTCAAGACGACGAAGTGCTAATTGATATCCTTAATGCAATTCGGGCTGGTGATGTTCGCCGCAACCACGCCGAGGCTTTGCTGGCTCGTACAGAAGTGTACCCAGATGAAACCGAGCAAATGACCGAACTTCACACCGTCAACGTTGATGTCGATAAGATGAACGAAGCCAAGCTGAAATTACTTGATGGTGATGAAGTAACGTATCAGCAGACAACTACTGGTTCTGACAACTATGTTGAAAACTTGCAACGCTCAGTTTTAGCCCCCTCGATGCTCCGGCTAAAAGAAGGTGCGTTAGTGATGGCAGTGAAAAATAGCCCCGAGCGCAAGTACGCCAACGGTAGCATTGGTACGGTTGTTGGCTTTGAACCGCACACCGAGTACCCAATTATTGAATTCAAAAATGGCAAAGAAATTTCGATGGTTCCTGATACCTGGGAGCTACGCGATGGCGACAAAAAGCGGGCAAGTATTACCCAAATTCCAATCCGTTTAGCTTGGGCAATTACCGTTCACAAATCACAGGGTATGACGCTTGATGCTGCTCGTATCGACCTTCGAAAAGCCTTCGTTGAAGGTATGGGCTATGTTGCTTTGAGCCGAGTAAAAAATGTGAACAACTTATATTTAACAGGTATCAACCAGATGGCATTGAAGGTAAGTGCTGAAGCAATGAGTATCGACGAAGACCTTCGTATTAAAGCAGCGCACGCTAAAAAACGCTTTGCACACCTTGAAAAAGTTGCCGAAGATCGCTCTAAAGCACCCGAGCCAACGGCGAAAGCGAGCGGTAGTAGCTGGGCTGAAAAAATCGAAAAAATGCGCGAAACACACCCAAACGCTTACCGTCCCTGGACTGACGCTCAAGATGATGAATTGAAACAATACTTTCAACAAGGCGAATCAATTACTCAACTAAGTAAACGACTTGGTCGTCACGAAGGCTCAATTACTATTCGTTTGCAAAAGCATTTTGGCGAAGATTCAGTTGAAATCTAGCTTACATTTTGTTGTATAAAAAACACATCGCAGTATAATTAAGTACATGAAACAACCCTTTGCTAAAAATGAAGTTAAGATTGCGGTTATCGGTGGGGGAACCGGTAGCTTTACGATGCTCTCATCGTTGAAGCGTTATACAAAGCAAATTGCGGCAATTGTAAGCATGGCCGATGACGGCGGCAGTACTGGCGTACTTCGTGACGAGCTTGGTACATTACCTCCGGGTGATGTCCGCCAATGCCTGGTTGCACTAAGTGACTCACCCAAAGTCCGTGAACTGTTCGAGTATCGTTTTGATATCGGTACATTCGGTGGACACTCATTTGGCAACGTCTTATTAACGGCCCTGGAAAAGATAACTGGTGATTTTAGCCAAGCGGTTGAAACAGCATCGGAAATTCTTCGTATTAATGGGGTGGTTATTCCTGCAACACTCGATAACATTCGGCTTAAAATGGAATGGGCCGACAAAAGTCTCATTTTAGACGGCGAACGGGTAATCGATTCAGAGCACTTTATGTACGACCCGCGACAAGCAACCCTAAGCCTAACCCCTGATGCTTCACCTAACAAACTAGCCATAGCGGCAATTGAACAAGCTGATATTGTGGTTATTGCGCCTGGTGATTTATACACATCACTTGGTCCATTGCTGGTAATTGATGGTATTGGCGAAGCGCTTCGTAAAACAAAAGCGAAAAAGTTTTATGTCTCTAATTTGGTAAGCAAGCAAGGCCAAACCGATGGATTTACAGTTAGCGACCACGCTAAGGAAATTGAACGTTTTGCTGGCACGCCTTTTTTAGACTTTGTTCTATATAACCAAGAAGCTCCAAGCGAAGAGCTTGCCAAGCGCTACGAAGAAGAAGGGGGATATGTAACTCAGGCTGACATGGATACGCTATCTACAATGCACTACGAAGCGGTAGGGGGGAACTTCTTAGGCGCTATGGCTACCGGGGACGGTGCTGACACACTTGTTGGTAAACGCTCGCTTATCCGCCACGATGCCAAGGAAGTTGCTAAATTAATTTTAGAGTTATATCGGAACCATGAAAACTAGCCCAACGGTTTTTCATATATTAGATTTAGACAGGACACTGCTGAACACGTCAAAATTGGCCTACACTCTAAAAGAAGTCATTGCCAAGCACGATACACAGCTTTCTCGCGACGTCGACGCTGAACTAGTAAAACACGCCCAGCAAAAAAAATCATTTTTCATATTTGAATATATAGCCAAACGAGTAGGGCAGGACAAACTCAACCATTACGTTGATGAACTTAATTACATCGCCCCCGCTCGTGAATTATTGATGCCAGGCGCCGTTGAGCGAATTGCCTTTGCTAAAAGCCAGCCCGGCTGGAGTATGGGTATTTTGACCTACGGCTCGCCGCGTGATCAAAAAATAAAACTGAAACTAGCTGGTTTGCAAATGGAACGCCATTTGGTTACCGAAAATCCAAAAAAGGGGAGCATTCTGGCCTCATGGAAGCTACCTAACGGCAAGTACAAGTTACCCATCGAGTTCGGTGGCCATACTGTCGATACCGTTACCTTAGACGATGACAAGCTTATCGCCTTCGTTAACCTCCCAGACGACGCCTACGGGCAATGGGTCACCCACGCCACCATTGGTGGCGCGATTGAAATGCAAAAGCTACCCGACAACATCCGGGCGGTGACTAGCCTCGACGCATCGATTCGTTATTTAAAGACGAAGTTAATTTCTTAGTAGTCAGTTTGCGGCTGGCTAAAACTCGATCCGCCATACGCCATCGGGTCCGCATGCGGCTCGGCTGCAAACTTCGGTCTAGCCTCAATTACTGCATAACGAAGGTAATTTCCTGGCAGCTCGGAAATAAGCGCTTCGTAAGGCATCGCTTTAATTACTTCAGTAGAAATATCGTTTTGCTGACCTAAAGGCACAGGTTCACTTTCAGCATCAATTCTCGGTAACCAGTGGAGCAATGTAAACTCCTCGCCAAAAACATCAAGCGCCTTAGCGGCAATACCGGGCAAATTGTCTATATAATCCGAGCCGTACACTACATACCAAGCATCGCCAACATTGCAAAGATACAAAAAATCCTCCACATCTAACCTGACAATCTCAAAACGTCTAAAAGTATAATGCGACAACCGCACCTTACTATATTGAGATAACACCTGAATAGCAGAATCTAACATATTTGAATTATACCGTATCTATACACAACAGTTAATATTCCCATGGTGCGCAGCCAACGGGTGTTATTGCAGTTGAGAGAGGGTAGAGCTAGCGCCATGGGCGTAACGTTCCTCCGTTTAAAACACGGAAGAACGTACCCCATAAAGCGCCCTCGAAAAACTGTAATGGCACCCGTTGGCAGTTGGCCATGGGGATAACTCCCACCGTGTGCATAAATACATCACATTCTTCCCACATCCGAAACTCAGCGCTCAATCTGTTAACCATAATAGTTATCCGCAGTTCTGTGGATAAACCAACAGGTAATGTGAAGATTGTCAAAATTGGGGGTTGTCGTGGGTAAGTGTGGGTAGTATTCTAAGTTCAGTGGAAAAAAAAGAGCCCACTAAGACAAACAACACATTAAAAAAAATAACTCAACCCACCAAAAGGAAACAACGTGGCTCGTATAGATTATTTTGAACGAAAGCTGGACGATAAACGTCGATTGACGGTACCATCCGAGCTGAGGGAAGAATTTTTGACTGGCGTTGTCCTAACTAGGGGATTCGGAAATTACCTGCACCTATACCCAAAAACAGTATGGGAGCAAGAGGTAGAACCAGCACTTAGCACAGGTAGTATTCTCGACGAGAAAACTGCTGATGTTAACGTACAGTTCCGCCGGGGAAAAACCGAAGCTGAACTCGACCAAAAACAAGGTCGCGTAACTATCGAGCAACATCTACTAGATTTTGCTGGCATAACGCGTGACATTGTAGCTGTCCGAGCAGGTGCGTACTGGCGATTACTGCCAGGCGATTCTGTATAGATTTTTTACTGTCGGTTCTTTAACAATCTAAAACAAGAGAAAAACAACTCTCGAGATCAACTAACTGGTAGTGAGGCGTGGGATTCGGCAACACATTAAACAAGCCGATGTACCTTGTTCCAAAAAAACACACCTCCCAAAACTCCACCTCACACATAAGTCTCTCAACATTGATAGTAGTAGGGTATGAGTGTCTATAAGACGCCCCCATTGATCTACTGTCATGACTTTTACAAAAACAAACACACTGCGAAAACAAACAGCTTCACTATCAGTTAGGTGATCTCGAACTCTACTTCTTACAACTTAGGTTATAATAGGTAGAATGAGTAAAGAACATCCACCACATCATGTTCCAGTTCTTCTTGAAAGCGTTGTAACGCTGCTCCAGCCTGAGGCGGGTGAGTCATATTTAGACTTAACCGCGGGATACGCTGGACACGCCAATGTAATCTTGAATAAAACTGGTAATTTCAAAGAAAGCGTCCTAGTTGACCGCGACGATTATGCAATTGCGCATCTATCTGAGCTTGAAGCTAAGGGCGTACGACTAATGCACTCCGACTTTTCCGCTGCTGCGAAGCAATTAGTAGAAGAAGGCAAGACATTTGACGTCATTTTGATCGATTTGGGGGTGTCGTCACCACAGCTCGATCAGAGCGAACGAGGGTTTTCATTCTCACGTAACGGTCCACTCGACATGCGCATGGATCAGCAAAACGGCATTACTGCTGCGGAACTGATTGATACCATTAGAGTAGATAAGTTAGCGAAAATCATTCATGACTATGGCGATGAGCCATTTGGCATGGCTAGACATCTAGCAGAAGTGATTGTCGCCGGCCGACCGTTCAAGGATACACATTCACTCGCCGAACTGATTAAGCAACACCACCGTGGACGATGGTCTAAAACCCACCCTGCCACGCGTACCTTTCAAAGCCTCCGCATTGCCGTAAATGATGAACTCGGGCAAATAGAAGCAGTGCTCCCGTTATTGCTCCGTCTCCTAAATAAAGGTGGCAGGGTAGGGATTATCAGTTTCCATAGCCTCGAAGATCGATTAGTAAAACGTTTTTTCAAAGAGCAGACAGCCAACGGGCTGGAAGCCATACTAGACGTTATTACAAAAAAACCTGTCAGTGGAGCCACCGACGATGTTCACAATCCGCGTGCCCGAAGTGCAAAGCTTCGTGTCGCAGTGAAAAAATAAACAAAAAACAAGAAAGGGCAAAACACCATGCCTATTCACATCCCAGTACAATACAACGACCAAACACAAATCGTTGCAGTTCGCGTAAAGTAGTTTAACTACTGTTGGATTAAACCCGCGCTGTCTCATAGCAGCGCGGGTGGAAATCCGGTTTTTCAGGGCAGGGCTAGGGCCGCATCATCCCAATTCCAAAACCGGTTCAACGAATCGGTTTTAGAGCGAGAAGTAGACTTTGTCTGCTCTTCAAATTATTTTCTAAAGGGCGCACTTAAGCGCGCCTACTTCGTAAAGAGGTAGAGAATTACAAAACACAAACATATCAACTAAATACAAACAAAAAGCGAAGCATTCACCACAATGTCTAACCACCAAACATCACAATACGTCAATCGACGTCAGCAGAACTGGTCACGCAACCAGAACACTACCCGCTACGTGTCGGCTATCAAGCTCGGACCTGTCGCTCATACTGTTCTTGTCGCGCTGATGATTATTGTTCTCGGGCTCATTTACGTTACCCAAGCTACGCGCACCACTGGTTACGACTATGAAATGCAAAAGATTGATTCTCAAATTGCTGATTTTGATCAACAAAAGAGCGAACTTGAAATTGAGAATACTCGCTTAACTGCACTCGAAACGGTGAAAAACAGCAGTGTAGCAAAGGAAATGACCGCATCAGCTGACACACAATACGTCCAAGAGTAAACTATATTTATATGAAACCATCAATATTACGACACGGCAGTCGATCGCGAATACTAGCGGCAGTAATCCTCGGGGTTGCGGCCATTTTTGTGATTCGTCTGTTTTATTTGCAGGTCATTCAGCATGACCACTACGTAGCGTTGGCTCAATCCGAGCAAATGACCCGTGAGCGCATTCCTGCCAAAAGGGGTGAGATTTACGCTTTGAGTGGCAAAAGCCCTGTAAAAATGGTTCTCAACGAGACGGTTTATACGGTATTTGTCGACCCAGCGGTTATTGCAGACCCCGATAAGGTTATTGATGTTATGAAAAAAGTCGCCGGCGGTAACGTCCGTGATGATTTCGAAGCCTCGGTTAAAGCCGAGAAGGTACGATATCGAGTTATCGCTAACAAGGTCACTAGGGTGCAAGCTGAAAAAATTAAAGAAGCCGGCCTGAAGGGGATTGGTTTCCAGGCGGTTTCGCAACGTGTCTATCCAGAAGAAACACTGGCTTCGCAGGTGCTTGGGTTTGTTGATACCGAAGGGGTAGGCAAGTACGGTATTGAGGGCTTTGAAAATGAAGCGCTGACTGGTATTGATGGTAACCTCGAAACTGTTACTGATGTCAGTGATATTCCTTTAACCATTGGCGACCGCAATGTTCGTGAGCCAGCTAAAGACGGAAAAGATATTGTCATGTCGCTTGATCGAAATATCCAATCGCACACTGAACAGGCGTTGGCTGATGGTTTGAAGCGAACTGGCGCAACCCGAGGAAGTGTTTTAGTAATGAACCCGAATAACGGTCAGGTGATGGCGATGGCGAACTTGCCAACCTACAACCCTGGTAAGTACTTTGAAGTTCAAGATGCAGGGGCATTTAACAACGAAACAATCTCGGCGCCATACGAACCGGGTTCTGACGTAAAAACCTTCACGATGGCCACTGGCATCGACAAAAATGTTGTTCGTGCCACTGATACTTTTAATAACACCGACTCGATCAAGGTTGGGGACATTACGATCGGTAATGCTACCAAGGGAAAAACCGGTGTCATCTCTTTCCAGACTGCGTTAACATTCTCGTTGAACACTGGCTTTGTAACAGTCGCCCAACGACTGGGTGACGGCAAGAACATTACCCGGGCTGCTCGCGACACAATGTACGAATATTTCCACGACCGTTTCCGCTTGGGTGAAGTTACTGGAATCGAACTGGCTAACGAAGCTAAGGGTACCTTGTTCTCTCCTGATGATGCCCAGGGTAATGCAGTGCGTTACTCAAACATGGCCTTCGGCCAGGGACTCGACGCCACTATGGTACAAGTAAGTGCTGGTTTTAGTTCGATGATTAACGGCGGAACCTACTACAAGCCGACAATTCTGGCCGGTGAAATGGTCGACGGTACCTACGTTGCAAATAGTGCCGTTCAGCCGTTGCAAACGGGGGTAGTAGCTCAGTCAACCTCCGACCAAATGCGCCAAATGATGCAAACTGCCCGCGCCTCAGCCTTTAGCCGCTACGACAAAGCCGGCTACAATGTAGGCGGAAAAACAGGTACTTCTCAGGTCAGTGAAAACGGTGTTTATAGCGATAACGAAACCATCGGTACGTATCTTGGTTACGGTGGTGCGGAAACTCCCGAGTATGTCATAATGGTCTCAGTATCAGGCGACAACAAAGAGCTCCAGGGTTCACGAGATGCCTTACCGATTTTTACCGATCTATCAAACTGGATGCTCGATTACTTAAAGATTCAACCAAAAGGATAAAAATGGATTTAGTTTCAACCACACTCAGCGCCGAATTTGTTAACAGCTTCCTACTTAGTGTCGGCGCGTTCATCTTAGCGATGGCCTTAACGCC
>Ga0247808_10001807_pt1 | contig 10379 bp, 6 predicted proteins | sample UWRJL089202R1_FD_179914 | JGI IMG/M metagenome (GOLD analysis project Ga0247808, IMG submission 179914) | Plant litter microbial communities from Arlington Agricultural Research Station in Wisconsin, United States - UWRJ-L089-202R-1 | ecosystem: Environmental > Terrestrial > Plant litter >... | reverse complement strand
ACACTGGAGGAGGCGGGGCTGCATCCCCGGCAGGGGCTGACCCCGGGACCGGTGGCCATCACCGGCTTCCATGAGCCCAGTTTCGTCTTCCTGACCGGGTCCGACACCCAGCTGACCGACGCGGCTGGCGCGGCACGGGCCCTGGCCGAGGGGCGGCCGGCCATCGTCGAGGCCGCCGACGCTGACGCCTTCCGCCGGGCGCTTGGGGCCGGCGCGGCCGGGCGGGCGGTCGGCACGGTGACCGGTCATGACTACGCCGCCGGTGACGACGTCAGCCTGACCGTCTATGCCCCGCCCCGAGTCTTGCCGGGCGTCACGACCGGCGCAGCCAGCGGAGCCGGGCGATGAGCCGACCCATCCAGATCGTCGAGGTCGGTCCGCGTGACGGGCTGCAGAACGAGAAGGCCGTTCTGGAACCCGCCGTTCGCGCCGAACTGGTGCGGCGGCTGGAGACGGCGGGGGCGCGGCGGATCGAGGCCGTCAGCTTCGTCCATCCGAAATACGTGCCCCAGATGGCCGGCGCCGAAGAGGTGATGGCCGCCTTGCCGCGCGAGGCGGGCCGCAGCCGTATCGGTCTGGTGCTGAACGGCAAGGGCTATGACCGGGCGCTGGGCACGGCGGTGGACGAGGTCAATGTGGCCATGTCCGCGACCGACGGCTTCGGCCTGAAGAACCAGGGCCTGTCGGTGACGGATCAGGTCGCGATGCTGGCCACCATCGTCGCCGGACGGCGCAACGCCGAGGGCGAGCCCGGGGCGACGCCGTCGCTGTCGGCGACGATCAGCTGCGTCTGGGGTTGTCCGTTCGACGGCGAGGTGTCCGATGATCAGGTGACGGATCTGGTGGGCGAGATCGCGGCCCTGGGCGTGGCCGAAATCGCCCTGGCCGACACGATCGGCGTCGGCGATCCGTGGAGCGTGACGCGCAAGGTCGAGGCCGCGCGGAGAGCCGCGCCCGAGGCCGTGCTGCGTCTGCATTTCCACGACACGCGCAACACGGGGCTGGCCAACGCATACGCGGGCGTGGAGGCCGGGGTGGATGTGCTGGACGCCTCGGTCGGCGGCATCGGCGGCTGTCCGTTCGCGCCGGGCGCCACGGGAAACATCGCCACCGAGGACCTGGTCTATATGCTGGAGCGGGCGGGTTACTCGACCGGCTACGACCTCGACGCCCTGATCGGGACGGCGCGATGGATAGGCGAGAAGATCGGTCGGCCGGCGCCCAGCGCCCTCAGCCGCGCGGGTGGCTGGCCCAAGGGCTAGCGCGCCGCCAGCGAGATCATCAGGGCGACGAACATCAGCAGGGAGACGCCCTGCCAGAATTTCACCGGGTCGCGTTCCAGCAGGGACAGGGGCTCGGTCATTGGCACGGCCAGGGCGCTGCCGCTTTCCAGCACGTGCAGCAACTCCTCGACATCGGCGAACCGGTCGGCGGGATCGATGGCCACGGTGCGCAGGATGGCGGCCTCCAGCCAGGCCGGCATGTCGGTGCGGTGGCGTCCGGGCGGGGTCGGGGTCTTGTCGAAACGCGGCCGGGTCGTGGCGTCGACGTCGCCCCACGGATAGGTCTTGGTGAAGATCCGATACAGGGTGACGCCCAGGGCGAACTGGTCGCTGAGGGCGTCGCCGGCGTTCCCGTCGAACAGTTCGGGCGCCATGTAGCCGGGCGTGCCGGGGGCCTCGGATTCGGCGAACTCCTCGACCCGGGGCAGGCGAGCGACGCCGAGGTCGATCAGCTTCAAGCCGCCGTCCTTCTCGAGGATAACATTGTCCGGCTTGATGTCGCGGTGGGCGATGCTCTGGCGGTGCAGGGCGGCGACGGCGCGGGCCAGACGGACGGCGACCGCGACCCCCGGCTGGATGTCCAGCGGTGACTCGGCCAGCCGGGCGTGAAGGGTCTGACCCTCGTAGAAGGGCTGGGCGATATAGAGGCGGCTCTGGCGGCCCGCGTCCAGCGTCAGGGTCTTGCCCACGAAAGGGTTGTCGATGCGGCGGCCGATGAAGCTTTCGCGCAGGAAGGCCGATCGGGCGCCGTGTTCCGACAGCAGGGCCGGCTTGGGAAATTTCAGCACGATCGGCGTTTGCGATGCGCCGGGCGTTCCGTCGCGGGCGACGAAGACGCGGGTGTATTTGCCGTCCGACAACAGCCGCTCCAGCCCGAAGCTGTCGATATTGTCTCCGGCCGAGGGCGGCGGCAGGATGGGCAGGTCGAGGGCCTCGGCGCCGATGGCGTCCCAGTCCAGCGCCCCGGTGCGGACCACGTCGATCAGCACCGCCGTGGCGTTGTCGGTCGCCCCGGCCGCCCCGGCCGCATCGACGATGGCCTGGGCGTCGCCGTCGGGCGAGGCGCGCCGGCCCAGCAGACGGGTCAGGGCGGCCTCGTCGACCACGCCATGGACGCCGTCGCTGGTCAGCAGAAGCCGGTCGTGGGGCTCCAGCGCCACGGTGCGGACGTCCAGCTTGACGTCGGCCTCGATCCCCACGGCGCGGTACAGGACGTGGTTCATGCCGGGCTGAGGCAGGACGTGATCCTCGGTCAGCCGGGTCAGGACGCCGTCGCGGAAATGCCAGGCCCGGCTGTCGCCGACGTGCAGGACCACGGCCTCGCGTCCGCGCAGGACCATGGCGGTGAAGGTGGTCGCCGCGCCCTGCATGGTCGGATCGATCCGGCCCCGCGCGTGGAGCCAGCGATTGTAGCCGCGCAGGGAGGCGACCCCGGCCGCCGCGATCCCGCCCAGCGGGCTCTGGTCCAGATAGCCGTCGATGAAGCTGCGGGCGGCCAGTTCGGCGGCGACGCGTCCGGCCTTCGATCCGCTGACCCCGTCGGCGACCACGGCGATGACGCCGTGCAGACGCTGTTCGGCGGGCGGGCCCACATGGACGCCGCCGAAATCCTGATTGTCCTGACGGGGTCCCCGGGCGGTGGCGAATCCGGCCGCGATCTCCAGCCTGCTGTCGCCGTTCGGTCGGGGTTCGGAGGGATCCATCCCTTCAGCCTATGGGGCGGCCGGACGGGGGGCAAGCGACGGGCGAGGGGGACACGCGCGCCGGGTGGTGCGCACAGCCGCGCGTGGTGGTAACCTGCTGTTCGCGACGACGAATCCGCGACGATCACGAGACCGGAGACCGAGCTTGGCAGGCAGTATCTTCGACAGCGGCCCGAACGCCGAGAGCGCGATGGATCGGCTTGTGAAGACAGCCTGCGCCCTGTTCGCCGCCCCGGTCGGCGTCGTTTCGATCTTCGCCGAGGACGAGGTCCTGCAACGCACCCTGATCGGTCTGGACGGCGTCCAGCTTCCCGAACAGGTTGGCGTCACCCGCCTGCTGATCGCGGAAGGACCCGGAGCTTTCGTTGTCATCGAGGATGCGCTGGCCGACGACAGGCTGAAGAATCACCCGCTGGTCACGGGACCGACGGCGATCCGCTTTCTGGCCGGCGCCACCGTCTGTGACCGCGAGGGACGGCCGGTTGGATCGATCTGCGTACTGGATCGCGCCGGACGCCGGTCATGGGATACGGCGAGCGTCGCCGCCTTGTTGCGCATCGCCGTCATGGCCGGCGATCTCTACGATCTGGAGCGGGACGAGCGGGCCAGCACGGCCAAGCGCCAGACGCTGGAGCTGGCCGAGGCCATGGCGGGCGTCGGCCATTTCCGCGTGGAGATCGCCACCGGCGAGGTCGCCTGGTCGGATGAAGTCTATCGCATCCACGGCTTCGAGCCCGGCGCTGTCGATCCGACCGTCCAGAGCGCGATGGGCGCCTATCACGAGGATGACGCGGCGGTGGTCCGGGGCCTGATCGACAAGGCCATGCGGACCGGCGAGGGGTACGACGCCCAGCTGCGCATCATCCGCGCCGACGGCGAGGAGCGGGCCACCCGGACCAAGGCGCGGTGCGAGCGTGACGCGCGGGGCGCCGTCACCGCCCTGTTCGGCGTCTTTCAGGACGTCACCGACACGGTCCGCACGCAGGAGGCGCTGATCGAGGCCCGGGACGCGGCAGAGAGCGCGACCCACGCCAAGTCCGAGTTCCTGGCCAATATGAGCCATGAAATCCGCACCCCCCTGACCAGCATCATCGGCTTCTCGGCCTTTCTGAAGGCCAGCCCGACCCTGTCGGACAAGGAGCGGCATTTCGCGACCCGGATCGCGGCGGCCAGCAACGCCCTGCTGTCGGTGGTCAACGACGTTCTGGACTATTCCAAGCTGGAGGCCGACGCCTTCGAACTGGACCTGTCGCCGTTCGAGCCGCGGATGATGGCCGAGGGCGCCGCCGCCATGGTGGGCGAGCAATGTCGCCAGAAGGGGCTGGCCCTGAAGGTCCGGATCGCGCCGTCCGTACCTCGCACGATCACTGGCGACGAGGGGCGGTTGCGACAGGTGACGCTGAACTTCCTGTCGAACGCGATCAAGTTTACGACCGCCGGGACGGTGACCCTTTCGGTGACCAGCGGCGACGGACGGCTGCGTGTCGAGGTGGGGGACACCGGCATCGGCATCTCGCCCGAGGGCATCGACCGGCTGTTCGACCGCTTCACCCAGGCGGATTCCTCGACCACCAAATTGTACGGCGGGACGGGTCTGGGACTGGCCATTTCCCGCCGCCTGATCCGGATGATGGGCGGCGACATCGGCGCGGTCAGCACACCCGGCGAAGGCGCGACCTTCTGGTTCGAGGTTCCGCTGGATCCGCCCGCCGCCGTGTCGGCGGCGGACGTGACGACGGTGACCGCCGGCTAGAGGTTCAGCAGCGCCGGGTCGCCGCCCTGGGCGGAGATGTTGTTGCTGATGGCCTTTTCGGACGCATAGCGGATCAGGCTGTTGGGGCCGCCGGCCTTGGGACCGGTTCCCGACAGGCCCTCGCCGCCGAAGGGCTGCACGCCCACGACCGCGCCGGTGATCGAGCGGTTGATATAGACGTTGCCCGCCGGGACCAGACGCACGACCTCTTCGGCGAAGGCCTCGATGCGGCTGTGGACGCCCAGGGTCAGGCCATAGCCGCGCGCGGCCAGCTTGCCGGCGACCGTCTTCAGGTCTTTGGGGTCATAGCGGTAGATGTGCAGGACGGGGCCGAAGACCTCCCGTTCGAGAAAGTCGGCGGTCGGGATCTCGGCGATGGTCGGGGCGAACAGATGGCCGCGTTCCGAACCGTCGGGCAGGACGGAGCGGGCGATGATCTTCGCCTCCGTCGACAGGCGGGCGACGTGGTCCTCGAGCGCCTGACGGCTCTCGGCGTCGATGACCGGGCCTATGTCGGTGGCGGGGTCGGTCGGATCGGCGACGACCTGGGCCGCCAGCGCGCCCTTCAGGCCCTCGATCAGGCTGTCGGCCGAATCCTTGGGCGCATACAGGATGCGCAGGGCCGAGCAGCGCTGGCCGGCGCTGCCGAAAGCGGACAGGATGACGTCGTCGATGACCTGTTCGCGCAGGGCCGTGGTGTCCACGAACATGGCGTTCAGGCCGCCGGTCTCCGCGATGAAGGGGATGATGGCGCCGGGGCGGGCCGCCAGCGACCGGTTGATGGCCGAGGCCGTGTCGGTGCCGCCGGTGAAGGCCACGCCATCAATGCCGGGATGCGAGACCAGGGCTGCGCCGACCGTCTCGCCGCGTCCGGGGACGAGGGCCAGCAGGTCGGGGTTGAGGCCGGCCTTGTGATACAGGCGCACGGCCTCGGCGGCGATCAGCGGCGTCTGTTCGGCGGGCTTGGCCAGCACCGCATTGCCGGCGGCCAGGGCGGCCGCGATCTGGCCGGTGAAGATGGCCAGGGGGAAATTCCACGGGCTGATGCAGGCGAAAACGCCGCGGCCGTGCAGAATCAGCTGGTTCACCTCGCCCACCGGACCCTTCAGGGTCTCGGCGCCGCCGAAGTCGCGCTCGGCCAGCAGGGCGTAGTAGCGGAGGAAGTCGGCGGCCTCGCGCACCTCGGCGACGCCATCGTTCAGGGTCTTGCCGGCTTCGCGCGACAGAAGGGCGACGAGGCGATCCATATCCGCCTCAAGCGCATCGGCCATGGCGCGCAGCACGACCGCGCGTTTGGCGCCGCCCTGACGGTCCCAGCCGATCTGGGCGCGGGCGGCCAGATCGGCGGCGGCGTCGATGTCGGCCTCGGAGGCCTCGGAGACATGGCCCAGGACCTGGGTCGCATCGAAGGGGTTGGTCACGTCGGCGGGACGCGTCCCGGCCTTCAGCTTGCCGCCGATGATCGGGCCGGCGGTCAGCTTCTCCGAGTCCACCTTCTGCAGGGCCGCCGCGTGGCGGTCGCGGTCGGCGGCCTGCGAGTAATCGCGCCCGAGGGAGTTCTGGCGGTCCATGTACATCTCCTTGGGCGTGGGAATTTTGGCGTGGCGGTCGGGGTGTTGTTCGACGGCGGCGATGGGATCGGCGGCGACGGCCGAGGCCGGCACCCGCTCGTCCAGCAGGGCGTGGACGAAGGAGGAGTTGGCGCCGTTCTCCAGAAGACGGCGCACCAGATAGGGCAGCAGATCCTCATGACCCCCGACGGGCGCATAGGCGCGCACGGTGACCGGGCCGAAATGATCGGCGGCCGCGTCGTACAGGGCCTCGCCCATGCCGTGCAGGCGCTGGAACTCGATCTTCACGCCGCTTTCGCGCGCCATCCGGTGGACGGCGGCCAGGGAGTGGGCGTTGTGGGTCGCGAACTGGGAATAGAGATGCGGCGCCGCGTCGATCATGGCGCGGGCGCAGACCAGATAGTTCAGATCGGTCGCGGCCTTGGTGGTGAAGACCGGATAGTCGGTGCGGCCGAACACTTGGGCGCGCTTGACCTCGGTGTCCCAATAGGCGCCCTTGACCAGACGGACCATCAGGCGCCGGCCGGACGTCTTCGCCAGTTCGGCGACGCGGGCGATGACCTCGGGAGCGCGCTTCTGATAGGCCTGAACGGCGAGGCCGAGGCCGGTCCATGCGCGCAGTTCCGGCTCATTGGCCAACCGGTCCAGCAGCTTCAGCGACAGGGCGAGACGGTCGGCCTCTTCCGCGTCCATAGTGAAGTTGATGTCGTAGATGGCTGCGATCTTCGCCAGCCGCAGGATCCGCGGATAGAGTTCGTCCCAGACCCTGGCCTCGTGCGTCGCCTCATAGCGGGGCGACAGGGCCGACAGCTTGACCGAGACGCCGTGGCCGACCTCGGGTCCCTGACCTTTCGCCGTCTTGCCGACGGCGGTGATGGCGTCGGCGTAGATGCGTTCATAGCGTTCGGCGTCGGCGTCGGTGCGGGCGCCCTCGCCCAGCATGTCGAACGAGCACAGCCAGCCTTCCTTGTTCGACCGCTTCAACGCCGCCTCGATGGTGCAGCCGACCACGAACTGCTCGCCCATGATGCGGACGGCGGCGGCGACAGCCTCGCGGATGACCGGCTCGCCCAGACGGCCGACGATCCGTTTCAGGAAGCCGGGCAGGTCGGTGCGGGCCTCATCATCGACATCGACCAGCTTGCCGGTCAGCATCAGGCCCCAGGTCGAGGCGTTGACGAACAGGCTGTCGGACTGGCCCAGATGCGAGGACCAGTCGGCCGAGCCGATCTTCTCGGCGATCAGCCGGTCGCGGGTGTCCTCGTCAGGCGTGCGCAGCAGGGCCTCGGCCAGGCACATCAGGGCCAGACCCTCGCGGGTGCCCAGGCTGAACTCCTGCAGGAAGCTTTCGACGACGCCCTGTTTCTTCTGGCTGCGGCGGGCGTGTTCGACCAGGCCGACGGCCTCGGCGACCACGGCGGCGCGCTCGGTCGCGTCCAGCGGAACGGCGGCCAGGTTGGCGGCTACGGCCTCGCGCTCGTCACGGAACTTGCCGTGATCCAGCGTGTCCCAACGGGCGAGGGCGGCGGGGAAGAAGTCGGCGGTCGTCATGGCAAGGCCTATCCGGTGCAATCTTGCATATATGGCGGACCTGACCGAATGTGCATCGTATGATGGCGGTCCATGACGACGATCGTTCGGAAATGGATGCTCATGACCATTGAAAATCTCGATCCCGTCGATCGCCGGCTGCTGAAGGTGCTGCAGGAGGACGGCCGCATCTCCAACGCGGAGCTGGCGCGGCGGTGCAATCTGTCGCCCGCGGCCTGTTTCGAGCGGGTCCGGCGCCTGCGCGAGCGCAAGGTCATCACGGGCTATGCGGCGATGATCGATCCGGCCAAGGTGGGGCGGGGGCTGATGATCTTCGTCGAGGTGCTGCTGGACCGGACGACCGGCGACATGTTCGAGGCCTTCGCCGAGACGGTGCGGCGCCAGCCCGAGGTGCTGGAATGCCATATGGTGGCCGGGGGCTTCGACTATCTGATCAAGGCCCGGGTCGGCGACATGGAGGCCTATCGCGCCTTTCTGGGCGATGTTCTGGTGCGGATGCCGGGCGTGCGCGAGACCCGCACCTATGCCGTTCTCGAAGAGGTGAAGTCGACGACGGCCCTGCCGCTGTAGAGCCGTCTCGCCATCGTCATCCGAAGGGTCTAGAGGTTCCTGCTCCGCGAAACGGCTCAAGGTCCGCCTGCCTCAATGCGCATCGTTCTGGCCACCGACGCCTGGGAGCCCCAGGTCAACGGCGTCGTCCGCACCCTGACCCGAACCGTGGCCGAGTGCCGCGCGATGGGTCATGAGGTCGAGGTCATCGAACCCAGCCAGTTCAAGACCATCCCTTGCCCGACCTATCCGGAAATCCGGCTGGCCCTTGGCGCCGAGGAAGAAATCCGCGAGCGCCTGCGCGCCTTCGAGCCCGAGGCGGTCCATATCGCCACCGAGGGGCCGATCGGCATCGCCATGCGCCGCATCTGCGTCGAGTGGAAACTGCCCTTCACGACCAGCTACCACACCAAATTTCCCGAATATGTCTCGGCCCGGTTCCCGATCCCGGTCCAGGTCGGCTACGCCTATATGAAGTGGTTCCACAAGCCGTCGGGGCGGCTGATGGTGGCGACCCCGACCCTGCGCGACGAGCTCCAGGCCCACGGGTTCAAGAACGTCTCGCCCTGGACGCGGGGTGTCGACACCGAACAGTTCAATCCCGATCTGCCGCGCATCTATGACGAGCTGGGCGGCAAGGACTGGCCCCGTCCGTTCTTCCTCAACGTCGGCCGGGTGGCGGTCGAGAAGAATATCGAGGCCTTCCTCGAGACCGACCTGCCGGGCACCAAGATCGTCGTCGGCGACGGTCCGGCCCGCGCCGATCTGGAAGAGCGCTATCCGGACGCGAAATTCCTCGGCGCCCGCTTCGGCGAGGATCTGGCGCGGTGCTTCCGCGACGCCGACGTCTTCGTCTTCCCCAGCTGGACCGACACCTTCGGTCTGGTGATCCTGGAGGCCATGGGCACCGGCACGCCGGTCGCCGCCTATCCGGCGCATGGCCCGATCGACATCATTCCGGGTTCGAACGCGGGGGCCATCGACGAGGACCTGAAGACGGCCTGTCTGAAGGCGCTGGAATGCGATCGGATCGCCGTACGCGCCTATGCCGAGAAGTTCAGCTGGCGCGCCTCGGCCGAGCAGTTCGTCGAGAATCTGGAACCCTATCCGGAGCCTCAGCGCGGCCGGTTCTGGCGGCGTTTGCGGCGGATCGCGCGGGTCAGGCGCAGAGCGGCGGCGTAAGGCGCCTTTCTTCCCTTGCGGGGAAGATGGCGCGAAAAAGGGTCGCCGACGGTTCACGTCGTGCGACCCCTCATCCGTCTTCCTTCTCCCGCAAGGGGAGAAGGAAGACGGCTACTTCACGGGCGCGGTCATCGGCGTCATGGCCGAGGCGATGGCGCGCTGGGCGGCCAGCTTGTCGGCAGGCAGGGGCACCAGACCGCGATCCTGCAGATAACCGCCGCGACCGGCCGAGGCGTCGGACATGAACTCGGCAATGAAGCCTTCAAGACCCGGGGTCACGCCGATGTGGGCCTTCTTCACATAAACATACAGGCTGCGGGCCAGCGGGTAGCTGCCGTCGGCGATGGTCTCAAGCGTCGGGGCGACGCCGTCGATGGTCTCGGCCTTCACCGTGTCGAGGTTCTGCTCGAGGAAGGAATAGCCGAACACGCCCAGCGAACCGGGGGTGCGGGTCAGGGTCTGGACGATGGCGTTGTCGTTCTCGCCCGAATCGATCCAGGCGCCGTCCTCGCGGAGGGTGTGGGTGATGGTCTCGAACTGCGTCTTGTCGCTTTCGATCGCGGCGACGGCCGGAACCAGCTTGCCGCCGGGCGCCATGCCCAGCTCTAGGAAAGCGTCGCGCGTGCCCGAGGTGGGGGGCGGGCCATAGACCTGGATGCGCTGGTTCGGCAGGCCCGGGTTGACCTGGTTCCAGCTGGTCGCCGGGTTGGCGACGAAGGCGCCCGAGGCGTTCGGCACCTGTTTGCCCAGACCTTCGTAGAGATCGTTCAGTTCGAAATTGAAGCCG
>Ga0247808_10001806_pt1 | contig 10380 bp, 9 predicted proteins | sample UWRJL089202R1_FD_179914 | JGI IMG/M metagenome (GOLD analysis project Ga0247808, IMG submission 179914) | Plant litter microbial communities from Arlington Agricultural Research Station in Wisconsin, United States - UWRJ-L089-202R-1 | ecosystem: Environmental > Terrestrial > Plant litter >... | reverse complement strand
TTTTCTGCGCCTGGAAAATAGAAAAAGGAGATTGCGTAGAGCGTTCGATTTCGATTTGAAAAGTTTTAGAACAGTAAATAGCGGTCTGCCTGTCAAAATATTTCTCTACCAGAAAAAGAATCAGGTTCAAAAAAGAATACGCGCCACCATTGGTATACAAACGTTTTTCAACGGTAATCAATTTATCAATCTGAAGATCAACATCCGGAAACATGCGTCTGAAATCGTTGGCTGCATTCCAATGGGTAGAACAGGTTTTCCCATCCAGCAATCCCGTTGCGGCCAGCAGAAAGGCGCCCGTACAAATGCTTGCGATCTCTGCACCTCCTTCATATTGTTTTTTCATCCATTGAATCAAGGGTGAATTATCGTTCAATACATTCTCATAATCGTATGAAACAGAAGGAATGATCACAAGGTCCGTTTTCTTTATGTCCTGAATGTTCGCCGGATGAATCGAAAAGAAACCTGTACCCAATGGGACTTCCTTTGCCAACCCGGCAATGCGGATTTCCATCTTCGAAGCATGTCCCTGCTTCTGCCAGTAGGCGTTTGCTCTGCTTAGGATTTCAAACGAACCGCTGATGCTGCTCAAATTAACATTACCTGTTGGAACGATGATGGTGACTTGTTTCATAGATGATCGATTAAACTTTACGAGATAGGTGATGAGTCTGTCACTAAAATAGTGGTTAAGCCTTGAATAAGCTGATGCGATGATAAGTGGGCGTGTCCCGCCAAAAAGGCGGGCCGGGCTATCCGCTGCAAGTCCTCGCTCGATCATGCGTTGTCTTCTACACAGTCCTACCTGCTCGCTGTGGGCTTTCCGCTCCTATCCCTCACGCAACGTTCATCCTCTTTAAAGATAATAAAACATATTGTCCAAATCAACCCGACACAATGTCTATTTCACACCCTTTGAATGATCTAATTAAGGCTTACTTTTACTCTACTCAATTCAACAAATCATCTTATGAGCACATCAGACTTTTCACTTACATTATCAGTAGACAAACGCGCAGCCGATGCTTTCAAAGCCATTACCAACGTGCGAGGATGGTGGTCAGAAGAAATTGAAGGCGGTACAGAAAAACTAAACGATGTATTTCTCTACCACTACGAAGACGTTCACAAGGCTCAGATCAAATTGATCGAAGTGGTGCCCAATAAAAAAATAGTCTGGCTGATTGAGAAAAACTTTTTCAAATTCACCAAAGACACGAGCGAATGGACAGGCAATACCATTAGCTTTGACCTTTCAGAAAACGATCATGAAACGCACATACGTTTTACACACCATGGTCTGGTGCCTGCATATGAATGCTACGACATCTGTACCAATGCCTGGAGTCAATACATACAAAAGAGTTTGTATAATCTGATCACAAACGGTAAAGGTCACCCTAACGGTAAAGGCAAGCCAACCACCCCTGACGAAGAACGATTGGGATCTCATAAATAGTAACCTATGAAAGTAAAAGACTATACGGTAACCCTTACGGTAAATGCCACTCCATCCGAAGTATTTCAGCACATCAACAACGTGGCAGCATGGTGGACGGATGAATGGAAAGGTCAATCAAAAAAACTGAACGATACATTTACCGTTCAGTTTGCCGACATGCACATATCGACACAACAAATAACTGAATTCATTCCGGATCAAAAAGTAGTCTGGCTGGTTACAAAAAGCAACCTGAGTTTTATCACAAACAAAAGCGAATGGACAAATACCTCCATTCGTTTTGAACTTTCAACACAAGGCAATACAACAAAGCTGGTATTTACACACGCAGGATTGTCGCCAGACATCGAATGCTACAAGGACTGCTGCAAAGGCTGGGATTATTACATCAAGGGAAGTCTGCACAAATTATTGACCGAAGGGAAAGGAACACCTGGGTTATAAGTCCGGCTATTTTTTAGACAACAAGAACAGTAGAGTCGGCTATATCTGCCGATTCATACCTGTGGACATTCGCTTTAGCGCATGTAAAATTGCCCAAATCCTGGCTTTGAACATCCGCCATCTTTTATAAGTTGTTTAAGGCAAAAACGAATCTCTCTCCGCTGGAATTCAGCGCTTCGTTTAATTGAATAGCATTTATAATTATTTGTCAAAAAATGATTAAAATTGCATTATCCTGTCAGTTTGTATGCTTTTTAACTCTTTACATTTTGCGCTGTTTTTACCCGTTGTTTTTTTACTTTACTGGTTTGCAGCCAACGGAAAGTTAAAGCTGCAAAATACTATATTACTTTTATCCAGTCTCTTCTTTTATGGTTGTTGGGATAGACGTTTTCTTCTTCTCCTGCTCTTCTCTATATTTTTGGATTACTTTTCCGGTATTAAAATATATGATGCTACCTCACATCGAAAAAAGACCCTGTGGCTTTGGCTCAGCATCCTTACTAATTTAGCACTTCTTGCCGTTTTTAAATACTATAACTTTTTTGCGTCTTCCTTTGCAGAAGGCCTTTCTTTGCTCGGTCTAAAAACCAATACCGTAACGCTGGAAGTCATATTACCTCTGGGAATTTCCTTTTACACTTTTCATGGTTTATCCTATGTGATTGACATCTATAAAGACCGCATAAAACCAGAAAGAAATTTCATCAACTATTCTGTTTTTGTTAGTTTTTTTCCCTTGCTTGTTGCCGGCCCTATAGAAAGAGCCACGCATCTGTTGCCTCAACTTATTAAAGAAAGGGAATTCAATTATTCAAAAGCAGTAGACGGTTTGAGGCAAATTTTATGGGGCCTGTTCAAAAAAATTGTCATCGCAGATACCTTTGCTGAATATGTAAATGAAACCTTCAACCCATCGGCAAATTATTCAGGCAGCACACTTGCTCTTGGCGCCTTGCTTTTTGCTTTTCAAATCTATGCTGATTTTTCAGGATACTCTGATATTGCCATAGGAACAGCCCGACTTTTTGGCATCGACCTTTTGCGCAATTTCGCATTCCCTTATTTCTCAAGAAGCATTGCAGAGTTCTGGAGACGTTGGCACATCTCATTGTCTTCCTGGTTCAAAGACTATCTTTACATTCCCTTAGGAGGCAGTAAAGGCGGAACGTGGCTTAAGATCAGAAATACCTTTCTTGTCTTCCTGGTAAGTGGCTTCTGGCATGGAGCCAATTGGACATTCCTGGCTTGGGGCTTTTTACATGCCTTGTACATTATGCCCTCTATCCTTTTAAATACGAATAGAAATCATCTTGACATGGTTAGTAGTGGACAATACTTTCCTACAGTTAAAGATTTTCTCTCTGTTTTACTAACCTTTGTCCTGACAACGTTTGCCTGGATTTTCTTTCGGGCAACTACTATTACAGATGCCCTGCATTATATTTCAGGCATATTGTCCTTCTCTTTATTTAACAAACCAGAAATACTACCACTCGCTCCACTATGGATACTGGGCATCTTTATCATCATAGAATGGATAGGAAGAGAACAACAATATGCCATTGCTACGCTTGGCATGAAATGGAAGCGCCCCTTCAGACATGCATTATACTATCTCATTATCGTCTCGCTGTTTTGGTTTGGCGGCAAAGAGCAATTATTTATTTACTTTCAATTCTAAACGATGCGCAGCTTCCTGATCAATACAGCATGGTTTCTCTCTCCCATCATAGTCCTTCATCTGTTTACCTTCAAGTACTATGTAACAGACAAAGCAGATCTATTGAAACTAGGCTATATCATTGATTTATATCCCAACTACCATGACCTTTTTCAAAAGGAATCCGAAAACAAAATCATGTATAGCGAAATTTCTGAACAACCGCAGGAAAAAACTTTTACAGCATTGACTATAGGCGATTCGTTTTCAGAATTGGAAGGTTGCGGATATAAAAACTATTTAGCACAAAATGATGGTATTAACATCTTACACATTGACAGAAGTATATCAAACTACCAGATTCCAACGTTATATCGTTTATTAAACGGTGATTTATTTGAGAAGTACCACTTTAAATTTGTAATCCTTCAAAACATAGAACGGCATTACATAGGAAACCTGGATCATGTAGATCCTGGCAAAAAGCTAAACTGTCATGAAATGCTGGAGTTAAGTAAAGTCAAAGAACCCTCTCAAAATACCACATACAAATTTCCTTCGGACCGTGTTCTAAAATTTCCTTATTATACCGCGCAATATTATTTACAAAATACATACCTGATGAACAGGGTCTACATGACCACACTATCCACTCACTTGTTTTCTGTAGACAGTAAAAAATTACTGGTCTATGACAAAGACCTCAGTGCCATTCCCAGTAATAACAATCCCGATAACGTTAAAAACCTCAATAACCATTTGAACAACCTCAATGATCTATTAAATAAGAAAGGGATACAACTCATTGTACTGCCTTCTCCTGACAAATACGATATTTATTACGATTACATAGTCGACAAACATTTATTCCCTAAACCGCTTTTCTTTGAGCACCTGAATAAACTTCCTAAAAACTACATCTACATCGACAGTAAAAAAATACTTTCTGAAGCGGTCAAACAAAAAAAAGATATTTACTACTATGATGATACACATTGGTCTCCCTGGGCAGCTCAACTCGTTGCCAAAGAGATCCATCAGCAGATGATACTACACCAGGACAGTACGGTTTCTTGTTCTCCAAAATTATAAATTAGTGTTCCTTTTTATTCAAATTCAGCGTGAAAAAAGTTTTCGTATTCTTCTTTATCGCCTTACTGTTCAGCACGTGTCTTGCTCAACAGCAGCCTCAATTAGCCTATGCGGAAATACTTTTTGATAAAAACAATTTTTCAGAAGCGTTAACTATTTATACAGAATTGGAGAAACAACATGACCAGCCAATGTATCATTACATCTGTTACAAAAAAGCCTTTTGCCTCTACGAGTTGATTCAATATGATGAAGCCTTAACAACCGTAAAGCAGGCAATCAAAATCACTAAAGATCAATCGAGGTACAAGTGGATAAAGGGAAGTTCATACTGGCTGGAAGGAAGAATATATTCCAAAAAAGATGAAAATAAAAAAGCTGTCCAATCCTTTTACAAAGCGCTCGACTATGTACCAGAGAGTAGACTCTATGCCACGATCGGCTATAAGGAAATCCAATTGAAGCAGTACAAAAAAGCATTGGACAATCTGAACAAAGCCATTGAACTGGATAGCAAAACGGCTTATGCCTACAGTAACAGAGCCTGGCTCTACATCCATTATGGAAAACTCAAAGAAGCCAGAACAGACATCACCACTGCCATCCGGCTGGATCCTGCTAATCCTTATGCCTACAAGCACAGGGCCTTGATTTTTATTGAACAAAAGGAATTGGATAAAGCCTGTGAAGATTTACATAAAGCAGAAGAATTAGGTTATTACGATTTCGGGAATGAAGCAGACAAAAATGAAGTGGCCGATTTGCTGTTAAAATATTGCACCTCTTTTGACCCAACGAACTAGCGGAAATAACATACGATGATTCAGCCGGAGTAAACAACTATTGATATGGCAGAAAAAGTAAAAATAACTGAAACCTCAAACAAAAGAATCAAACGGTTATACAGCATGGCGCTGGTATGTTATGTCATACCTTTTTTGTTCCTTGGCTTCTTCTACTTAACAAATACTGAAGTTCTTTTTTGGAAAATGTTTTTATTGGGCATGTTTCCCTTTGGTCTGCTTGGTCTGCTATTTACCATCATCGGAATTCTAAATGCTTCCCGTTATAAAAACTACCAAAAGCGAACAGCCGGTTACTACAGTTTATTCATAGGCATCGTTGTAGTAGCAGGAGGAATATTGGGATGGATGGTATTGTATCTGGCTAATAGTTAATCAAATTTTCTACCTGTGAAAAAAACATTTCGAATCCCATTTATTCTTCTTGTTACCTGGTTTTCCATGCATACGATACTCATTACCATCGATGGACTCACCGACGATAACATCAAAAGTGATGTCGGAGTGATCTTTGGAAACACCGTAAATCCTGATGGCAGTTTATCTGAACGTTTAGAAAAAAGATTAGACAAAGGCATCGCATTGTACGAAGACTCCACCATCCAATGGATCATTGTCAGCGGAGGTTTGGGTAAAGAAGGATACTACGAAGGCACTAAAATGTATGAGTACCTGAATACGATGGGGATACCCAGAAATAAAATTATCATTGACAACTATGGTACTACTACCGAAGCCACAGCAGAAAATGTGGGAAAGATGAATTTAGACGTCAACTCCATCGTTGTCATCTCTCAGTACTACCATATTTCCAGGGCAAAACTGGCTTTTAAAAAGAATGGATTTAGCACTGTGTATGGCGCACATGCAGATTATTTTGAATTAAGAGATTTTTACTCGCTGTGCAGAGAATTTTTGGGATATTACAAATACTTATTCCTAAGTTAAAAAAAACAATATGTTACAAAAATACAAATGGACGATTCGATTGACGGTACTCACTCCTTTCCTATTGGTATTGGCCATCTTTCTAATGGGCGGAGGCCACGGGTATTTTGAACCTACATTTGTCTTATTCCCCCTGGCAACTATTCTATTCTTTTGGTACCATACAATGAATCCTGCCTTTCTCTGTATGGCTTTGATACAATATTCATTGTATGGATTCATACTTGACAAATACAGGCAGCGCTTGCCATACATCGGTTTGCTCATTATACTTCTACACCTGTCACTTGCCATACTCTCCTACAGCATTTGTCCGGAAATATTTAAATAAAAAAACAAGGATTGATAGGGCATAAAAGTTGAACTCCTGAGCAAGAGCATCCCAGGATTTAAATGCCATTGCTATGAAAACTCTCGTTAAAAAATTCTTCGAAGACTACGCAACAACACTGCTTTCCCTCTCAGCAAAAAAAAAATCTTTTCCTTTTATCAAACACCCCTGGCCATTTATTCCGATGAAGGCGTCCGGACTGTAAAAGACGATGCTGAAAACACTTCTGGAAAGAAAACGTAAAGCCTTATGAGGCAATGCATATCACACAATCAATCCCGGAAGTCCTGGAAGAAGAACAGCTTACCCCCACCATTTTCAGGAGTAAAGTACAGTGGAAAACTATGACAAATCGGGTAAAGAAATTGCTCAGGAAACTAATTTTTACATTTTGATCGAGGATAACAACCGGTTAAAAATTAGAGGCCTGATCATCTTGTCTTCCGCTAATCTAAGCCACTTTCTCCTTCTCAAAAATAAAACAGATAGAATCACCTGATGGGTAATTCTATCCGTTTTATTTTTGCTTTTCCCTTCCCATGTGCTAACTTATCCTTGCTCATTCCAGTATACACTCTTGTTACTGGAATGAAAATTTTAACCTCACCGTTATGAAACGTTCCGCTCTAACTTTCTTCTTATTCTTATTTACCACTCTTGCTATGGCACAATCTGAAGGCATGAAACAACGCTGGGAAAAAATCAATGCCAACCTGGACAAATCTCTTCCTCAATCCGCATTAAAGGATCTTCAAGCCCTGTATGCAGAAGCTAAAAAAACACACGATGCAGATAATCAAGTCAAAGCGCTGATCTACATCATGCGTTGCCAGGACATGTCAGAAGAAGATGCGTTTGAAAAAGATATCGCTTTCGTCAACAAAGAAATTACGACAGCAGAATTTCCTGTGAATGCCGTTTTGCAGTCCATGCTGGGTGAAATGTACTGGCAATATTTCCAACAGCACCGTTACAAATCCAATAACATCAGTGCCGCAACCCATACAGACAGTACCGATATTCAAACGTGGGATCAGAAAACACAACTCACCGCAGCCATTGATGCGTTTCACCGTTCATTGAAAGATAAAGAAGCGCTACTGAAATACTCTACAGACAAATTCACACAAGTCATTGAAAAAAGTGGAACGAATCACGTGTACACAGCAAACCTCTACGACTTCTTAGGAAGAAAAGCGTTGAAGTTTTTTCAATCGGCCGAAGCCGGTGTGACAAGACCCGCAGAGCAATTTAACTTAAACGATGTCCGCTATTTTTCAGTGCCTGCAGAATTTACCAAAGTGACCTTGCAAACAGAAGACAAACTCAGTCTTCACTTTTATGCACTCCTCCTTTTTCAGGATTTAGAAAAAATTCATTTGAACGACAGCGACCCGAGCATACTGACCGATCTGGCTTTATCACGTATTAAATTTGTCGGTACTCATTCGGGATTGAGCAACAAGAATGACCTCGAGTTTGCTACCTTTTTTGCCCTGGAACAAGCCTCATTGAAATTTCCTATCTCCACAGAAGCCAGTTATGAATTGGCCAATATTTGGAAAGCACGTGCCGAAGATCAATCAGGACTCAACGGCAGTTTTAAATACCCGGATGCCAACATCCAAAGCATCGCTATCTGTGACGCTGCATTGGCTCGCTTCCCTCATGCCCGGGGATCAGACAATTGCGCGGATTTGAAAAACAATATCCTCAAGCCTTCACTGGAAATGAAGGTAGAACAAATCAATCTTCCGGGAAAAGTTTTTCGTTCGCTCGTTGAGTACAACAACATCAAAACATTGTCGATGCGGGTTGTTGCCTTAACCGTAGAAGAAGCACAGCAATTGCAAACTGATCTGGATCATCGGTACGATATAGACCGTTTTCTGTTGCTGAAACCCTACCTGGACAGAACACCTTTGAAAAAATGGTCTGTTGATTTGCAACAAGATCCACAGCTTCGCCAACACAGCACCGAAATCATTCTGGAAGGATTACCTGTGGGTGTTTACCTGATTTTAGCATCAGACGTTCCAAAAATCGTAAAAGACAAAGCCATTCTCGGTTACGGTATAACCAGTGTTTCCAACTTGTCTTTCGTTGCACGCAGCGCGAAAGGCAAAGCACAATTGTATATTCTCCATCGTGCGAGTGGTAAACCGGTACAGGATGCAAAAGTGAGCGCTTATCTTTCAGAATATGATTACGGCAGCCGCAAAACCAAGAAAAAAGTTATTGGCCAATATACCAGCGATGCGAGCGGCTATGTAGAAGTAATGGTTACAGACCCAGAGCATTCCGGTTATGTCCAGATTGACATCCGTACAAAGGATGACCGTTTGATGTCTACTACTAAGAACTCCTATGATGGGCTATACGTTCCTCATCGGAATGAAGACCCTAATTATTATAGCCACGATCTTAACAACTTGCTCCTCTTTACAGATCGCGCCATCTACCGTCCAGGCCAAACGGTTTATTTCAAAGGCATACTTTACGATACCAAAGCAAAAAACAATTACCAGGCGGCGAAGAACGTACCTGTTCGCGTGGCTTTTCGAGATGCCAATTATGAGGAAGTGGCTGCTCTGAATTTGGTGACCAATGAATTCGGTTCCATTCAAGGTTCGTTTACCGCCCCTGTAGGATCGCTGACCGGCTCTATGAGCATTGGCAACGGCATGGGTAGTGTGAGCTTCAATGTGGAAGAATACAAGCGACCAAAATTTGAAGTAAAGATTGAACCCTTGAAAGGTCAATACAAACTCAACCAGGAGGTAAAAGTCAAAGCTGCTGCAAAAGCTTTTGCAGGCAACGCCGTAGATGGAGCACAAGTCAATTACCGTGTGGTTCGTCGCGTAGAAATTCCTTATTGGTATAAACGCTATTGGGGAAATTTCAGTACCGAGGAAACCGTGATCAGTACAGGCTCCACCACGACTGACAACAACGGTGAATTCTTTGTCAACTTCACCGCACTGCCAGATGCATCCGTTTCTCCCGAAACGAAATCCACTTTCGTGTATACCGTCTATGCCGATGTCATCGACCTCAACGGGGAAACGCGCAGCGATGAAATCTCTATTTCCATCGGCTACTCTTCCTTGGTGTTGGATATTCAGGCACCAGGTTGGATTGAAAAAGGTAAACCTTCAGTGATAAAGGTAACGGCAAAAAATCAATCGGGAGAGCTGGAAGCCGCTTCGGTCAAAGTACAGGTCTTCAAATTGCAAGCGCCTGAAAAAGCCTTGCGCAAAAGATTCTGGGACAGCCCTGATAAACCATTGCTGACAGAATCAGCCTTCAAAAAACTATTTCCGGAAGATGAATACGCGAAAGAAACAGATCCGGCAAACTTTCCACAACAACTGCTGCTTGAAAAAGTAGTGACGACCACTACAGACAAAGCAGGTGAATTCACTCTTCCCGACGATTGGGAAACCGGCCAGTACCTGATCAAAGCCAGTGCACTGGATAAAGAGCAGGTAGAAAGTCAGGCACAAAGTAATTTCACCAAGACCGATCCTAAAAGCGATAAGCTCCCTTTCGCCCTCACCAATTGGGCAAAGGTGATCCCTCCTGCGATTCAGCCGCTGGAAAAAGCAAGCATTGAAATTGGCTCTTCTTTCGA
>Ga0247808_10001803_pt1 | contig 10382 bp, 8 predicted proteins | sample UWRJL089202R1_FD_179914 | JGI IMG/M metagenome (GOLD analysis project Ga0247808, IMG submission 179914) | Plant litter microbial communities from Arlington Agricultural Research Station in Wisconsin, United States - UWRJ-L089-202R-1 | ecosystem: Environmental > Terrestrial > Plant litter >... | reverse complement strand
CGATGCACAGGCTTCATCTAAAAACCCATTCAGGTTGGCGCGCGTCTGAACGTCAAGTCCGGTATAAGGGCTATCCAGTATCAGCAGCTGTGGTTTAAGCAGCAGCGCCTTTGTTAGCTGTATTTTCTTATGTTCTCCGCTGGATAACTGGATCAATGCGGCATCTTTTCTGTGCAGCAGATTAAAGCTCTCCAGTATCTTGTCCACTTCGCTGAGTGCAACATTCACTTTTGCCGCGTAAGCAGTAAGCTCTTCCCAGATGGTAGCGCTATTCTCGGCTTCGCTACTGTTGTACCGCTGCTGATAATAAAAATTTGTGCCGCCTTGTTTATCCTTAAAGGGAAACCATTGTGCCACATATTGTACCCTGGCAGGCAGTTCAGACTGTTGATCAAAAATAAGCTCCAGTTTTCCCGATGCCGGGATCGACCCACAGATCGCTTTAGCCAGTGTAGTTTTTCCCGATCCGCTTTTTCCTGTAAGCAGCCATTGTTCCCCTTTGCGGATAGTCCACGAGAGATTATTCAGGATCGTTTTAGTACGAAACTGAAGTCTGAGCTGTTCAATATGGACGACGGGTTCCTGCATTATCCAGCTATTTTAGCTTCATAAACTTCGATCGCATCCCGTTGGTTCAGGATAAAATCAATATCATCATAGCCATTGATCAGGCATGACTTTTTATAGGGATTGATCTCAAATTCTTCCTGATCGCCTGTAGCTTCCAGGCGCACAAGCTGTGCGTCAAGATCTACCAGAACGCGTGTTTCCGGATTCTGAGCTACGGCTTCGAAAATTCTTTCCAGAAATGCATCTGACACCTGTATCGGTAGCAAGCCGTTATTTAATGCATTGCCTTTAAAAATATCAGCAAAAAAACTGCTGATAACCACATCAAATCCATAATCCTGGATCGCCCAGGCCGCGTGCTCGCGGCTGCTGCCACAACCGAAATTCTTTCCAGCAACAAGGATCTGTCCCTGGTACAATGGATTGTTCAGCACGAAATCCGGTCTTTCAACCCTGTTCACATCATAGCGCCAGTCGCAAAATAAGTTTTCTCCAAAACCCTCTCTGGTTGTAGCTTTTAGAAACCTTGCAGGAATGATCTGATCTGTATCAATATTCTCAATTGGCAAGGGCACTACGCGTGATGTTAATTCTACAAATTTCCTCATGTCAGTCAATTAAGCGTAAACATTTTCTTTTAACAATTCCCGTACATCGGTAACCCTGCCGGTGATGGCAGCAGCAGCAGCAGTTAGGGGACTGGCCAAAAATGTGCGGGAGTTAGGACCCTGACGGCCTTCAAAATTCCTGTTCGAGGTAGAAACACAGTATTTGCCCGCAGGAATCTTATCCTCATTCATACCCAGACATGCACTGCAGCCCGGCTCGCGCAGGTGGAAACCTGCGGCTTCAAAAATCTGGTCAAGCCCTTCAGCGATGGCCTGTTGTTCTATTTGTTTAGATCCTGGAACGATCCATACCGTTACATTCTCGGCTTTCTGGCGTCCTTTAACGAATTCAGCTACCTCACGTAAATCTTCCATTCGGGAGTTGGTGCAACTGCCTATAAATACATAATCAATAGGTTTACCTACCAGTAAAGTATCCCCTTCGATGCCCATATAATCCAATGCTTTCTGGAAAGAAGGCTGTTCAGAAACCACCTGATCAGCAGTTGCCGGAATGTGCTGACTAATGCCCATGCCCATTCCCGGGTTTGTACCATAAGTAATCATCGGCTCGATATCTTCCGCTTTAAAGTTCAATGTTTTGTCAAACTCAGCATCAGCATCGCTGTATAAAGTTTTCCATTTGGCAAGCGCAATATCCCATGCTTCGCCCACAGGCGCAAACTCGCGACCTTCAACATAATCAAAAGTAGTTTCATCAGGGGCTATCAAACCACCTCTGGCACCCATTTCAATACTCATATTGCAAATGGTCATCCGCGCTTCCATGCTCAGGGCACGGATAGCCGAACCGGTGTATTCAATGAAATATCCTGTTCCACCTGCGGCAGAGATTTGCGCGATGATATATAAGATGATGTCTTTTGCCTTTACACCAACGCCGAGTGTACCGTTAACTTCAATTTTCATAGTTTTAGGCTTCTGCTGCAGCAAACACTGCGTTGCTAAAACCTGCTCCACCTGTGATGTTCCAATACCAAAAGCGATACATCCGAAAGCACCGTGTGTACTCGTATGACTATCTCCGCAAACAATAGTGGCACCTGGCAGCGTAATACCCAGTTCAGGGCCAATTACGTGCACTATACCCTGGAACGGATGCCCCAGTCCATAAAGTTCCACGCCAAATGCTGCACAGTTTTTTGTGAGCATATCAACCTGATAGCGGGATAATTCTTCTTTAATCGGCAAATGCTGATCTACTGTCGGGACATTATGATCTGCAGTGGCAATGGTTTGAGCAGGCCTGAAAACCGGCAAGCCGCGGGCGCGCAGTCCGTCAAATGCCTGTGGACTGGTCACCTCGTGTATAAAGTGCGTATCAATGTATAAAATATCAGGAAAACCCGCGTCGCTTTTCACGACGTGGGCATCCCAGATTTTTTCAACTAATGTCTTTCCCATAAGGGTGTTTTTTATTTAAGCTTCAATTTCTTTTTCTGCAGGCTGATTTTCAGGACGCAGGCTGCGGACTGTTTTTCCCGCACGCCACAGTTCACTTTCTCTCAATTCAGCCAGTTCAGCATCCAGTTTCTCCCGGTAATCCGGCTGACTGTTTGAATCAATAGAACGCTGAGATTCTTTACCCGTAGCAACACTGTTGTATAATTCTTCGAAAACAGGTTTGGTAGCGTCACGGAATTTCTTCCACCAGTCTAAAGCACCACGCTGTGCTGTAGTAGAACAGTTGGCATACATCCAGTCCATTCCGTTTTCAGCTACAAGCGGCATTAAGCTTTGGGTAAGTTCTTCAACTGTTTCGTTAAAGGCTTCAGATGGCGAGTGACCATTCGCACGCAAAACATCATATTGTGCAGCAAAAATACCCTGGATACAGCCCATTAAAGTTCCGCGTTCTCCTGTTAAATCACTATATACTTCTTTTTTGAAATCGGTTTCAAACAGGTAACCACTACCTACAGCGATACCTAACGCAACAACTCTGTCATATGCTTTGCCTGTAGCATCCTGGAAGATCGCATAGCTGGAATTCAAACCGCGACCTTGCAAAAACATACGGCGTAATGACGTGCCTGATCCTTTTGGTGCAACTAAAAATACATCTACATCAGCAGGAGGCACGATGCCAGTCTGCTCGTTAAAGGTTATACCAAAACCATGAGAAAAATATAAAGCTTTACCCGGTGTAAGGTGTTTCTGAACGGTAGGCCATAATTCAATCTGAGCGGCGTCACTCAATAAATAGCAGATAATTGTTCCGCGCTCTAAAGCTTCTTCAATTTCAAACAAAGTTTCTCCTGGTACAAACCCATCAGCAACAGCTTTATCCCATGTTTTGGATGATTTGCGTTGTCCAACAATGACATTGATGCCATTGTCTTTTTGGTTCAATGCCTGACCAGGTCCCTGAACACCATATCCGATGATCGCTACGGTTTCATTTTTAAGGACTTCTTGTGCTTTTGATAACGGAAATTCGTCACGTGTAACTACGTTTTCTACTGATCCGCCGAAATTTAATTGTGCCATAATTTGTATTGGTTTTATTTAGGTTCTTAATTATAATTTTCAGGTATTAGCCTGGCTGTTTACATGGTGAAGATGTCTTTGGGTTTATCCAGGAATTCGTTTTCTATGACTTCCTGTCCGGGTTCAATACGCTCGAACTCCCTGAGTTTCGCATTAAATCCTTCGCTGTCTTTGATGATCGCTACCCGTGCACTGCGCACAAACTCAATCAGTCCGTAAGGCTGAAGTACTTCAATCAGCTTATCTGTTTCCTCACGGTGACCGGTAGTCTCAAATACCGTGTAATCCTTGCGGATCACAACAACGCGGGCACCGTTTTCGCGTAATAAACGCTCTACGAGCACTTTCTCAGCGATGGTGTCGGTAGGGACTTTGTATAAAGCCATTTCCTGCCAGATGATATCTTCATTTGTATTGAAGTATACTTTAAGTACTTCTACCTGCTTCTCAATTTGACGGGCGAGTTTCCTGACAACATCCTCAGTCTCCTGGATGACGATATTGAAGCGGTGGATATACTCAATCTCGGATGGAGAGACATTTAAACTTTCTATATTGATTTTTCTTCGTGAAAATATGATCGCGATACGGTTTAATAAACCGATCTGATTTTCTGTGTATACAGTAATCGTGAATTCCTGCTTACCGTTTGGTTCTATAATCGAATTGCTCATTTTGCTGATTATTTAAGTCTGATTTCACTAACACTGGATCCTTGCGGTACCATTGGGAATACGTTATGCTCTTTGGTTACCATTACTTCCATCAGGTAAGAACCTTTATGTTCCAGCATTTCCTTTAGGGAATCTACCAGCTCTCCACGCTCGGTTACTTTTTTAGCTTTGATGTAATATGATTCAGCAAGCTTCACAAAATCAGGACTCTTAATATCCACGAAGGAGTAACGCTTGTCGTTAAACAACTGCTGCCATTGGCGCACCATTCCCAGGAACTGGTTGTTCAGAATCATGATTTTCACGTCAACACCACTTTGCATAATCGTTCCCAATTCCTGAAGTGTCATCTGGAAACCGCCGTCACCTATAATAGCAACTACGGTTTTATCAGGTGCACCAAACTTGGCGCCGATGGCTGCGGGAAGTCCGAAACCCATGGTGCCCAGACCACCACTGGTCACATTGCTTCTGGTATTGTTAAATTTAGCATAGCGACAGGCCACCATTTGATGCTGGCCAACGTCAGAAACGATGATGGCTTCGCCTTTGGTCAGTTCATTCAATTGCTGCACGACCTCACCCATAGTAAGTTCTCCCGTTCCGGGATAAAGCTCTTTGCTAATCAGGTCATCATATTCAACTTTGTCAAAAGCTCTGAATTCTGCCAGCCATTCCGGATGTTGTTTTTCATCAACCAGTGCCGTAAGTAGCGGCAATGTTTCCTTGCAGTCGCCCCATACAGGCACATCTGCTTTCACATTTTTATCGATTTCTGCCGGATCAATATCCAGGTGGATGATCTTCGCTTGTTTAGCATATTTATCTAAGCGGCCTGTTACACGGTCATCAAAGCGCATCCCGATGGCAATCAGAACATCGCACGAGTTAGTTTGCACATTAGGCCCATAGTTTCCGTGCATACCCAGCATACCTACATTCAGCTCATGGTCTGTAGGAATAGCTCCTGCACCTAAAATTGTCCATGCTGCAGGAATACCACTTTTCTCTACAAAAGCTTTAAATTCTGCCTCCGCACTGCCCAGCAAAACCCCCTGACCAAAAAGGATAAAAGGTTTCTTAGCCGCATTGATAGCTGCTGCGGCTTGCTCAATATATTCCCTGCGGATATTTGGTTTAGGACGGTAACTTCTGATATGTGTGCATGGCGTGTAACCTTCATAATCAAAAAGCTGCATCTGCGCATTTTTGGTGATGTCGATCAGCACAGGTCCTGGTCTTCCGCTTTTGGCAATATAAAAAGCCTTGGCAAGAACAGCAGGAATTTCTGTAGCATCAGTTACCTGGTAATTCCATTTGGTAACCGGCGTAGTAATGTTGATTACATCCGTTTCCTGGAAAGCATCAGTACCCAGAAGGTGTGCAAATACCTGTCCGGTAATACAAACCAGGGGCGTGCTGTCTATTTGTGCATCTGCCAGTCCGGTAACTAGATTCGTTGCACCCGGGCCGCTGGTTGCAAACACAACCCCCACTTTGCCCGAACTGCGCGCATAACCTTGTCCGGCATGCGTACCGCCCTGCTCATGACGAACCAGGATATGTTGTAACCTTTCTTTGTAATCATAAAGCGCATCATAAATCGGCATGATCGCCCCGCCTGGGTAACCAAAAACAACTTCTGTTCCTTCGGCTATTAATCCTTCCAGTAAAGCAACAGATCCTGTAACCCGAGTTGTGGTTTTGGTAGCTGTTTCCGGCTTTGCTTCTGCTTGTGCTAATTCCATTTCTTATAGTATAAGAGTTAAGATTCTTGTTTAATCTGTGTAGGCATCTGTGATACAGCCTTCACTGGCATCGCTCACCTGTTTCAGGTATTTGTAAAGCACCCCGCTTTTGACGGGTGGCGGAAGTTGTTTCCATACCGCACGGCGCTGCGCAAGTTCTTCGTCAGTTATATTAAGGTGAATTGTGTTATTCACTGCATCAATGGTAATGATGTCATTGTCGTGCACCAGACCGATATTTCCGCCGTTCCAGGCTTCCGGGGTAATGTGTCCAACTACAAATCCATGCGTTCCGCCAGAGAAACGGCCGTCAGTAATCAGTGCCACAGATTTGCCCAATCCTGCACCAATAATTGCTGAGGTTGGCTTTAGCATTTCTGGCATACCTGGTGCACCTTTTGGACCTACGTTGGTAATTACGACAACATCACCGCGTTTTACTTTGCCACTTTGAATACCTGCAATCAATGACTGTTCACCCTGGAATACACGGGCTGGCCCTTCAAATTTTTCACCCTCCTTACCGGAGATCTTCGCGACGGCGCCCCTTTCGGCAAGATTACCATAAAGCATTTGTAAATGCCCCGTTGTTTTTAGCGCTGCCTCTACCGGGAAGATGATTTTTTGTGTATCAAAATCAAGATCCGCAGCATCGGCAATATTTTCCGCAATAGTTTTACCAGTAACCGTTAGGCAGTCTCCATGGATTAAACCAACTTTTAAAAGATATTTTAACACGGCAGGTACGCCGCCAATCTCATGTAAATCTTCCATCAGATAAGTACCGCTGGGTTTTAGATCGGCGAGAACCGGGGTGCTGTCGCTGATGCGTTGGAAATCGTCCAGACTTAAAGAAAGCCCCACAGATTTGGCCATGGCGATTAAATGCAGGACAGCGTTTGTTGAACCGCCCAACACCATAACTGTTACAATGGCATTGTGAAAAGCTTTATCTGTCATGATATCTGAAGGCAGAATGTTTTTTTCCAGCAGCAGGTGGATGGCTTTACCCGCCTCCGCACATTCTGCTAATTTTTCAGCACTCGTTGCAGGATGAGATGAACTGTATGGCAAACTCATGCCTAATGCTTCGATAGCAGATGCCATCGTGTTTGCTGTATACATACCGCCACAGGCACCAGCACCAGGACAGGTATGCGTGATGATTCCCTGATAATCCTCTTCTGATAAATTGCCTGCAAGTTTCTCACCCAGCGCTTCAAACGCAGATACGATGTTCAAAGCTTTGCCTTTATATTTTCCGGAATGAATGCTTCCGCCATAAACCATTATAGAAGGGCGGTTCAGACGACCCATGGCCATAATAGAACCAGGCATATTTTTATCGCAACCCGGGATGGTGATCAGTCCGTCATAGTATTGGCCACCACATATGGTTTCAATAGAATCAGCAATGACATCTCTGGAAACCAGAGAGTAGCGCATGCCATCTGTTCCATTCGACATGCCGTCGCTCACACCAATCGTGCCGAAGGTCAGGCCAACCATGTTATTGTTCCATACACTTTCTTTAACAACCTGCGCAAGACCATTGAGGTGCATATTGCAGGTGTTACCATCGTAGCCCATGCTGGCGATACCTACCTGCGCCTTACCCATATCCGCTTTGGTTAAGCCAATTCCATACAACATCGCCTGCGCACCTGGCTGTGTAGGATCCTGGGTAAAGGTTTTACTGTAGCGATTCATTTCAGGAGTTTCTGACATGCTTATATGATTACTTCGTAATTTTGTTTTTCTAATACTAAACATTTATAAGTGCGCTGAATTGTTGCGCCGATGCTTTCTGTCCACTTTAACGGGAACACGGTATCATCAACCGATTTTAACCCTACAATTTCTGCAGCAGTTCCGCAGAAAAAGGCGCTGTCGGCAGCCTTAAGATCGGCTACTGTTAATTCTTTCTCCACGCAATCCAGATCCAGTTTCTTACACAGCTGAATCACAGTTGCTCTGGTGATGCCCGGCAGGATATGACCCAGGGGAGGGGTAAATAGTTTACCGCCTTTTTCGATAAAGATATTTGCACCAGGCGCTTCAGCAATATGCTCATTCATATCCAGAAGGATCGCCTCATCATAACCACGTTTCCTGGCGTCTGTAGTAGCAAGGATGGAATTTACATAATGTCCGCTGATTTTAGCTTCCATATGTGTCGACTTAGGATTTGGCCGCTGATAGGTTGATATGCAGCATTTCAATTGTTTATCACCGAAATAAGCTGCCCAGTCCCAGGCGCAGATCATAATGTTTGCTTTTTCAGGAGCAATCAGCGACATGTTTGAATCTGAATACACCAAAGGGCGGATGTAGGCGTCCTTCATGTCGTTTATTTCCAGAAGCTTATAGGTTTGTTTAATGAGGTTATCAATATCCCATGGAAAAGGGATGCTCACCAGATCGCAACTTTGCTTCAGTCTGTTGTAATGTTTCTTTGCCTTAAAAATCCGGGTGCCGTTATGCGTATTATAGGCTCTTATCCCTTCGAATGCTGCAAATCCGTAATGCAGGGATTGCCCGTACAAGTCGATTTGCGCACCTTCCGACTTCACGAAATCTCCGTTCAGGTAAAGTACAGTATTTGAATTATAGTATTGCATCTGGTTTGGTTATGGTTAGTTTTGATGTTCATTAAAAAAGCGCCTCTTTTTGGAGGCGCTCTTGATATTTTATTTTGTTAAATACTCATTTACAGCGCCTTGTTCTCCTGAAGAATCAGGAGAAGAATGAAGTTAATAATGACATTGACTAGGCTTGTATTTGAGGTACTCATCGTCTGTGTTTTCTTTGTCTTGTTTATAAAACCAATTTAGTTTTTGGTTCACACACTGTCAATAGCAGAATGAAAATAATTGAAATAAGAATATAATTTTGTCTATTTATTATTTATCAATTTAAAGTACTGTTTGGTGGGGCTATTTGATACATAAAACGGTACGTCGTAGACCAAATATGATATTGGTATTCGGTTCAGATATTATGCTAGCATTGCAAATAATGAACAATTCTGCCTGAAATACCATTTCTGTCTAAAAAAATCTCAGAAAATCAACAACTAGTGTTCTCCGACAGCCAGATGAAAACAGGCATTTTGCAAGTAGAGTTGTAGTGTGAAAAAAATAACCGTCATCGTAAATACATGATTTAAACTCAACTCCCGGTAGTTGTAAAAATCTGTTAATTTTGAGGCTTGATTCATCACACAAAAAAAATCAAGATATGAAAGGGTTTACAATTAATTTTTTAGCGCTGCTGCTTTTAGGGTCGGCATCAGTGTATGGACAAACAAAACAGTTAGCTGACGGTATTTACTTAAAAGCCGGGGATTTTAAAAATCAGCAGGTTAGTGAAGAATTGAATGGAAGTTCGGACCGCCTTCAGACCAATAGCTTCTTTGGGGGAAAGTCAGTTAAAGTCATTCGTAATGGAAAAACAAATACCCTGGCGAAAGATGAGGTATTTGGGTATCGGCTGAAAGGCAAAGATTATCGTTTCTACAAAAACGGAGCGTACCAGATTGCGGATACCGCTGGGTTCTATCTATACAAACGTACAGAACTAACCGCGGGCCGCAAGAACCAGGTGCCCCAGCCGGTTTACTATTTTAGCAAAACAGCAAGCAGTCCGCTGTTGAAACTAACGATAGGCAACCTGAATAGTGAATATCAACAACAGACAGATTTCCGTTATGCATTAACAGACTTTTTTAAAACCGATGCACAGCTGGCGAATTATGACCTGCGTTTGAAAACTTATCAGTTGAAATATATTTATGCACAGCACCATAAAACGGCCCTGTCAAAATAGCTGGAAATTTCAAGCATAAATAAACATTGGGTATAATACTAAAAATATAGGGTACCTGTAAGAGCCGGGTCTGGAGTGTTTGGAATACTGAACTTACATTGCACAGAAGCCAAAATATGGTTCGTACCAATTGCCTTATTTTTTCGATTTTTGTCGAACGAGGTACGAACCAGGTAAGCAAACTGAAGGCTATATAAAAGAGTCTGCGTGCCACTTTATTTAGGGCCAGATTCCGGTTCAATTTTTCTTACATGTAGGGCTTAACCAGTCCAAGTCCTAATTTTTTTGAGTAACAATTGGACGTTTCTATACCTATATTTTTTAGGCTATGTCAAAAGTATTTTTAACGTGGCTACAGTTTACATATTACGGATAGTAACAGTCGACTTACAAACCGTAAAAAAAGCCCCTGTTCTTTGTGAACAGGGGCTTTTTCCTAAAAA
>Ga0247808_10001800_pt1 | contig 10388 bp, 8 predicted proteins | sample UWRJL089202R1_FD_179914 | JGI IMG/M metagenome (GOLD analysis project Ga0247808, IMG submission 179914) | Plant litter microbial communities from Arlington Agricultural Research Station in Wisconsin, United States - UWRJ-L089-202R-1 | ecosystem: Environmental > Terrestrial > Plant litter >... | reverse complement strand
CTGATGAGGTCAATCAGCTTTTCTAAATAGAAGATTACCCAAAATACCTATTTAATCCCAAAAATTAACTCCTATACCCTAAAATAATTTCTAAATTTATCGCACCTATTTAATCCTTTAATCTGTGGCTTCAAATTTATCCGGTCGCCATCTTTAAGCTTTAGTTTTTAACTATACAGTAAATAAGTAGAGGGGACTTTACCAAAAGGAATTTATCAAGCCCCATGAACTTCTCATAACCACTTAGGCTATTGACCATTCCCAAAGGGATGCCCCTGGCACAGCTATTGACCATTGACCTAAGAATCCAATCCATGATCCATCAACCATCAACCATGAACCATGAACCATCAACCATAACAGTTCATAACAGTTAGTTTTTAAGCAATTTATAATTTCGAGAACGAACAACCAAATATAATAAACAGACATGCAAGCATTTTTAGGCGTAATTTTTCACTTTATCGGAGGCTTCGCCTCTGGGAGTTTTTACATACCGTACAAAAAGGTAAAAGGATGGGCTTGGGAAAGCTATTGGATCGTAGGAGGGATTTTTTCATGGTTAATTGTTCCGCCACTGGCAGCCTATTTAACCATACCTAACTTTTCTGATATCATTGCGAGTACAACAGGCAGTATTCTAATGTTGACCTACTTTTTTGGCGTATTGTGGGGAATTGGCGGCTTAACCTATGGCTTGGGTGTTCGTTATTTGGGCGTTTCATTGGGAAGCAGTATTATCCTGGGCCTATGTATGGTCTTAGGTTCTGTACTACCATCAATTTATTTTGATGTCTTCCCAAAAGAAGGTAAAGATACTTTCACCATGTTCTTAAGCACAGAGTGGGGACGCACGGTCATGTTGGGAATGCTTGTCTGTGTACTTGGGATCATCATCTGCGGTAAAGCCGGGATGATGAAAGAGAAAGAATTGAAGAATGATATTACCGATCCTCATGGAATGGAGGTGAAAACAGAATATAAATTCGGACTAGGCTTATTCGTTGGGATTGTTTCTGGTGTTTTAAGTGCCTGCTTCAATTTTGGGATCGAAGCTGGTAAGCCGATGGCGGATGCTGCTAACGACATTTGGAAGGCAGCAAATCCATCAGAAACCGGGAACTTTCTGTTTCAGAATAACGTGACTTACATCGTTGTACTTTGGGGCGGTTTAACGACAAACTTCATCTGGTGCATGATCTTGAACGCTAGGAATAAAACATTTGGCGACTATACCAAACCAACTGTTCCGTTATTGAAAAACTATATTTTCTCAGCTTTGGCTGGAACTACATGGTTTTTACAGTTCTTTTTCTACGGTATGGGCGAAAGTAAAATGGGAAATGGCGCAAGTTCTTGGATTTTGCACATGGCATTCATCATCCTAATTGCCAATGCATGGGGATTGTTCTTAAAGGAATGGAAAGGTGTGTCGAAAAAGACAATTACTACCGTATTGATAGGTATTCTTACCATTATCGTATCAGTGCTGATAGTGGGCTACGGAAATAAAATTAGAGGTTAATCATTAAAATTTAAATTAGATATAATAAAATGTCAATCGATACGAAGAGTTACAAACACGTAAGTTATTTATGGGATGATGCTGAAGCCGCAAAATTAGCTGGCGACGAAGTTGCCTTGTTAATTTATCGATCTAATTTGTTGGGTGCTGATCTACGCTTAACAAATTATGGTGGCGGAAATACTTCTTGCAAACTCCTGGAAAAGGATCCACTAACAGGATTAGACACAGAAGTAATGTGGGTGAAAGGTTCTGGTGGAGATTTGGGAACCTTGAAAAAAAGTGGTTTAGCTGCATTGTATGTAGATCGATTGCGTAGCTTGAAAAATATTTACCGTGGTGTTGAACACGAAGATGAAATGGTAGAATTATTTAACCATTGCATTTTCGACCTAAGTTCAAAAGCACCTTCAATTGATACACCTTTACACGGATTTTTGCCATTTAAACATATCGATCACCTACATCCAGATGCTGCGATCGCTATTGCTGCGGCAAAAGATGGAAAACAGATCACTCAAGAATTATTCAATGGTACTATCGGTTGGGTAGAATGGAAAAAACCAGGATTCGAGCTTGGCCTACAGTTGAAACAATGCTTGGATGAAAATCCAGGAATCCGTGGCATCATGTTGGGTTCTCATGGTTTGTTCACTTGGGGTGATACTGCTTATGAAAGTTACCTGAATACCTTAGAAGTGATTGAAATCTGTTCTGAATATTTAGCCCAAAACTATGGCAAAAAAGGACCAGTTTTTGGTGGTCAGAAAATAGAAAGTGCTGAAGCTACACAACGCAAAAAACAAGCTGCGGCATTAGCACCGGTATTGCGTGGTTTATGTTCTTCAAAACAACACATGATTGGTCATTTTACCGATGATGTTAGGGTACTTGAGTTTATCAATTCAAATGACCTTGATCGTTTGGCTCCAATGGGAACCAGCTGCCCAGATCACTTTTTGAGAACTAAAATAAGTCCATTGGTTTTAACATTGCAGAGCGATGCAGATCTATCAGATGGAAAAGCTTTAAAAGAAGAATTAACGCCAGCTTTTGAGGCATACAGAGCGATGTATACCGATTATTATGAAACTTGTAAACACCCAAATAGCCCTGCAATCCGTGATACCAATCCGGTTGTAATCTTGTATCCTGGCATTGGAATGTTTACCTTCTCTAAAGACAAACAAACTGCAAGGGTAGCTGCTGAGTTTTATATCAATGCCATCAATGTGATGAAAGGCGCAGAAGCCGTTTCTGAATATACCTCATTACCACACCAAGAAGCATTTAACATCGAGTACTGGTTGTTGGAAGAAGCAAAACTTCAGCGCATGCCTAAGCCTAAACCCCTTACTGGTAAAATTGCCCTGATTACCGGAAGTGCCGGAGGAATTGGTAAAGCAATTGCTAAAAAATTCGTTGCCGAAGGTGGTGTTGTGATCTTAAATGACATGAACGCAGAACGGTTAGCAGAAGCAGGTAGCGAATTTGAAAAGTTGTTCGGAAAGGATTCTTACAGTACTGCTGTTTTGAACGTAACCAGTGCTGAAGACATCAAAGAAGCCTTTGATACGGCAGCATTAGCTTTTGGTGGAATTGATATTGTGGTGAATAACGCAGGTTTATCAATTTCAAAATCTATAGCTGATCATACCGACAAAGATTGGGATCTCTTATATGATGTTTTGGTAAAAGGACAGTTTTTTATCACCCAGGCTGCAACAAGTTCGATGCAAAAGCAAGGTATTGGTGGAGATATCATTAATATTGTGAGCAAGAATTCGTTGGTAAGCGGACCTAACAATGCAGGTTATGGAAGTGCAAAAGCTGCCCAATTACACTTAAGCAGATTAAATGCTGCTGAACTCGGTGCAGATCATATCCGTGTAAATGTTGTTAATCCAGATGCAGTAATCAGTGATAGCAATATCTGGGCAGGTGGATGGGCCGAAGGTAGAGCAAAAGCCTACGGAATTACCGTTGCCGAATTGCCAGCTTATTACGCAAAACGTACTTTATTAAATCAGATTATCCTGCCTGATGATATCGCCAATGCATGTTTTGCCTTTGTAGGTGGATTGTTGAGCAAATCAACCGGAAACGTGCTAAATGTTGATGGTGGTGTTGCTATGGCATTTGTGAGATAAATTAAGCTTAGAGACTAAAGCTGAGAGCTTAAAGCGCTGGATGGCTAATTTCAAAGCTTTAAGCTTTAGTCTTTCAGCTTTTTAAAAATAAACTAACCTAACTTTGTTCGGCCGCGTAGCTGAACAAAGTTTAATATTAAACCAAATACTAATGAACATCGAAAAGAACCAAATACAAACCCATAACGATTCCCTGTTAACGTCGCATGAGCATAAATTAAATCATTTAAAAAACGAGTGGTCTCATATTGACATTGAAAAGGTTATTCAGAAATTAGTAGATTTTCAGATCGCTATCCCTTCATGGGCATTGGGTACAGGTGGTACACGTTTTGGTCGTTTTGCAATCAATGGTGGTGAACCTAGAAATATAGAAGAGAAGATTGAGGATGTAGGTTTGCTACACGCCTTGAACGCATCAAGCGGAGCCATCTCCTTGCATATTCCATGGGATATCCCCCAAAACCCAGAAGCTATTAAAAGTTTGGCCGCAAGTTACGGACTAAAGTTCGATGCTGTAAACTCAAATACATTCCAAGATCAGCCTGGTGCTCCGGTAAGCTATAAATTTGGTTCATTGCAACATGTAGATAAAGCTGTGCGCAAACAGGCAATTGAACATAACATAGAAGTAATTAAACAAGGTGTTGCTCTAGGATCAGAATCTTTAACCGTATGGTTAGCCGATGGTTCTTGTTTCCCAGGTCAGCTTAACTTCCGTCAGGCTTTTCAAAATACATTGAGCAGTTTGGAAGAGATCTATGCCGCATTACCTGCTAATTGGAAAATCTTTGTAGAGTATAAAGCTTATGAACCTAACTTCTATTCAACAACCGTTGGAGATTGGGGCCAGTCGCTATTATATGCCAATAAACTTGGAGAAAAGGCCTATACCTTAGTTGATTTGGGTCACCATTTACCAAATGCCAATATCGAGCAAATCGTTTCTTTATTGTTAATGGAAGGTAAACTGGGTGGTTTCCACTTCAATGATTCTAAATACGGTGATGACGATTTAACTACTGGAAGCATCAAACCTTATCAATTGTTCCTGATCTTTAACGAACTGGTTGAAGGAATGGATGCAAAAAATATGGACCATGCAACTGGTTTAGGATGGATGATCGATGCATCACACAACGTGAAAGATCCATTGGAAGATTTACTACAATCTATCGAAGCCATCATGATCGCTTATGCACAAGCTTTATTGGTAGATCGAAAAGCCTTAACTGAGGCGCAACAGAATAATGATGTAGTCCTTTGTCAAGAAATTTTGCAACATACCTTCCGTAGCGATTTAAGAGCTTTGGTTGCTGAAGCAAGATTGAGAGCTGGGGCTGCCTTATCACCATTAAATTTATATCGTAGCCTAGCTTGCAGAAAAACTTTGATCGATCAGCGTGGAAAAGGTAATGTCGCAACTGGTTTATAATTTATAAAATGCCGATACCTGTAATTGCAATATTTGACGTTGGTAAAACGAATAAAAAACTATTTTTAATAGACGAAAATTATAATATCGTTTACGAACGCTCTGCCCGTTTTGTAGAAACAACTGATGAAGACGGTGAACCATGTGAAAACATCGAAAGCCTGTGTTCATCAGTTTATGACTCCCTGCAGCAAGTACAAAAGCTGGAAGAATATGAGATTAAAGCCATCAATTTTTCTACCTACGGAGCAAGTTTTGTTTACCTGGATGAAAATGGGAAACCATTAACTCCACTTTATAATTATCTAAAAGCCTACCCGGAAGAACTAAGCGCAGAATTTTATGCCAAATATGGTGGCGAAGATCAGGTTTCTTTAGAAACAGCATCACCGATATTGGGAAGTTTAAACTCTGGTTTACAGTTGTATAGGATAAAAAAGGAGAAACCAGAAGTATTTCACAAGATTAAATGGGCACTTCATCTCCCACAATATTTGAGCTATTTGATTACCGGTAAAGCGGTTGCAGATATCACAAGTATCGGATGCCATACACATTTGTGGGACTTCCAGAAAAATCAATACCACAGATGGGTTATTGAGGAAGGCCTGGCAGAAAAATTTGGTGCATTTACGCCATCAGACTCCTATCTTGAAACTGAATATAACAACCGTACCTATAAGGTAGGCGTTGGGCTTCATGATAGTTCTGCAGCACTTATCCCATATTTGGCCAACTTTTCGACACCATTTATCTTGCTATCTACCGGCACATGGTGCATTAGCTTAAATCCCTTTAACCAGGAACCGCTAACACCCGAACAGCTAAAGCAAGATTGCCTTTGCTATATGCACTATAAAGGCAAGGCAGTAAAAGCATCAAGGATTTTTGCTGGCAATGAACACGAACAGCAGCTCAAACGCATTGCTGATCATTTTGATCGTGCTGCCTATCTTTTCAAGCACTTGAAGTTTAATGCCTCTCTATTCTTGAAATTGGTGGCTAAATTTCCAGAAAACCAACAGATCCAAACTTCATTCTCTGCATCATCTGCTTTTCCGGCACGTGACCTTAGCCTTTTTAAAACGGCAGAAGAAGCTTATCACCAACTCATCTATGATCTGGTTAAACAGCAGATCTATTCGTTGAAACTGATTTTAAATCCTGGGGTGAGAAGAATTTTTGTAGATGGTGGCTTTGGTAAAAATGCAATCTATATGCATTTGTTGGCGATATCTTTGCCTGAATTGGAAGTTTATGCGTCTTCAGTTTCACAAGCAACTTCGATTGGCACAGCACTGGCAATAAACGAAGCCTGGAACACGAATTCGGTACCTACAGATATCATAGAACTAAAGTATTATTCGGCCATTCAACGAACAATATAACGTATTTTGTGTAGCAGGTGATATTTTGAACATTAATTTGTTAGCCGAAAAATTTCATTACCTTCGACATCCAAAACGTATCCAGTGAAACCAGAAGATCTAATAGCCTACATTGTAGTTGATGAGTATTCTTCAACTCCGAAGTATAAACAATTAACTAACGCAATATTATCAGCAATAGAAAGTGGTAAGCTAAAACGAAATAGCTTACTGCCCTCTATTAATGAGCTTAGTTTCAAGCTTGAGATTTCTAGGGATACCGCAGAAAAAGGCTATCGTCATCTCCGCAAACTTGGCGTTGTAGAGTCCGTTCCCGGAAAAGGTTTTTTCATCGTTAATACAGATTTTGCCAGGAAACTTAAAATATGCTTGCTGTTCAATAAGCTCAGCCCTCATAAAAAGATAGTCTATGATGCTTTTACCAAAGCCATTGGAGAGCAGGCATCGATAGATTTCTATATCTATAATAATGATTTTGCATTGTTCAAAAAGCTGTTGATCAGCAAAAAAGATGAATACTCCCATTATGTAATCATTCCCCATTTTATAGAAGGAGGGGAGAATGCACATGATGTGATCAATACTATTCCAAAAGAAAAACTGATTATCCTGGATAAGTTATTGCCAGGGGTAACCGGAGAATACGGAGCAGCTTATGAAAATTTTGCTCAGGATATCTATGCGGCACTGGAACAGGCCTTAGGTCGGCTGTCCAATTACCATACCATCAAAATCATCTTTCCCAAAGACAGTTATTTTCCTAAAGAAATATTAAGTGGCTTTTACAGATTTTGCCAGCAATATGCGTTTAACCACAAAGTGATCCACAATATTAAAGACGAAGAAATTAACATCGGCGAAGTTTATATCAACCTAATGGAAGATGATCTGGTCATCTTGATCGAACGACTCATTGCTTTAAAATTAAAAATAGGCAAAGATGTAGGGGTCATTTCTTATAACGAAACTCCCTTGAAAAGATTTATTCTGGATGGTCTAACAACTATTTCTACCGACTTCAAAGAGTTGGGCACAAAAGCCGCAGAACTCATCTTAACGAATAGAACGGAGAAGATTGAAATCCCCTTTTACTTAACCCTCAGGAAATCTTTATAATTCCTTGAAATCTATGGCTTATTTTGGAATAAAATTAAGAAAAGATTGAAATTGTGACCTGTGCTTCTGCTTGTCCAGTTTAAAGTAAAATGCCCCACGTTTTGAACTTGACTTATCTTTTTCTGCCAGTTTAACCAACATGCCACTGGCAGTAATCTTACGGATAAAATTTCTATTGTCTATTGGTGAATCATAGACCTGTTCATATAATGATTGGAGCTGAGGGATAGTGAATTTTTTCGGGAGCAATTCAAATAAAAGTGGATGTAATGCCGCCTGATACCTGATTTTTGCCATCGCCGCCTTAACCATCATGTCATGATCGAAAATTAACGAGGGGATCTCTTTAAGCTTAAACCATTCGGCATGGTATTCCGCGTTGATCTGCTTGCTGTATTTATTGATGTCGATCAGCGCAAAATAGGCAACGGAAATAGTTCTCTCTATTGGATCACGATTCGGGTCTCCATAAGCCTGAAACTGTTCTAGATATACATCATGTAATCCGGTCAATTGCAATAATATTCTTTTTGCCGCGCCACTAAGATCCTCATCCGGACCGACGAATCCGCCCATCAAACTCCATTGGTCTTTAGGTTCGAAAGATCTTTTAATGACAAGAAGTTTTAGGTTTTCACCATCGTAACCAAAGATGATACAATCAACCGCTACTAAAATCGGTTTTTGATTACTGTATGTACTCATGCTCAAAATAAATTGTTTAAGATCGGATCATTATAGTCCTTTATAAATCCCAGTATGTTATCAAAACCTTCGAATTCTTCAATTTCGTGCGTAGTGGTCAAGACAAAACACTTCATGCCAGCATTTTGTGCAGCTTCAACTCCTTTTGGCACATCTTCAAAAACAATACAATCATGAGGGTCAACAGCTAGGGCAAGTGCAGCTTTCACAAAAGTTTCTGCATTGGGTTTGCTCACGGTTACATCATGGGCACTCACAATTGCTTTAAAGTAGGATCTAATTTCCAGTCCGTCAAGTACAAAATCAATATTGAATGGAATTGCGGCTGAACCTATGGCCATCAAAATACCTTTTTCCTTTCCTTTCTCCAGGAACTGGTCCAATCCTGAAATCAGGGCAAGATGAGGTTGGTAGGCTTCCTGATAACGTTTTTCTTTACTGAGGGAAATATGCTCTACTTGTTCCAAACTGAAATGGTCCTTTCCAAAAACACGATCCAACAGCTCAGCATTTTTACCATACATTTCTTTCTTCACATCGGCATAAGAGATCGTTAAACCAAGATCATTGTTCAAAATAGAATGCCAAGCTTCTGAATGAAAATCCATATCGTTGATCATTGTTCCATTTAAATCGAAAAGAAAGGCCTTGGGTTTAAAGTTTAAATTTTGCATAAGCAGCTAAATTATGGGATTTTTTCGACCTAAGAAAAACTATATGAAAGAAATAAAATTATTAACGTTAGAGTGACGTTAATTTATTTTTCCTTACTTTAGTTCCTACCAAAATAAATCTCATGAAAAAACTCTTTAAAGTACTACCAATCGCAGGTCTTTGCATAGCAATCGCATTTTCGGCCTGTAATTCAAACACACAAAAAAGCGATGCTAGCACTGCTAAAAATGACTCGACTGCATATACTACAACCATAGATGGCAAGAGCGTACAACTTTATACCTTAAAAAATAAATCTGGAGCCAGTGTTTCCATTACGAACTATGGCGGCCGTGTGGTTTCCTTATTAGTTCCTGATAAAAATGGTAAATTAACAGATGTAGTACTTGGTTATGATACGATAGGTGCTTATCGCAAAGAAGGGGAACCATTTTTTGGTGCCTTGATTGGCCGTTATGGCAATAGGATTGGCAAGGGTAAATTTACCTTGGAAGGAAAATCGTATCAACTTCAGTTAAATGATGGTGTGAATACACTTCATGGAGGTAAAGATGGTTTCTTCTCAAAAGTATGGGATGCAAAACAAGATGGACAGAAGTTAGAACTGACTTATATTTCTCAAGATGGCGAAGCGGGTTACCCTGGTAAACTTGAAGTTAAGGTTGTTTATACCTGGACAGATGAAAATGCTTTGGTAATTGATTATACTGCAACCACTGATAAAACTACAGTAGTAAATTTAACAAACCATGCCTACTTTAACTTGAGCGGAGAAGGCAGTGCAAGCATTTTGGATCATGAATTGATGATCGCGGCAGATGCCATCACTCCAGTTGACAGTACGCTAATCCCTACAGGTGTGCTACAACCGGTGAAAGGTACGGCATTTGATTTTAATGTAGCAAAAGCAATTGGCAGGGACATTGAAAGTAAAGGAGATGAACAATTAGCCTTTGGTAAAGGTTATGACCATAACTTTGCATTAAAAGCAGTGGGCACTTCAAAACCTGTAGCTACGGTAAAAAGCCCCGTAAGTGGAATTACAATGGAAGTGTATACCATTGAACCTGGTCTGCAGTTTTATAGCGGAAATTTCATGACTGGAAAAGATAAAGATGGAAAGGGTGGAAAATCTTATCCTCATCGCTCTGCATTCTGCTTAGAGACACAGCACTTTCCTGATGCACCAAATCACGCTAATTTTGCCTCAACGGTCTTAAAACCTGGCCAAACTTATAGCACGAGCACAACTTATAAATTTTTGAAATAACTGTTAGTAGTTAGTATATAGTATTTAGTACCATGATTGGATGCAAAGGCATGATGGCTATTGGTCGATACTGATAAGTAGTTAGTATATAGTATTTAGTACCATCACTGGATGCAAAGGCATT
>Ga0247808_10001799_pt1 | contig 10394 bp, 14 predicted proteins | sample UWRJL089202R1_FD_179914 | JGI IMG/M metagenome (GOLD analysis project Ga0247808, IMG submission 179914) | Plant litter microbial communities from Arlington Agricultural Research Station in Wisconsin, United States - UWRJ-L089-202R-1 | ecosystem: Environmental > Terrestrial > Plant litter >... | reverse complement strand
CCACCGTGAAACCAAATGACCGTTGAGAAATTCTTGACATTGGTCGGATAATAGAAATTCAGCTTACATTGGGAATTGATGTAAGCATCTTTTTTCGAAATATTTTCCGGATAATAGGAAATATTGTTCTCGGTTTTATATTCTGTCTGAGCAAAAGAAATTGCAAACACAAGAATTAGAATAAGGCTTAAATGTTTTCTTAGCATCATTAATATTTTATAAAAATTTGACTTCTACTCTACCCGATTCGTGGTAGAAAAATCCGTGTTCATCATACTCCACATTTGACAGACCTTCCAGAATATCGTAAACCATTTTCTGCAAAACGCCGTCGCCGATGCCGTGGATGATTTCCAAATTCTTGATGTGATTTTTTCTACAAAAATCGATGGTCTCCAAAAGTTTTTCTTTTTGAATCATCAATCTCTCGAAAGCGTCATAATCAGATGGATTTTTGACCAATAATTGAAAATGTAAATCTAATTTGAGAGGTGTTTTATTGTGTCTTTTGGAAACGTTTTTCGAGCTTTCATTTTTTCTGATGACCGGCGAATTCTCATATAATCCAGAATCGATGAGCGTCAATTGACTTTTAGGAAAATTGTAGGTGAAACCGTGCTCATCCTCAATTTTCACCTGATCAGCAATGATTTTTAAAATGGTTCCTTTCAAATCATCATCTATTACCGAAACTTTGTCTCCTATTTTCATATTTTATTTTGCTCCTAATTCTATAACTTCCAAGTCTTTGATTTCTTCTTTGTTGATAGTAAAACGCATCATCGTTCTCACCTTGTGCCAACCAACTTTTCCGCAAGCACCGGGATTGAGATGCAACAAATTATTTCTTTTGTCATACATCGCTTTCAGAATATGAGAATGCCCGGAAATGAACAATTTCGGTTTTTTCTCAGCAATCTCTTGTTTCGCCAGAGCCGAGTATCTTTCTGGATAACCACCGATGTGAATCATCAAAACATCAACATCTTCACATTTGAAACTTAAAACCTCAGGGAATATCGTTCTGATTTTCGCCTCATCGATATTTCCGTAAACACCTCGAATTGGTTTTATTTTTTCTAATTCTTCAATCACCTTCATATTACCGAAATCGCCGCAATGCCAGACTTCATCGGCGTCTTTTGCATAGTCGAGAATCCGGTCATCGATGTAAGAATGTGTGTCTGATAAAAGGAGAATGCGTTTCATTTCGAAATTTAAATTAATAATTAAAGCTGAAAGGTAATTCCATATTTTGAAAAATACCAGATTGCCACACCCAACGAAATTCCCATTAATAACAAAATCATCAAAATCCAAAAAGCCAAAGTCTTGACTCCTTTTTTATAAAGAATCACAAATGTCGATTGCAAAACAATGAAAAGAATCAGCAATACCACAACATTAACAACAATCTGAGTCTCCGATAATCCCTGACTGAAAAGAAAAACCGAAACCAACACAAAAATGATGACCATCAGCTTGATGAATTCGGCAGGATCGGAAAGTTTATTTGTTTTAAGCGGTTTCATTGATAGAAGGATTTTTCGAGTACGAAATTACGAATTAAGATTTTCTTATTAATTAAAAAAAAATCAGGAAATTTGCTTCGAAATGAGATATTTTATAGAGTTTGCCTACGACGGTTCTTCTTTTTTTGGCTACCAGATCCAGCCCAACCAGATTTCTGTGCAGGAAGAATTGGAAAAAGCCTTGTCAACAATTCTTCGTGAACCAATAAAAACAACAGGAGCAGGCAGAACAGATACAGGCGTACACGCAAAAAAGATGTTCGCACACTTCGAAACCGAGCAAAATCTGGATGAAAATCTGGTTTACAAACTCAACTCCTTTTTGTCGGAAAATATTTCTATAAAACAAATTTTTGAAGTTCCAGCCGATATGCACGCACGATTCAGTGCGAGTTTTAGGACTTACGAATATTATATTTCGACAGAGAAAAATCCGTTCACTGTTGATTCATCTTGGCAAACCTGGCGACAAAAACCTTTGAACATCGATGCGATGAATGAGGCCTGCAAAATCCTTTTCGAATATGATGATTTTACAAGCTTCGCCAAACTTCATACAGACAACAAAACCAACATCTGCAAAATATACAAAGCAGAATGGGAACAGTCTGCAAATCAACTGAAATTCACGATTTCTGCTGACCGATTTTTGAGAAATATGGTGCGAGCGATAGTTGGAACAATGGTAGAAATCGGAACCGGAAAATTGCAACCAAACGATTTGCGAAAAATCATTGAAGATAAATATCGAAATTCTGCCGGTGTTTCTGCGCCAGCCCAAGGTCTATTTTTGGTGGATGTAGGGTATTGATTTTAAGTAGTTTATTTGTTTTTAAAGAAATTAATCGTACCTTTAAATCACTGATTGTAAGTCCTCTATCTATTTCCTAAAATCTAATACCTAAAAACTATGACAGAATTAGAAAAACTGGCGTTCGCACTGAATCAATTTGCCGGACTTTCCGAGAAAGATTTCAAACTGTCATCTGACCTTTGGCTTCACAAAAATTACAAAAAAGGCGAATTCTATAATCTGCGTGGCAACGTCTGCACTTATTTAGGATTTGTGGTGGATGGCGTTTTTCGTTCTTACACAATCAACGAAAAAGCGGGCGAAGAGAAGAACGTTTTCCTTTATTCTTCCAACGGATTTGTGGTGCCGTTTAAAAGTTTTGTGAATCAGATTGCCTGCGATTACCACACTCAGGCGATGACGGACGCTTCCATAATTTTTATTCGCCACACCGATTTGGTTTCCCTTTACAGCAAATCCCATCAGTGGGAAAAATTCGGAAGATTGCTGGCACAAGAAGCCTTCAACGTGACGATGACGAGGATTGAAGGTTTTCTTTTGAAGTCGCCGGAAGAACGTTATCTCGACCTTATAAAAGACCATCCGGACATTTTCAATAATGTTCCGTTGTATCATATTTCGTCTTATCTTGGGATTCAAGGTCCGTCTTTGAGTCGAATAAGAAAGAGAATTTTGGGTAAATAACTTTAAAAATTTGGGCAGCTTTATCCGTCTTCCACTCCCAATCTTTTTGCCTTTGCTTTTCCAGCCACAAAAAGGATTTCCGTTCAAGCCGGGCTGCAGCTTCGCAAGGTAGAAGATTTGTATCATTAATCAACATCTGCCATCAATCAAATTTACCTATTGACCTGGATTTAAACCGCAGAGCGGTAAACTGTTAATAGAAAGAACAACACCAGAATAGAAAAGCTCCAGAGGAGCGACCTGTAAAAAACCGTTAAGAATTATCTTTCTTAACCTATAGAACATTTATTTTTAAAAGTGATACGATTTTAACCCAAGTTAAAATTATAACCGTTTTATAGTCAGACCTTTGTTTCAGAAATTTAAAACAAATAAATATTATGCAAACAAAAACTATCGTATTGATTCACGGCTTATTCGTCAACAATACAAGCTGGAAAAACTGGAAAACTTATTTCGAAGCTAAAGGTTACACCGTTCACACCCCTTCCAATCCCGGACACGACGGAAATCCTGCAGAACTGAAAAGAAATATCCCTTCCGAACTAAGCACTGTAAGCTTCGAACAAACTCTGAACAAGCTAGTCAACTTCATTGATACGCTTCCTGAAAAACCAATCATTGTCGGACATTCATTCGGAGGATTATTGGTGCAAAAATTAATCGAGATGGGAAAAGCAGTTGCCGGAGTCAGCATTGACGGTGCTCCTCCAAAAAATGTAATGGCACCGTTCTCAACCATCAAAATCGTTTGGCCGGTTGTGAATTTCTTCAAAGGAAACAGTCCGTTTTTAGGAACAAAAGATTGGTATCACCGCGCATTTTTCAATAATTATTCTCAGGAAGAAAGCGACAAATTGTATGAAACTGTTGCAACCCCAGAAAGCAGAAAACTGGCAAGAGACCCGCTTTTGAAAGCCATTGGAAATGTAGATTTCAACAAAGCTCATAATCCCATCTTATTTATTGGTGGTGGTAACGATGCTATTTTCCCGCCGGAATTCACAGCAAAAATTGCACATTCTTACAAAGACAAAAACAGTCTCGTAGATTTGAAAATATTCGAAGGGAGAAGTCATTTTATCTGTGGCGAAAAAGGCTGGGAAGAAGTTGCAGGCTATGTTTCCGAATGGATCGCTAAGCATTAAAAATCATCTCAAACACTTTTTGTCGGTTTTTCTTATCATTTCGATAATTTGACTTGCCATTTTCATAGGTGGGCCTTGCAATTTCATAGGTCAACCTATCTTTTTGTCAGGTAAGCCTATCACTTTTATACGTGAGCCTACCTTTTTAATAGGCGAGCCTACTAATTTCGTAGGCTGACCTATCTTTTTACCAGGTGAGCCTTTCACTTTTATAGGCGTGCCTACCAATTTCGTGGGCTGACCTGCGTTTTTGCAAGGTGAGCCTATCACTTTCATAGGCTAGCCTACCATTTTGATAGGCTCGGCTACCCTTTTCGTAGGCTAAGTTTGTATAAAATGATGAGAATATTTTCCTCTTTCGCTCAAAGTTTAAAATTTTAAAGTCTTATTTTTGCAAAGATTTTTTCGACACAGAAAAATCTCTCGAATTAATAGAAAATGAAGAAACAAACGACCTGGGATATTGTAAAAAGACTGTTTATGATTGGGATGAAATTCCGGTCTTGGTTTATCATCACACTTGTAATTTCCATTGTTCTGGCAATCGTTTCTACTTACAGGCCGATTCTGACGAAAAATGTGGTCGATATAGACATCGTACAGCTGAAAGACAAAGCGCAACTGATGAAGCACATTTATCTGCTCATCGGATTGGTGGTTGCTGAGACGATTCTGAATTTCTTTCTGGTTTATTTCTCGAATTTTATTTCTCAAAATGTGATTCGTGACATTAGAGAAAGACTTTACCACAAATTAATCTACTTCAGAACGGCTTTTTTTGACAAAACACCGATTGGGAGTTTGGTAACGAGAGCAGTTGGCGATGTAGAAACGATTGCGACGGTTTACACAGACGGATTCCTAATGGTTTTCGGAGATATCCTGAGAATTATAATGGTGTTGTTTGCGATGTTTCAGGTGGACACGCATCTGAGTATGATTTCTTTAGCAATTCTTCCGCTGATGGTTGTCATCACAAGAGCTTTTCAGAAAAGACTGAAAACGGCTTTCGGATTGGAAAGAAGCTGGACCTCAACCCAAAATAGTTTTGTGCAGGAACGTTTGGCGGGAATGCCGTTGATTCAGGTTTTCAACAGACAGGAAGCTGAGTTTACAAAATTTGATAAAATCAATATTGAACTTAAGAAAGCCTTGCTGAGAACAGTTTTCATCTTCTCATTGTTCTTTCCGGTTGTTGAGTTAATCTCTTCACTTTTCATTGGATTCATCTTATTTTATGGTGGTTTCATCAAATCTACGCCGGGTGTTATTATCGCTTTTATTCAGTTTATTAATATGTTGATTCGCCCGTTGAGACAGATTGCGGATAGATTTAATAATATTCAACGTGGAATTGTAGGCGCAGAGCGAGTTTTGGGTGTGATGGATGAAGACCAGGCGATGCCTAATAACGGAACAATTGCCCGAGACCACTTCGATGGAAAAATTGAATTTCAGAATGTTCATTTTGCTTATGATGAGAAACAATTGGTTTTGAAAGGCATCGATTTCAAAGTGAATTCGGGTGAAACTGTTGCCATAGTTGGTGCAACCGGCGCTGGAAAATCTACAATTATCAGTTTGATTACAAGACTTTACGATATCAATTCAGGAAAAATAATGTTGGACAATGTTGATATTCGAGATTATGAATTGTATAATCTAAGAAGTCATATTGGTGTTGTGCTTCAGGATGTTTTCCTTTTCCACGGCAGTATTTTCGAAAATTTGACTTTGGGTGACGAAAGCATCACGCTGGAGCAAGTTAAGAAAGCAGCGAAAGAAATAGAAGTAGACCAATTTATCGAGCAATTGCCTGGCGGTTACGATTATGTGGTAAGCGAGAGAGGTTCGTCCATTTCCCTTGGACAAAGACAATTGTTGTCATTTTTAAGAGCTTATCTTTCCGACCCGAAAATTTTAATCCTTGACGAAGCAACCTCATCCATAGACCACGAAAGTGAAAAACTCATCCAAAGAGCGACAGAGAAAATCACTAAAAACAGAACATCAATCCTCATCGCACACCGACTTTCGACCATTGAAAAAGCTGACAAAATCATCGTGATGGACCACGGATTGATTGTGGAAGAGGGAACACATCAGGAATTGCTTGCGAAAAATGGTTATTATTCTTTGCTTTATAAGGCTCAGGTGGTTTCGCCGGATGGGGATACGGTGATTTAAAAAAAACTGGAAACGCCTTTCAAATCAAGTATTGATGCAATAATTTATAAGTTTCACAGAGGTTTAAGTAATGGGAAGAACTAAAAAAATTTTTGAAGTATTTCTTAATACTATCGGATTCATCGTTTTATTGGGAATGATCATTTCCTATCTCTTCATTTTTAATCCAGTTCGATTTGTTGTTTATGCTTTGATAATAGCAATTATAATCAATTTTAAAAACTTCTTTCAAGTTAATATCAATGTTAAAACAAAGGCGAAATATTTCGCGATAAAGCTCTCTGTTACCTATCTTCTTATTCTTACGATATTATCGCTTTCTCCAATGTTAACGTTGGAGGAATTCAGATTCTCACATCAGAATTGGATACAAATCGAGCCGAAAATCAGGAACGCAAAAGCTTTATGGGATAATGGGTACAAGAGAAAAGGAAACACTTACGCCGATATTGATTATCTTTATGAATATCAGGGAAAAATTCACCAAAAAACCGAACACGAAGCTGTAAAAATGTATTATCCTTTTTGGGACAGAAGAAAACCAGAAAGTTTAAGAAAAGAGTTTTCGTACATTTTATCTGAAAAAATTAACGAGAAAACCTACACCGCATTTTTTGACCCAGAAAATCAAAACAAGAGTAGATTACTTGTATCAACGGATCTATTTTACTTTCGGGGTTCTCTGTTGTATGATTTTATTACGAGTTTTGTATTTTGTCTAATGGCATTTCTACTTCTAATCGTTGCTGTTGTACTATTATTCTTGCGTAGTAAAGAAAAAAAGAATTAAAATTTCTCTGAAAATCAGTTAAATATAAACGTGTTAAGCTTTAACAAGCTTATTCCTAAAACTCAACATTCCGGAAACAATGATCAGGCAAATCACAATGATGATTTTTGAAGCCAACAATTCCTGACAAAGATTTCTCCCTGAAACCAGAGAAATGCAATCTTTCATATTCTCAGTTTCATATTTCAAACTGACCTGGATGTTGACAACGGCAAAAACCGACATCACAATCACCAAAACCAGAAGGCTGATGATGGTTTGATACACCGACTTTTTCATAGTTTAATGGATGGTTTTTAGTTTTTAATGGCTATCATTCAGATTTTAAAACATTCCACGCATTTTCAATTTCATTGTTTTTTAAATAATTCTGTGCTAATAAATGTACATCTTTTTCCGAAGAAAAACCACCACTTGGTAAAATTTCCACATTCGCCAACATTCCCAAATCATTGCCTGTAAAAATATCGCTTTGTTTGATTTCGTCTGGAAGCTGATCATATCCAATTCCCTTTGTAACGAGCGGTTTTGGAACTTCGAAGATGTTATTTTCGTTGTTTCGGGAGTAGAAATTACCACCCAATCTCGCTACTAAATCCAATTGTTTTTGGTCCAGATTTCCGGATTCGTCCAGGTACTTTTCGTTGATATGAATTTTCAAAATTTCTGCAATCACGAGATTTCCCGATCCGCCAAGATTTCCAAGAGATTTAATTTCCAGAACTTTGCATTCAAAATTAACAGGCGATTCTGCAATCAAAGGCGGTTTTACGATATCGGCTGGTTTCATTGTTAAGCCTGATTTGATGAATTCATTAATGCCATCTTCGTATTCTGTACTCGCCAAAGAAACCTGCTGAACCATTTCGAAATTCACATTTCCAATGACCAAGTCCGGAACTTCTTTCAGATTTTCTAATGTATGCTTTGTCGTATTATCACGCACGCGTCTCGAAGGCGAAATAATCACAATCGGCGGAACCGTGCTGAACATATTGAAAAAACTAAACGGCGAAAGATTGATTTCTCCTTTTCTGTTAATGGTACTTGCTAAAGCAATTGGGCGAGGTGCAATCGCTGTTTGCATTACTTGCTGGAGCTGAACTGCGGAAATATCTGATGGGATGATTGTTTTCATTAATTATTATTTCTCAAGTTTTTTATTGCTACGATTTCTTTATTCTTATTAATATTCACTTCAAAAATTTGCTGAGAATTTTCTTTAAATTCATTAATTAAAAAATGCTTGGCAGATTCATCACTTGAATTTATTTCTTTGAATTTTGCAGACGTATAATTTAGTTTGTTTGCCAATTTCAAGCTATAAGATTGGTTCGAAATACATTTGATATCAATTAAATTTTTACAAGATTCATTTCCAGCGGAATCTGTGACAGATGCAATGGCAATTTCAACTTCAGCACAATTATAATTTATAATTCCTTGATTATCTTTAAAATCAAACACCGGATTTGTTATAGTAATCATTGAATCCGCACCTTCTTTTGCAATACATATACAATCACTGATTCCATCGTGCTTTTTTTTGCAACTGAAGAAAAGAATGAAAATAAAAAAAGAAATTGAAACCTTCATCACAATAAAAATATTAAATAGCTGGCAAAATCTTCCCAGAAACTTCCCCAAATCCAACTCGGATTCCGTCTTTTTCCGACCAGGCTTTCATCGTAATCGTATCACCGTCTTCGATGAATTTTCTTTCGATTCCGTTTTTCAGTTGCAACGGTTTTGTGCCTTTCCAGGATAATTCCAGCATCGAGCCATAAGACTTTTCATCTTCTCCGGAAATAGTTCCGCTGGCGTAAACGTCACCAACTTCCACATTACAACCATTGACCGTATGATGAGCCAGTTGCTGGAACATATTCCAGTACATAAATTTGTAATTGCTTTGAGAAATCAGATTTTCTTCAGAGTTTTCCGGTTTCAAATAAACTTCAAGATTAATATCGTAATTTTTGTCTCCATTAAATTTAAGATAATCTAAAACCTCCGGATCTTGCTTTGGAGACTCGGTTTTAAATGGTTTTAAAGCTTCCAAAGTCACAATCCAAGGCGAGATAGACGAGCCGAAATTTTTCCCTAAAAACGGCCCCAACGGCACGTATTCCCAACTCTGGATATCTCTCGCCGACCAATCATTGAAAATCATCATTCCGAAAATCGCATCTTCGGCTTCTGCCACAGAAATTCTGTCGCCCAAATCTGTATTTTTATTTACGACAAAAGCCATTTCTAATTCGAAATCGAGCTGTTTTGAAGCACTGAAAATTGGTTTATCTGCATCTGGAGGTTTGATTTGTCCGCAAGGTCTGATAATATCGATTCCTGATAAAACAATGGAAGATGCGCGACCGTGGTAACCAACCGGCAAATGTTTCCAGTTTGGAAGAAGCGCATTGGCCGGGTCACGGAACATCATCCCGACATTGGTTGCGTGTTGAATACTGCTGTAAAAATCGGTATAATTCGGGATGTGCAAAGGCATCATCATTTGGATTTCGTCGAGATTGTAGAAGCAATCTGTAATTGTGCGTTCGTCTTTTGAAAGGGGTGAATCTTCAAGCAGAAGCTGTTGTATTTTTTCTCTGACTTTATTCGTAACTGGTTTTCCAAGTTCGATGAATTCGTTGATGGTGTAAGCTTCGAAAACATTGTCGTCCATTTCGGTAATTTCTTCAAAATAGCCTAGGTCGTACAAGGTTGCCAAATCAATGACGATGTCGCCAATTCTTGTTGCACAGGCGATAAATTCTTTATTAAAAACACAAACGCCAAACGGAATATTGTGGATAGAAAAGTCTGAATCTGAGGAATATTCTATGAATGATTTCATTTTATAGAAGTTAGAGTTTAGATGTTAGAATTTAGACAAAAAATTAAAGCATTAAAAATAATGCTTTAATTGTATAATGAATGATTTTGATTATAAATTACCACGCTTTTCCTGCTCTCTTTCCAAGGCTTCGAAAAGTGCTTTGAAATTTCCGGCCCCGAAGCTTTGAGCACCGTGCCTTTCGATGATTTCGTAGAATAAAGTTGGTCTGTCTTCCACAGGCTTTGTGAAAATCTGAAGCAGATAACCTTCCTCGTCACAATCCACCAAAATTCCTAAATCCTGAAGTTTTTTGATATCCTCATCAATGTTCCCTACTCTATCTGGAATCATATCGTAATAGGCTTCTGGCGGTGGTGAAAGGAATTCTACGCCTCTACTT
>Ga0247808_10001798_pt1 | contig 10395 bp, 10 predicted proteins | sample UWRJL089202R1_FD_179914 | JGI IMG/M metagenome (GOLD analysis project Ga0247808, IMG submission 179914) | Plant litter microbial communities from Arlington Agricultural Research Station in Wisconsin, United States - UWRJ-L089-202R-1 | ecosystem: Environmental > Terrestrial > Plant litter >... | reverse complement strand
CTGAAAATCGTGCTGGGTGATGCGCATACACCTGACAAGGACAAATCGGACAATATTTTTACGCTATAGTCAGATTTTTTTAATGAAGTCGATATTGCGGGTCAGGCCTTTGAATTTGGTCCTTTTTACAGCAGAATTTTTAAAGATCCTGCTAAAAACATCTTCAGTAATGTCTTCCCAGTCTTCTTTCTTCATTCGAACGATAGACTCATTTGCTGCAAATTCAGGGATCTGGTGTGGGACGGAGAACCTGTTCCAGGGGCATACGTCCTGGCAGATATCGCAACCAAACATCCAGTTATCCATTTTATCATTAAACTGATCGGGAATCTCGTCCTTCAGCTCTATTGTCAGATAGGAAATGCATTTTGTGGCATCCACTATGGCAGGAGCGAGAATGGCATTCGTTGGGCAGGCATCTATACAGCGGGTGCAGGTGCCGCAATGATCGGTAACGAAAGGGCTGTCATATTCCAGGTCAAGGTCTATGATCAACTCGGCAAGGAAGAAAAAGGACCCGCTTTTTTTGTTGATCAGGTTGCTGTTCTTACCGATCCAGCCCAGTCCTGATTTCTTGGCCCATGCACGGTCTAAAACCGGTGCAGAATCCACAAAAGCCCTGCCGGCAACCTCGCCAATTTCTTGTGTTATAAAATAAAGCAACTGGAAAAGCTTGTCTTTAATAACCAGGTGGTAATCTTTACCATAGGCGTATTTTGATATTTTGGGTGCATTGGGATCTGACTGTACTGCTTCAGGAAAGTAATTCAGGCTCAGGGAAATGACGGATCTGGCTCCCTCCACCAGTAATCTTGGATCAAGCCGCTTGTCAAAATGATTTTCCATATAGGCCATTTTGCCATGTCTGTTTTCATTGAGCCAGTTCTCGAGCCGAGGCGCTTCTTCCTGAAGGAAATCTGCTTTGGCAATACCGCATTGCATGAATCCGAGCCGAATGGCTTCGTCTTTAATTTTCCTGCTGTTTGTTGAAGCACTGCTGAACATACCGCAAAGATAAGGTTTCCGTTTAAAACCTTTCAGCAGCAAGTTTGTTCTATAGGTAAACAAACTCTAAAGTCATGGAAAATACAACCGAAGAACATATCGAAGACCCAAATAAGGCACCGAAACCGATTGAACATGATTATTCGAAACATGAAAATGATCCGGGACCATCGCCGCAGGCAGTAGAAGAAAAAAATGAGAATGGAGCAGGACCAGTAATGAAATGGATCATACCTGTTCTTGTTGTAATTCTGCTGATTTATTGGTTTGCCTTCCGCAAATAACTAGAATAATCTGCCCGATTGGTTGTGGTAAATCCGTTTGAGGTGCTTATATGCCGCTTCGGTCACTTCCCTTCCACGGGATGTACGCATTAAATAGCCCTCCTGAATCAGGAAGGGCTCGTATACTTCCTCAATCGTGCCTTCGTCTTCCCCAACCGCTGTAGCTATCGTTTTTAGTCCCACAGGTCCGCCTTTAAACTTATCAATAATGGTAACCAGGATTTTATTGTCCATTTCATCCAGACCATGCTCATCTACATTTAATGCCGTAAGCGCATAGCGGGCGATATGGGTATCAATCTCGCCATTTCCCTTAATCTGGGCAAAATCACGTGTTCTTCTCAATAGTGCGTTTGCGATACGAGGTGTACCGCGACTTCTTCTTGCAATTTCGTAGGCACCTTCATCTGTGATTGGTGTTTTCAAGATTTCCGAAGATCTCTGAACGATCGTCGTCAAAAGCTTGGCATCGTAATAGGCCAGACGGGAATTGATGCCAAACCTGGCACGTAAAGGTGCTGTAAGTAGGCCTGAGCGCGTAGTTGCCCCAACCAATGTAAAAGGATTTAACGTAATCTGTACCGACCGCGCATTGGGCCCGCTTTCCAGCATGATATCGATTTTGAAATCCTCCATAGCAGAATACAAGTACTCTTCTACTAGAGGGCTCAACCTGTGAATCTCATCAATGAATAAGATGTCTCCTGCTTCGAGGTTGGTCAGTAGACCAGCCAGATCGCCGGGTTTGTCCAGTACAGGCCCTGAGGTCACCTTAATACCCACATTCATCTCATTGGCAATGATGTAGGAGAGGGTAGTCTTACCCAGGCCCGGAGGGCCGTGTAAGAGCACATGATCTAAAGGTTCGCCACGCTGTTTCGCTGCAGCCACAAAAATCTTTAAGTTCTCCATTACCTTTTCCTGACCTGTAAAATCGTCAAAAGCCTGAGGACGCAATACTTTTTCAATATCGCGCTCAGTAGGACTCAGGTTTTCAAAGGAAGGATCCAGATTTTCGTTCATGCTGTAAAGATATTATAAAATTCGCTTTCGCAGTCAGGGCTTCAGGAATTTGGCCGCTACTTTAGCTGCTTTAGGTCCATCGGTATAGTTGTAAAAACCCTCACCTGATTTAATCCCTTTTTTTCCGGCCATGACCATGTTTACCAGCAAGGGACAAGGTGCATATTTCGGATTACCAAATCCCTCATGCAGGACTTTTAAGATGGCCAGGCAGACATCGAGCCCAATGAAATCAGCAAGCTGCAACGGCCCCATAGGGTGTGCCATACCCAATTTCATCACGGTATCAATTTCTGTAACGCCAGCTACTCCTTCATGCAAAGTAAAAATCGCTTCGTTGATCATCGGCATCAGAATTCTGTTTGCTACAAAGCCCGGATAATCGTTCACCTCCACCGGAGTTTTGGATAAACGCTTTGACAGCTCCATAATGGCATCAGTGGTTTCATCACTTGTTGCATAGCCTCTGATCACTTCTACCAGCTGCATAACGGGTACCGGATTCATGAAGTGCATTCCGATAACCTGCGCACCCCTTTTTGTTGCAGCAGCGATTTGTGTGATGGATATAGAGGAAGTATTACTGGCAATAATTGCTGATGGCGGTGCAAAAGCATCAACTTCACGAAAGATCTTTAGTTTGAGTTCCAGTTGCTCTGTTGCCGCTTCAACAATCAGGTCAGCTGAAACTACACCTTCCTTAATGTCTGTGAAGATGCTGATCTGCTGTAGTGTATTTTCTTTATCTGTTTCTGTCAGCGAGCCTTTCTGCACCTGCCTGTCCAGATTTTTTTTTATAGTCTTTAAAGCCTTTTGCAAAGCTTCCATATTAATATCTATCAGGTTAACCTGGTAGCCGAATTGGGCAAAGGTGTGCGCAATTCCATTACCCATTGTTCCGGACCCTATTACTGCAATGTTCTTTATCATATCTATGGTGCTAATCTGTTAATGGTCCAGATTCCGTCGACCAGATCATAAGTGATCCTGTCGTGCAACCTGCTTGGACGTCCCTGCCAGAACTCAATATGCTGAGGTTCTATCAGATAGCCACCCCAATAGCCTGGTTTTGGTACTTCGATGTTTGTGTAAGTTTCAGTAAGCAGCTTTACCTGATCTTCGAGGATCGTCCTGTCAGGAATAATACTGCTTTGCGGAGAAGCCAGTGCTCCAATCTGGCTGCCTTTAGGTCTGGAATGGAAGTACGCCGCTGAATCGGCTTCGTCAATTTTACTCACCATACCATCTACCCGTACCTGTCTTTCCAGTTCGGCCCAGAAAAACACCAATGAGGCCTGTGGATTTTCCAATAATTCCTTACCCTTACGGCTCTCATAATTGGTAAAAAACACAAATCCCTTCTGATCAAAACCCTTGAGTAGAAGAATCCTGGCTGATGGCTTTCCATAGGAATCTGCCGTGGCCAGTGTCATCACATTCGGCTCATACAAATTTGCTGCAAGTGCTTCCTGAAACCATTTTGAAAACTGCTGTATGGGATCCTTGTCGATTTCCCGCTCTGAGAGCGTTGCGGAACGGTAATCCTGCCTTAAATTCTGAATTGCTTCTTTTGTCAGTTCCATATGCAAAAATAGGTTTTAGTTTAGTTAAAATAGTCGTATTTTTCCAAATATGTTGAGTCTTGTCAAACCTTCTAAGGGCCGATTATTAATTTCGGAACCGTTTATGAATGATCCGAATTTTAAGCGTTCGGTGATCTTGCTTACAGAGCATAGTGCGCTGGGCACCGTTGGTTTTGTACTCAATCATCCCACAACTCTTTTACTAAAGGATCTGATACCTGAAATGGAGCAGGCAGATTTTCAGGTGTTTACTGGCGGTCCGGTAGAGCTTGATACCATCCATTTTATACACCGGTGTTATGATAAACTGCTGAGTGGCGATGAAATTTCAGAAGGGATTTACTGGGGAGGCAATTTTGAGACTTTAAAGATACTGATTGCCAACGGTGATTTATCGGCGGATGAAGTCAAATTCTTTATTGGCTATTCTGGCTGGGGTGAAGAGCAACTCAATATGGAAATTAAAGAGAATACCTGGATCGTATCTGAGAAATATCAACCAGACCTCATCTTCTCAGTTGACGAAGCAGAGGCCTGGCGTGAGGTTATTGTTAATCTGGGACCAAGATATGCCCATATTAGCAAGTTTCCGGAAAATCCGAACCTTAATTAGCGTCTTCCATTTCCTGCGCGGTTTCCTCTACTTTTCTGCGCAATTCATCTTTGTAGTCCTGCAATTTGACAGCCAGTTCCGGATTGGCGGTAGCCAGGATCTGTACAGCCAGCAAGCCGGCATTTTTAGCAGCATTTAATGCTACAGTTGCGACAGGTATTCCGTTTGGCATCTGAAGGATGGAGAGTATAGAATCCCATCCATCGATGGAATTGGAAGATTTGACAGGTACACCGATGACAGGCAATACTGTAATTGATGCAACCATACCGGGTAAGTGCGCTGCGCCACCTGCGCCTGCGATAATCACGCTCAGTCCTCTGCCGGCAGCTTCTTTGGCATAGTTGAACATGCGGTCGGGTGTACGATGAGCAGATACGACGGTGATTTCAAAATCAACGTTGAATTCTTTCATGATCTCGGCAGCATCATTCATGATGTGTAAATCAGACTTGCTACCCATGATGATCCCTACTTTTGCACTCATTATGATATTACTTTTAAGGTTTGTTTAACGAAATTGGCTTTTTCAATAGCATGTTCACGGTTTTGGTCAACGATGGTTACATGTCCCATTTTACGGAAAGGTTTGGTGTATTTTTTACCATACAGATGTACGTAGACGCCATCTATGGCCAAGATTTTTTCCAGACCCTGGTATTTAGCGACACCGTCATGACCTTTTTCGCCAAGCAGATTGATCATCACTGCATTACTTCTGGAACGGGTATCACCCAAAGGTAAGTTACAGATCGCACGCAAGTGCTGTTCAAACTGTGATACAAAGTTTCCTTCAATGGTGTGGTGACCGCTGTTGTGTGGGCGTGGGGCAAGTTCATTGACCATGATATCCCCATCTTTGGTGATAAACATTTCTACAGCCAGCAGTCCTGTGATATTTAACGCCGATGCGATTTGATGGGCAATTTTTTCTGCCTTTTCCTGCACATCTGCCGGGTAGGTAGATGGGCTGATGAGAAATTCGACCAGATTGGCCTCTGCATTGAATTCCATTTCTACCATAGGAAAGGTTTTTACATCCCCATTGCTATTTCTGGAAACAATCACAGCGATTTCTTTTTCAAAATCAACCAGTTCTTCCATCAGGCAAGGGCCGTCAAACGCGTTGTCTACATCGTGAAGGTTTTCTATTTTCATAACACCTTTACCATCGTATCCATCTCTACGCTGTTTCAGCATATATGGGAAAGGAAAATTATTGCTAACCATATCGGCCTTATTATTGACCAACTGAAAAGGTGAGGTAGGGATATCATTTTCTTTGAAAAATTGCTTTTGAATGCCTTTGTCCTGGATGAGTCTGATCACCCTCGACTGCGGAAAGACTAGTTTGCCTTCTTTTTCCAATTGTTCAAGGGCTTCTATATTCACTTTTTCAATCTCTATCGTAATCAGATCTGCTTTTTTTCCAAAATTATAAACTGTATCAAAATCAGTAATAGAGCCACATTCGAAGTAATTAGCGAGGCTTTTGCAGGGTGCATCCGGATCTGGATCAAGAATGAGGGTGCTCACATTATAGTTGATGGCTTCCTGAATCAGCATTCTGCCTAACTGTCCTCCACCTAATATCCCTAATTTCAGTTCGCTTATTTGTTTTGCCATATCGATATGAAAAAGTTATGCTTATTTTGCACAAAAATAACAATATAAACGGATTGATGGATGCAGATGCTATAATAATTGGCGCCGGAGCGTGTGGACTGATGTGTGCAGTGCAGGCAGGATACCTCGGTAAGAGAGTGATTGTCCTTGAAAAAGGAGAGAAGGCTGGTGCTAAAATTCTGATCTCCGGTGGCGGCAGGTGTAATTATACTAATCTTTATAGTTCTGATGAACAGTTCATTTCCAATAATAGGCATTTCTCAAAATCGACCTTCAAACAATGGACGGTAGGTGATACCATCAGCTTTTTCGAAAGCAATGGAATTTACGGAAAAGAGAAGACGCTGGGTCAGCTCTTTCCTGATGGTAAAAATGCAAAAGACATCGTCAATGTGTTTACCGGACTTTGTGAAGATCTTGGCCAGGATCTGATCTGTAATGCGCAGGTTTTGGATGTAGTAAGACTCGAAGAGGGATTTGAAGTGCAATATGAAAGTGAAGGCGTCAGAAATATAGTTACTGCTGAAAAAGTTGTAGTCGCTACAGGTGGACTGCCTATTCCAAAAATGGGTGCGACGGATTTTGCGCTCAAACTTGCCAGAAGATATGGTCTTGAACTCGTAGATACCGCACCGGCACTAGTGCCGCTTACTATTACTGGTAAGGATGAGGAATGGTATGCACAGCTGTCAGGAAATGCGGTTTTTTGTGAGGTCAGTAACGCTGATATTTCTTTTGAGGAGAACCTGCTGTTTACCCACTGGGGCTTGAGCGGTCCTTCCATATTGCAGATCTCCTCTTTCTGGCGGCCGGGGCAGACTATCACCATTAACTTATTACCACATCAGGACATCAGTGCAGTAATTGAGGATGAGCGAAAGCTGAATGGGAAAATATTACTTTCTACATTACTGGGAAGATTTTACACGCGTAAGTTTACAGATGCCATGGGCAAGTTTCTACCCCTGGAGAAGCAAATTGCCAACCTGACCAAAGCAGATATAGATACGATCTATAATACCTTGCATGAATTTATTGTAAAACCCGCAGGAGATAAGGGCTATGATAAAGCAGAAGTGATGCGGGGTGGGATAGATACCGATGAGCTGTCGTCAAAAACATTAGAATGCAAAAAGATTCCCGGTATGTATTTCGGTGGGGAATGTGTTGATGTCACCGGCTGGCTCGGCGGCTATAACTTTCAATGGGCCTGGGCGAGCGGTTTTGTCATTGCCCAGCAACTCTAATTTCCCCAGATCGTCACTACGATATTTCTATTTCCACCGTGGTTGCGGTGCTCACAAAGATAAATACCCTGCCAGATCCCCAGGGCGAGTTTGCCGTTAGTGATGGGAATCAATAATGATGTGTCAAGCAATGCCGTTTTCAGGTGTGCCGGCATATCATCAGAACCTTCGTCATCATGCTGATATTCCGGGTCATTTTCCGGGACCGTTTTGTCAAAGAACATTTCAAAATCGGCACGCACGGTGGGATCTGCGTTTTCGTTGATCGTTAGCGAAGCTGAGGTGTGTTGTATAAAGATCTGACACATCCCCACACTGATCTCATTAAGCTGCGGGAGTGCCTGAACAAGTTCTTTGGTGATGAGGTGGTAGCCGCGGTTTCTTCCCCTGATCTGCAATGCCTGTTGGAATATCTTCATCATTAATCACAATTAGGAACTGTAAAAGTCCAGGTTTCAGACGCTCTGTTAGGAATAGAGTAGCCAAGTCCTTTGCCCATTTCAAACCAGAGTTTACCTCTAATTTTCTCTCTGGTAATGATTTCATTCATCGACATGCTATCGTATAAGCGACCGTTCAGCATGACGTATTTAATACGTTCAGAATTACGAATATCGTCAAGGGGATTGGCGTCCATAATTACAAGGTCGGCAAGTTTTCCTTTTTCCAGGGAGCCGATTTCTTTATCCATACCGAGATAGCCTGCTCCATTGATTGTTGCACTGCCTATGGCTTGTAAAGGACTCATCCCTCCCTGTACCAACATCCATAATTCCCAGTGTGCACCAAGGCCCTGAATTTGTCCGTGCGCACCAAGGTTTACCTTTGTGCCGCCATCTGCGATTTGTTTAACAGCTTTGGATACCTCAATATGTCCATAGTCTCCATATTCAGATGTAGTCCGTCTGCGCGAACGCTCATCCACAATCGCACGCGGTGTAAAGGCCATCAATCTTTCATTTTCCCAAACATTGGTACGGTCATACCAATAATTTTCACCCCATTGTGCACCGTAAGCTACAATTAGGGTTGGTGTATAGCCAACCTTGGTATTGTTCCAGAAGTTGACCACATCTTTGTATACCGGTGCTACAGGAAGGCTATGCTCCAATCCTGTGTGTCCGTCCGCAACCATATTGATATTGGTGAAGAATGTAGAGCCACCTTCGGGAACAACTTCCATTTTGAGTTGTCTGGCAGCTTCAAGAATCTGCTGACGTTGTTCCCTGCGAGGCTGATTGTAAGATTTTACAGAAAATGCACCTACCGCCTGCAGTCTTCGTAGGTTAGACAAGGCATCGTCGAGGCTATTAATGACTACTTTCATATCGGCATCGGCGCCATACAAAATCGATCCTGTTGAATATAGACGAGGGCCAACTAACCTGCCTGCTTTTAGCATCTCAGACTGGCTGAAAACCATCTCCGTATTGCTGGATGGATCATGAGATGTGGTTACGCCAAACGCCAGGTTAGCCAGATAAGCCCAATCTGTCTGTGGCGTAATGCCATCAGGACTGGTATGTAAATGTGCATGGACATCTACGATGCCCGGCATGATTGTTTTTCCGGTTACATCAACGACTTTTGCGTTCGCTGGAATAACGATGTCTGCAGATTTTCCCAGATCAGTAATTTTGTTGTTTTCTAAAAGGATGGTTCCCTCTTCAATTACCTCATCACCCTTCATGGTAATAATTCGGGCCCCTTTCAATGCGACAATGCCGACTGGTGCATCACTCTTGATTTTAAGGTTAATGGAAAGGCTGTCGGCAGCAACTTTGCTGCCGACAGCCGGAGCTCCTTCAACAAAAGCAAAGGCATTCTTCAAATCTTGACCATAATATTGTTGTCCCAGCGTCCAGTGGATTCTTTTACTGTCAGTACTCCAATGTATATATGTTCCCGCATCCTTAGTTAAGCGGCTTAGCGGAATGGATTTATTTGAAGATGATAATTCCAACGGAGCGCCTGCGGTGACCATTGGCGTGATATAAATATTGAAAAGCTCTGTAAAGGCCATCCATTTCCCATCAGGGCTTGGTGCAAACTGATTTGCGTAAGTCGATGTGTAATGGGTCATTGGATTTGTTCCAGTAACAGAGATGCTTTTGTAGGCTTTCTTGCCATTTTCATTACCCTGAAAAAATATACGGCTGTCATCGCTACTAAAGACAGGTCTGATACCCGATTCTGATACGAGTGTTTTTACGCCACCGTTTGCTGACATCGTAAAAACTCCAGTGCCTTTTCCAAAAGTGTAGCCCAGTACCTCGTTACCTGTGCCTTTCCGGAAAACGATTTTATCTCCTTTATTGGAATAGGAAGGACCATAATAGAATCCACGCTCATCTGTTAATGTAATTGTTTTTCCTGATTTCAGGTCTGTGCGTTTGATCGCACCTTTAAACTCATCACTCCAGGTGGTGTAGATTACGAATTTGCCGTCGGGACTAATTGCTGGTTCAAATTCAAAATCTATTCCTGTAGTAACACGTTCAGGATTTCCATTTGGCAAATCTTTTTTGTATAAATATCCGGCGGCGTTGAATACTACAAATTTTCCATCTGCTGATGTAGTGAGCTGCCGGATCATTTTTATAGTGATCTCAGGATTAAACACCTGTTGTGAGAAATGAAGGGACTCCTGAACTGTCTGTGTAGCGTTTACCTGAAAAGGAATATCAGACGTAATTAATGTGTTCAGGTCGGTTTTACGGATCTTCCCCTTTGCATAGAAAATGATGCTTTTGGCATCCGGTGTCCACGCGAAATTGGGGTAAACGCCAAATATTGCCCAAGTCTCTTGCTGGTCATGACTTAAATCTTCATAGACTGGCCATTCTTCGCCGGTCTGTATATTCTGTATATATAAGGCAGATTTAAGGCGTACTCTTTTTACATAGGCCATCAGCTGTCCGTCTGGAGAAATCTGTGGTCTTGCAGCGCCGCCCTGCTCGTCAATAAGGTTAGTCAGTTTGCCAGTACTAAGATTTAGTTGTCTGATAGCATAT
>Ga0247808_10001797_pt1 | contig 10396 bp, 5 predicted proteins | sample UWRJL089202R1_FD_179914 | JGI IMG/M metagenome (GOLD analysis project Ga0247808, IMG submission 179914) | Plant litter microbial communities from Arlington Agricultural Research Station in Wisconsin, United States - UWRJ-L089-202R-1 | ecosystem: Environmental > Terrestrial > Plant litter >... | reverse complement strand
GTGATCGGGGTCGGCTGAACCGTGGCGACCTCGCCGGGGACCAGCGGCTCGGGCCGCTCGTAACCGCCACGATAACGGGCGCGCATGATCGTATCGCCCAGAATGTAGGCGACCCCGTCAGGCGCCACGTCCACCAGCTTGACCGCGAAGTCGGTGTCTGTCGCGGAGGAAGAAACCTTCAGCACCGCGTCGACGAAACCCGTCACCTGCAGAGATTCGGTCAGGGGTTCGGATGTGTAGACGAGAACGTCGTTTCGGGCCTCGACCGGCCGCTGATCGAACGCTCCCGCGGTGACCAGACCGCCGTTGCAGCAGTCACCCCCGCCGATGGTCTGCGCCGGGTTCATGGGGTCATAGACATAGCGGTCGGGACGTTCGCCCGCGGGCGGCTGCTCCAGGCTCAGCCGGCCGTCGCCGTTCAGGCTGTTGGCGCCGCCGCCGGAGCGGAAATACATCCGGATCGTCTGCACCCCGGCGGGCGGCCACTGGGCCGCGGACCGCCAGGTGTTTTCGCCCATGTTGAAATACTGGATGTGCGGGGTGTCGGACGGGAAGGCGCGCCGTTCGCCTTTCAGCCAGCGATCGAACCAGGAATGCACCAGCGCATCGCTGTCGAAGCTGGCGTCGCCCAGTTCCCGGTCGCCCGAGACATAGTCGGGGCCGAGGCCGGCGAAGGCGCAGTGGTTGTTGGGACCGACGACCGCATACTGGTTCGCGGCCGCTTCCGCGTCCGTGGTCGTCGACCGGGCGTGGTTGAACAGCTCCATGTTCGGACCGATCGACACGTCGTACCAGCTGTTGAACCACAGGGCGGGCACGCCCCAGCCCATGTCGTCATGATACAGCCCGCCCTCGCGCCAGGCGGGATCGGCCGGCGTCCGGGTGATGAATTGCTCGAACGTCGCCGGCGGTTCGCCCAGATCCTTCAGCATTTCGCTGACGGGCAGATGCCGGATCTGGCGAGGCCAGCTGACCTCGGGCTTGGCCGGGTTCAGGTCGTTGTAGCGAACGATGCGAGCGCGGGTCGCCTCGTCCATGTCGGACGGAACCTGGGCCCGCAGCGGATTGTCGACGCCGTATAGCCAGACGAAGAACAGGTTGCGCGGAACGCCGCCTGTGTACCAGTTTCCCTGCTCCTGGAACCGGCCGACCTTGCCGATGCCGGCGCCGGACGCCTGGGGGACCATCGCGGCATGCGCCGGATGGTTCTGCGCCGCCAGCGCCAGCTGCCATTCCGCCGACGAGGAGCATCCGAGTGTGCCGACCTTGCCGTTGGACCACGACTGGGCCGCGATCCAGGTCAGGGCGTCGTAACCGTCGGTTTGCGGATAGCCGAGGATTTCATAATCACCCTCGGAGAAGTAGCGCCCGCGTTCGTTCTGCACGACGAAGGCATAGCCCCGGCTGACCCACAGCAGGGCGTTGCGGGTCGTGCGGGCGTTGTAGGCCAGCTCGTTGTAGGGGGTTTTCCAGAAGATCGTGGGCAGGCCGGTCGGGGCGTTCTTCGGCCGATAGACGTTCGTGGCCAGTCTCACGCCGTCACGCATCGGGACCATGACCGCCATGTTCACCTCGGCGATGCGGCCGAGTTCGGTCTGGGCCGCTGCGTCGCTGTAGCGACCATAGTCCTGCGCCGTCGCCCCAAGGGGAGCGAGAGCGATAACACCAGCGACCACGGCCGCGACTATCCGGTTCATCCCGAACTCCTGTGCTTTGGTATCAGCGTTCAACCTATCTCAGGAACTGCGTCAGGCCAGCATTCGCTGACCTGACGCTCCTGCCGTTTCGTCAGAAGCGGAAACGGGCGCCGACGCGGAACGAGCGCCCCAGAAGGTCGTACTGGGTGGTCGTGCCGAAGCCTGCATAGGATCCGGGGATATATTCCGGATCCTGGTCGAACAGGTTCTCGACGACGCCGAACAAGGTGACCTTCCTGCCCGCGATCTCGACGTCGAAATTCTCGGCCAGTTCGACATAGGTCACGGCATCGAAGTGGTTCAGTTCATCGGCGAGGCCCAGCTGGCTGGTCGAGGCGTAGTTGCTGACCTTGCCGCTGCCCAGATAGCGAACCGTCACGGTCGTGCGGCTGGGTCCATAGGTGTAGGTGCCCGAGAGCAGACCATTCCACTTCATGCTGCCGGACAGGTCGAGACGGTCGGTGACCGCGCCCGCCAGTTCGGTTTCGTCCTTGAGACGCTGGGTCACCAGAAGACGCAGATCGATCGAGCCGTCCCAGGAAGCGATGACGTCGCTAAGGACGGTGCGGTACGAAACCTCGTAATCGACGCCTTCCACGGCCTGGATCTGCGCATTGACGCCGCCCGTGTAGATGGTCGCATCCACGAGATCGGTCCGGCCGGGGGCGCGGATGATCGAGTTGCACGAGGCCGGATCGCGGGGGACGCCTACGCCATAGCACTGGTTGATCAGCTGCTGCGCGCCAATGGCCACGATCGCATCAGCGATCTCGATATTGTAATAGTCCGCAGACGCACTGAACCCCGGCAACCAGTCGGGCCGATAGACGACGCCGCCGGTCCAGGTTTCGGCGACTTCCGGTTTCAGGTTGGGGTTGCCCCCGCTGATGCCGATGGTCGAGACCGTCGGGCTGCCGGGCTGGCTCGGGTCGCTGTAGTTGTTCTGGAACGCCGTACCGGCCGCGAACAGATCGCTGAGGTTCGGGGCGCGGATGTCACGCGACCGCGTGCCGCGAACGCGCACGTCGTCATTGATGTCCCACGTCAGACCGGCCTTCCAGGTCGTCACGGCGCCGCTGGTGGAATAGTCCGTGCGACGGATCGCGCCGTTGAAGTCCAGGGCCTTGGCGAAGGGCGCATCCTTCAGCAGCGGCACCAGGGTTTCCACGAAGAACTCGTTCACATCGTACTTGCCCCGGGATGCGCCGAAGTTACCGGTGAACCAGGCGGATTGCAGCGACAAGGGATCGGCGGTGGCGGTGAACTGCTCCTTGCGCCATTCGAAGCCGGCCGCGAACGAGACGGGCCCTGCCCAAAGGGAGAAGGGCTCGTACTGGGCGTCGATGGCCCAGACGTCCTGCTGGATATCCAGATCCTGGCGCGCGCCGAGGCCTTCGTTCAGCCCCATGACCCAGGCGATGGAGGCCTGACCCGGAGCACCGACGCCGAAGATGTTCATCGGCACGCAGCCGTTCGCCGGCGTGGTCAGTTGGGACCGGCAGACGGGCAGACCGGCCGCGACTCCGGCGACGCCGCCGACCGCCGGGTTGGCGATGACATCGATGGCCTGATTGTAGCGCGAGACGATCGGGTTGTTGCTGCGGGTATACCAGACGTCGCTCTGCCCACGCTGGTAGTAGGTCCGCCACCGGCCCGTATCGAGGAAGGTGCCGTCCAGGGCCGCCATATAGCGTTCCTGACGGCGGTAGTAGCCGGCCTCGCCGCCGTGGCCGCCCGGCGTCACCAGATCATAGTTCAACCGTCCCAGGGTGAAGCTGGAGATGGCGTTGGTCGCCATGGCCTGCTGGATCTGGAGCGGCAGGAAGGGATTGTCATTGCGGACGGTGATGTTGGCCTGGCGCGCATAGGGCGAGGACCAGTTGCTGCCGTCGGATCCCGAGTAGCTCGCTTCGAAGGTGGCCTTGATGTTGCTGGTCAGGTCGTAGGTGACGTGGCCGAAGGTGCTCCAGTATTCCTGCTCGGGCAGCAGGGGCCAGATGCGGGCCGTGTCCTCCACCGTTCCGCCGGCCTGAAGGTCGCCGTTCTGGATCGGGCCGAAGGTGAACTGGCCGATCTGGCCGTTCTCACCGAAAATGGTGCCGCGCAGCGGTCCGCTGGTGATCAGGCCTCCGGGCGAGGCGCGGCCATAGCCGGCGTCATAGCGCACGATCTGGCCGGGCTGACCGTTGGTGGCGGTCCACGCCGGGTTGGACAGCAAACGATAGCCGGGCTGGTACCAGTCGCGGCTCAGCGGGGTGTCGACGCCGTCGCCATTGAAATACTGGCCGCTCAGCAGGACGTGCCCCCGACCTTCGGCGAACCGGGCGCCGTAGGCCAGATCGCCGTTGAAGCTTTCCGCGTCGCTGCGGTCCGTGATGCCGTAGTTCACAGAGCCCTTCAGGCCCGTGAAGTTGTTGTCCAGGACGAAGTTGACGACGCCGGCGACCGCGTCGGAACCATAGGCGGCCGATGCGCCCCCGGTCACGACGTCGACCCGTTGCAACAGGTTGGTCGGAAGCAGATTGATGTCCACCGCCGAGTTGAGGCCTGCGGAAACGACCCGGCGTCCATCCAGCAGAACCAGGGTGCGGGTCGCGCCCAGACCGCGGGCGTTTAGCAGGTTGGCGCCGCCGCCGGTGCTCGTCGCGCTGTAGACCGTCGTCCGGGGCGAGGTCGGCTGACCCATCTGCGGCAACTGGTTGATGTAGTCGGCGACGTTCGCCGGAGCGCGCCGCTGGATGTCCTCGGCGCCGAGGACCGTGGTCGACGTCGGCGCTTCATAACCGTTCCTCACGATCCGCGACCCGGTGACGACGATTTCCTCGACGGAGGAGACTTCGTCCTGTGGCTCGAGGGAGACGTCCTGCTCCTGCAGAGCCAGTCGGGCTCCGGAATAGGCCGCGGGCGTCGAATAGGTCGTGGCCGACACGGGCGTCAGGGCGCCGCCAGCCTGGCGGGCGGCGCGAAGGGTGACGACGGACCCGGCTGCGGTGTCCGCGCTGAGACCCGTCCCGTCCAGCAGGGCGAACAGGGCGGCGCGAGGTTCGCGGTTGCCCCGGATCCCCTGCGTCCGCTTACCGGCCACCAGGTTGCTGGAGAACATGATCTCCTGATTGGCCTGCCGCGCGAAAACATTCAGCGCCGGGCCGAGATCACCGGCCTGGATGTCGAAATGTTTGGTCTGCTGAACCTGCGCCGCCGCTGGCGATGCGGCGAGCATAAGCGCGATTGCGGCTACCGAGCACCCGCTATCGACCGTGAACCGTCCCCTGTTACGCATAGCTATCCCCTGATCGCCCCGAGTATCGCGGCTTCTCGACTCGGGGGACGCAGCGAACGCAAAAACCCGCCAAAAATTATGCGCAATCCAGCCCGAAATGTCACCGAACTGCCAGAGTGTGATCGATTGGCATCAGCTTGAGCGTGCATTTCGCGAGCATTGACCAATGACGACAACCGTCGGTCGCTGAGTGATCGTTCCAGCTCGTCCTATCGATTATCCGACCGCGTAATTTCTTTACGGCATCTCGCGGCTCGCGCGTCATAGGGGGCAAGGGGAGCTCCGAATGCCGTCACCGGCTGAACATTCACGTCTGGAAGAAGTGGTCGCCGCCTTTCGCGGCCCGCTGCTGCGCTTCTTCCAGAGGCGTGTCCGTGGAAGTCAGGAGGCGGAGGATCTGACGCAGGAGGTGTTCGGCCGACTGATCCGGCAGGACCTCGGCGGAATCGACAACATGAACGGCTACATCTTCCAGGTCGCCGCCAACGTGCTGCGCGATGAAGCCCGGCGCGCGAGCGTGCGCAGCGGCATGGTCGCCGGATCCGCCGAAACCGATGTCGAGGATGAAACGGGCTTCTCGCCCGAGCGGGTGCTTCAGAGCAAGGAAGCGCTGCAGGCCATGGTCAGCGCCCTTTATGAACTGGCGATCCCGGTGCGAGCCGTCTTCAGCCAATACCATTTCGACGGGATCGCCCAGGTGGAGATCGCCCGGCGCATGGGCCTGTCCTTGAGCACGGTCGAGAAACACATGGCCAAGGCCAACGCCCACCTGCTGTACCGTCTGCGAGACATGCTGTGAGAGATCTCGAAGACATCGAGGCCATGGCGGCCGCCTGGGATGCGCGACTGCGCGCCGGCACGGGTGATCGTGACCGGGATCGCGACGCGTTCCAGGCCTGGCTCGCGGAATCACCGGACCATCAGAAAGTCCACGACCGGCTGCAAGGCGCCCTGCTCGCGCTGCGAGTCCAGGCCGATCTGCCCGAGTTGAGAGCTTTGAGGGAAGAGGCGCGGAGCCGGACACGAAACCTCAAGCGAAGGCGCCTGATGATCGGTCTGTCGTCGATGGCGGCTTCCCTGCTGCTCGTCATGGGCGTCACACTGCCGACCGAACGCGGGGCCGAGGTTTCGGCCATGGTCCAGGGCGCGAAAATCTATCGGACCGCCCTCAACGAACGCACCCGGGTGATCCTGGCGGACGGGTCAGAAGTGACGCTCGATTCCGACACGCGGATCGCAGCCCACTTCAAGGCCGCGAGACGCGAGATCACGCTTCTGTCCGGCCGTGCGCTGTTCCGGGTCGAAAAGGATCCGTCGCGTCCGTTCGTCGTGACGGCCGGCGACCGGACCGTGACCGCGCTGGGGACCGTCTTCGACGTGGCGCTGGACGATGGCGATCTCAGCGTGACCCTGGCGGAAGGCCGCGTCGCGGTGCAATCCACCCGCCCCGGTCGCGGTCCCGTGCGCATCATGAAGCCGAACCAGCAACTGGTGGGCTCGACCGGAAACGCGGCGATGGTCCTGCAAGCCGTCGATACCGGCCGGGCGCTCGGCTGGGTCGATGGACAGATCTTCTTCGACAACGAGACCGTCACTGCCGCCGTGCACGAGATGAACCAGTACTCGCGCCTGAAGATCGTCATCGATCCCGAGGTGGCGGACATGCGGATCAACGGCATGTTCCGCGCGGGTAATCAGAACGGTTTCGCCGCGGCGCTCAAGGCGACCTTGCCGGTCGACGTCCGGACGAACGACCGGGGCCAGATCCTGGTCCTGAAGCAGACGGTCGCGCCGGCGATGGAAACTTTTGGAACAGGGAACAGCATCGGTGGGCAGTAGAGAGGATGAACGTCTGGGGATGTCGGCGTCGATCACGCGCCGGGACGTCCTCAACAGCCGCGTCCTCGGCGAAGGCGACAGCCTGCGACACGCCCGGTGCCCCGCTGCGGGCAATGTCCCGCGCGAGGATTTCACCGGCTACGGCGGCGTCGGCGACTATTCGAAGGCCAACGGAAACACCCACGAGCTCCTGACCGCCGCCCACAAGGTGCGCGACGGCTATTACCAGGCCTACCCGCCCGATCAGACGCCGCCCGAGGAAGACTATGACCTCGTCGTGGTCGGCGCCGGCCTCGCCGGACTGATGACGGCCTGGGAATATTCACGGATGAGCGGCGGTGGCCGACGCATCCTGATCCTCGACAACGCGGCCATGTTCGGCGGCGAGGCGCGCGAAAACGAGTTCAATGTCGAGGGCACGCGCCTTATCGCGCCTCAGGGGTCGAACCAGTTCGGCCTGGCCCGCAAGGGTTCGGGCACGCCGGCCGAGGCCTTCTTCGACGGCTGCAATCTTCCCTACGAACACCGCTTTCAGGAATGGAGCGCCGATGTCGCGCCTCTGGGCATCGCTCGCGACAACTACGGCAATATGGACGGTCAGCAGGAGCAGCAGATCGACATCGCCTACCATTTCGAGGACGCAAACGGTCGCGGCCGGCTGATCAACAACATCTGGCGCGACGACCTTGCCCGGGCGCCGTTTTCCGACAAGGCCAGGGCCGATCTGCTGGACTGGCGGCGCACCCGGGTCGGCACGACCGAGGACGAGATGCGGGCGCTGGATCGCATCACCTACAAGGACTACCTGGAGCGGGTGAAGGGCTACGATCCGGCGGTCACCGCCATGGCGGAGCCGCTGACCGGCCTGTTGTCGGGCGTGTCCGCCGACGCCTCGCCAGCCCGCGCCGGCCGGTTCGTCGGCGACCCGACCCGCAAACTGTCCCTGTCCTATCCGGGCGGCAACTCGACATGGGCCCGCCATCTGGTTCGATCGCTCATTCCGGACTCGTTCCCGGGGCCGTTCACCTTCGAGAACCTGATGAGCGCGCGGATGGATCACGCCGCCATCGACAAGGCGGGCGAGCCGGTTCGCCTGCGCCTCCGTTCCATGGTCATCGATGTGCGTCACCAAGGTCCGGCGGGTCAGGCCGAAAGCGTTCTGGTCACCTATGCCCGCGAAGGCGTCACCCACAGCGTACGCGCCAGATCGGTGGTGATGGCCTCGGGCGGCTGGATCAACAAGCGGGTCATCCACGACCTGCCGCAGGAAATCCGCGAAGCCTACGACCAGTACACCTACGCGCCGGCCCTGATCATCAACGTCGCCCTGACCAACTGGCGGTTCCTGTATCAACAGGGCGCGACCTCGGTCCGATGGTTCGGCGAGGACGACTCGATCGGCTTCTGGGCCAACCTGCGACAGAGCATGGTGACGGACGGATACGATCCGCCGCTCGATCCCGACAAGCCCACCGTGCTGACCTTCTACATGGGACTCTACACCCCGGGTCGCAGCGCCTTTGACCAAGGAGCCCTGGGTCGGACCCGGTTGCTGTCCACCACCTACAGCGACTACGAGCGACGAATCCGCACGCAGATGACGCGGATGTTCGCCGACGTCGGTTTCGACGCGAAACGCGACATCGCTGGCATCATCCTGAACCGCTGGGGCCACGCTCGTCTCATCGAGCCGGTCGGCTTCCACTACGGGATGGACGGCAAGCCCAGCCCGCTGGAGGCGCCGCGAAAGGGCTTCGGCCGCATCTTCATCGGCCATGCCGAATTGAATGGCGCCCAGAACGGAACGGGCGCCTTCGAACACGGCCGCCGCGCCGCCGCCCAGGCTTTCGGAGTGACGGGATGAGCCTCGACCTCAACCGCCGTCGGTTGCTGAGCCTCGGCGCACTGGCCGCCGGCGGCGCGGCGACACCCGCCCTGTCCGCCCCTGCCCTCGCCCTGCCACGCGCACAGAAGCTGTCGCTGGAGATTTCGCCTGTGCAGGTGGAGCTGGCGCCCGGCGTGGTCATTCAAACCACCGGCTACAACGGCACGGCGCCCGGTCCGGTCCTTCGGGTTCGCGAAGGCGAGCCGGTCGAGATCGCCGTCCGGAATTCCACCACCGAGGAGGAACTGGTCCACTGGCACGGCCTGCATAACCTGCCGGTGCCCGATGGAGCCCTTGAACAGGGCAGTCCGGCGATCGCGCCCGGCGGGGACCTGATCTACCGGTTCACGCCACGACCGGCCGGAACCCACTGGTACCACACCCATGTGATGGCGATGGCCGACCTGACGCGGGGCGCCTACAACGGTCAGTACGGCTTCCTGCTGGTCGAGCCGCGCCGCTCGCCGGGCCGCTATGACCGCGAGGTCCTGCTCGCCGCCCACCACTGGAATCCGACCCTGTCGACGCCGGACCATCACCATGGTCATTGCGCCACGCTGAGCTACGAACATGCCTCGTTCAACGACCGAAAGCTGGGCGCCGGTGAACCGATCCGGGTCAAGCTTGGCGAGAGGGTCCTGTTCCGCATCCTGAACGCCAGCGCCAGCGAAGACATCATGCTGGCCCTGCCCGGACACACCTTCACCGTCATCGCCCTGGACGGCGCACCGGTTCCACATCCGCAACCCGTAGAGGTTCTGGCCCTGTCGGTGGCTGAGCGGATCGACGCCGTCGTCGAGATGAACGCGCCGGGCGTCTGGGTGCTGGGCTCGGTCAAGGACGCCGAACGGGCCCAGGGACTGGGCGTGGTCATCGAATACGAGCGTGAGCGCGGCCCCGCCGTCTGGCGCGCCCCTGCCCGGCTGGACTGGTCCTATGCAGCCTTCGCGAACCCTGGCGCCGAAGGCCCGGATCCGGACGGCGTCTTCACGATGCGGTTCGAACGGCAGGTCGGTCACGACGGCTTCGAGCGCTGGCTGATCAACGGCGAACTGACCAACCATCACCATTTGCCGAAGCTTCTGGTCCGCGAAGGCGGCCGATACCGGTTCCGATGGATCAACCTGTCGGGATGCGCCCACCCGGTCCACCTGCACCGCCATCGCTTCCACCTGACCCGGGTGGACCAGACGCCGGTCAACGGCCTGATGAAGGACACGGTCAATCTGCCGCCCTACGGGGTGGTCGAGGCCGAGTTCATCGCCGACAATCCCGGCCTGACCCTGTTCCACTGCCACCACCAGCTGCACATGGACTACGGATTCATGCTGCTGCTGGAATACGTTTGACCCCCGAACCGGAGCCCAAGACCATGCGCGTTCTCGCCGCCCTGTCCGCCCTCGTGCTGGCCGCCGCCGCTTCATCCGCCTTCGCCCAGGACGCCGCCGCGCCCGGCCAGAACGTGGTTCGCAACGGTCGCGCCGGAGGCCTCCTTCTGGAAAGCGTCGAGGTCGGACCCGGCGCGTCCTATCTGTATATCGGCGGCCACGCCGCCGCGCTTCTGGACCCCGCCGACCCCGCCAAGGGCTACGGCGACACCAGGACCCAGACCCTGAGCACCCTGGGCAAGATCAAGACCGTCCTCGAGCGTCGGGGCTATGCGATGTCGGACCTGATCAAGCTGACGATCTTCGT
>Ga0247808_10001795_pt1 | contig 10404 bp, 7 predicted proteins | sample UWRJL089202R1_FD_179914 | JGI IMG/M metagenome (GOLD analysis project Ga0247808, IMG submission 179914) | Plant litter microbial communities from Arlington Agricultural Research Station in Wisconsin, United States - UWRJ-L089-202R-1 | ecosystem: Environmental > Terrestrial > Plant litter >... | reverse complement strand
GTGGTGGGTGTTAATTTATTTGACTGAACGACTCTTGTCAGAGTATCCGCAGATACATTTAATTCAAAAATAGCATCAAACTTATCTGAAGCAACAAGCCAATAGATCAGACCTTTCGAATCGACAGAAATAGCTCCTATGGTTCTAGCGTTTGTGACAGGTTGTCCAGAAACAGTAGCTATACTTTTTATCTGCTCGTTACCAAGTATGTTTTGACCAGACCCAACGTTTGACCCAGAAGAACTACCTACGACCATGTTCACTGCATCCCGATACTGACCATCCGGAATCATCCGTTGATCGAGATCCTTGTTCATTACACCTTTTGCAAAGTTCTTGGATATTTTTGCCATTTATGCGGTTATTTTATCCACTTGCCTTGACCGCGAAGAACCATTAGCAAACGTGATGGATGAATGTTACTTAGTCTTATTTTAGCATTGCTTATGGCTGCTCTCCTTTGTTTTTTTGCTTCTTGACGTTCATACATAGGTACGCCAAATTTGTTGTCAAGTATAGCCCATTTAATATGCTTGTAAATGGCATCCTCGGCTAATTTGTTTATGGATATCAGCGCCTCATCTCCATTCTCCATGCCGTCTGAAATGTATTCTAAAACGACATTCATTCCAGTTATATCGGAACTGAAATCTATGACTCCGCCAGACTTGTCAATGTTGTATGTCACATTTCTGTTTGCTGTAGATGGATCTATTTCAAGTCTACGCGAAAAATACCAATCCCCATTAACACACCATCCATAATATCCATTGTAAACTCCTGGACCGTTGTATATTTTCTGTGTATCTCCGGCAAGCCTGTGCATATCTAATTGAGAGGTCACCTCTACAACATTTCCATCCAAGTCAAATATAATCTCATTATTGTTATCCTGAAGATAAGAGTTAGCAAAAGTAACCTGCTTATTTTCTACCATCGGAAACAGTACACCTTCGACCTCTAATGATATCCTTATAAAATTAACATAATCAGGAGGAAGAACCATTTTTAGTGTTTCGTCGATAGTAAGCTCGAGCACTTTTGCTGATTTTAAGGCATCGTATGTTAGCTCTTGGATACCTCTTTTTGCATGAAAGATAATAGTATGTCGGTCTACATTGTTTATTAACTTGTCATTACCTACAAATTGTAGTTCAAAATTATTTACGATATCTTTAAGGAATACATATTGATAGGAACCCCAGTTTGCTGATTCAGATCCAACTCCATTATTGGCGTAGTATTCATAATTCGTTATGTATGCCATTATTGCTCTTGTTTATCTTGTACTTCTTCCGACTTAGCAGCCTGAACGACTTCTTCTTCCCGAATTGATATCCCTGACATCTGAAGTATTCTTGTAATCAAGTTCATTTCGTCACTCAATGGTAATTCAAAATCTTGATAATCGTTGGCGGCTGGATTGAAGAATGGTGATTCCGATCCATTTGGAACAGTATAAGTCCATTTAGGATCTGCAGGATATCTTACGTAAGTTGCAGTAATACCAGACTGGATAGTTGATGGATAAACAGTTGCTGAGTACCCAGCCAAAGAGTAACATGGAAAAAGTTTAGATGGCTGAGTCCGATCAGAAGAAAGAAGATTATTTGCTTTCTGCTGAGATATTTTATCTACATTGGTTCGACCATTGTAATTCAATCTTTCAAGCTTGTAGACATCTTGAGGGATAGGAAATACTCCGCTGGCAAATGTTAATGTAGCACTAGGTACCATGAAAATGTCTATAACATCCTCGCATCTTTTTAAGGAATCAGCATAGCCCGTTCCAGCAACTCTAGCATTCACCTTCTGAATAGCTATAGTGTAATTCGAAAAATATTCCTCAAATATATCTAACTGTGCTTGAGTCGCGAACAGATTAAACTCATCCGGAGTTATGTAACCATTGTTGTTCTTGTTGATGATGGCTAATACCGTATTTCTGACTCTGTTTATCATGAAAGCAAAGATATGAAAATATGTTAAAGAAAAAGAGCACCCGTAAACCGAATGCTCTCATATCCTTAAGCTTTAGTCCTAAATGGAATGATTAGGAGAACACCGCTCCAGAAACTGCTACAGGGAGCGTCACAGTAATGAATACGTCCGGACGGGATTTGTTATTGTGAGCCAATTGTATCGCATCATCAATAATGGATACCACTTTAGTAGTGGCTGCATCTGAAGCATGCGTTAGCGTCAATAGTTTAAACCCTGTTGGAAAGTGATTAAAAGTAATAGCCGTTGTAGTGGCTGTTAATCGCTCTGTTGTGATGATGTTTTCTGCAGTGTAAGTACGAACTGTACCTGCTACTGTAATTCTTAAAAATTTAGCCATAGTAAAACCTTTTATGTTACTGCTAAATTACTAATTATTACGCTAACTCGTCTACTGATAACTTCTTTTTTAGTGTTTTGTATAGATCAACACCCTCGTCAGAAATCAAATAATGCTCAAGTGCGTCGTATGGATCCATGTCCAACGGAACCGCAATTAAACGTTTTTTGTTTTCCGGGAAGTTGTAATGAATGTCTCTGTTGTTATTCCTGAATCCAAGATGCCCTTCTGAAACGGCTCGTCTACAGATGTTCTTGATTTCAAAGGAAGGATCGTTAGCGATGCTTAATAGCCCCCATGGGTCTCTTTTGGCGAGTTGCATGGCATCTCTACGTACTTCGGCTACAGTCATGTTGTCCACGTCTGATCCCGATAATATCCGAATGGCAGAAGACAAGACCTCTATGTCGGCTGTTCGCGCCATGATCATTGCATCGGCCTCTGCATTTAGGTCTTCTAATTCATCCTTCGCCATCTGTTCATGATTTAGCTCCATGAATACAGATCCGTTTCCTGGGTGAACCTCAAGGAAGTTAATTAGTGCTTGCTTTGAATCCGGAACAACAAGATTTCCTTCTTCAAAAACAATAGCTTCCCGGTCAAACACCTCGCCTATCTGCTCGTCGATGTACGGACTGAGTTGGTTGGATGCATACCGAATAGGTCTGGAAATGCCTTTGTCTTGATGTACAAGCCTATTTCTCGAAGAATCTTTTGCATGCAGTACAAGTGACGGTGGTTGTTCTCCTAGAAGAACATAAATTTTGTGACCTGGATTTTGTTTTGTTGCCATGATATTTAAATTTAATTGAATTTGTAGATAAGAAAAGACACGTAGCTACTACAGCTACGTGTCTCCGTTTTATTGTTTACGATTTGAAGATACCGAAGTTATTTGCCCCAAGCGTGATAAGTACTCGCTCGGACAGGTAATTAACCTTCATTGAATCGGAGTCGTCCGTGGAGGCACCTCCTGCGGATCCAGTGATCCATGATTTGTAACGACGATCCTCATGCTCCGACTTACGGTAACGAACGTGCAGGAATGGCATTTTAACCGATCTGCCAAGATTATGATCGTGAATGTCCTTCGTTCCAGACGGGACAAGAATACCGTTAACAGCTCCGCCAACCAGTCCTCCGCGAAGTGTTGGATCGATGAGGTAGCGCCATGATTGCTTATAGAAATCATAACCACCACGATGGAATCCATCAAACCCGAGGTTCAGCGCCATATCTTTGTCGTTATCGAAAAGACCCCATGATACGCTTCCAGATACACCAGAAGAATTCTGAGCAGCAAGCATATCATCTATATCAAGAGAGAACTGACGATTCACGAAAAGCGTGTTTTCTTGAATAGATCCCTGCTTATCGAGACGCTGTATCATAGTGTCCCAATCTGTGAGCGACGTAGGATTTCCACCTGACCAAACATTACCCCGAGTTTCAATGGCAGAGAAAAGACCCTGAGAACCCTTGTTTCCGGTGTCGCCGGTGGCGGCTGCTGCTCCCGATCCAGCCTCTGCTACACGGTGCTCAATAAGCATCATTTCAAGGTAGTCCTTGAACCGAAGACTTGTTTCGCTCTTTCCTTTAATGAACCAGTAATAACCAGTTGCTCCATCCTCAGTGCTCACTTTGATCCATCCGATTTGTGCCATATCCGAACCTGATACTTGATACTTATCCTTGATGATGACAGGTGACGTTTCGAAAATGTTTGGCGTTGGATCAAGTGAACTGATCATTCCATTCGAACCTTTCTTAAATTCAGATCCGTAAGCGAACGCTGTTACCGAGTCAGCGGCAGAAATAGTACCGCCAGAAGCAGTATAGAATGCAACAGTAAATGTCAGCCCGGATACAGCCGTGATAATCGCTCGGTCAGATGTATTATTTGAGTTTGATGACAAAAGAACTGTCTGGCTCACACGGAAATTACAAGCGGTAATGCCTGGATCCGAGATCGTGCATACCGCTGTGTCGTTACCTGATCCGTAAACGATAGATATAGCATTGTACTTAATATGCAAACGTCCTTGCTCTTCCCATTTAAGCAAATCTGATTCAAAAGGCGTTTCTGCCCCTAGCCTGTCAAGGAATCCAGAAACTGTTCGTGGCCCGTATCGCTCAAACTCTTCTTCATTCAAGTCTGGAAGATACTGGTTAGTGAAGTCCATCGTATTGATGTAATTCGACGGCAACAATGTCATTGTTGTCGATGGGGCTGTATTAACCCCTGGTACTGCGTTTAAAGTTCCGCTCATTGGTTTTGATTTTTGTTGTTAAAATTTACGTTTTGTTTTTATTGGACCTAATCTTGAACTCTGTTGGACCATTATGATCAACAATCTCCATTTTAAGCCCATTTTTTGCTACAACTTGCGGCTGGTTTCGAGTCATGTCAATGTTTCTGGATTCTTTTTCGAAGGCTACAACTTGATCAGCCTTGCCTTGCTCGTAAAAGTGTTTTGCAAACGCATCCGGATTTCTAGCCACCGCGATCGATCGATGAAAAGCTTCCGCGTCCTTGATAAAACCTTTCTCATCCTTGAAGCCGTTGAGCCATTCGGATAAACGCATTTGATCCTTGGCGAGTTTGCCTGGCTCATCTGGTTTGTATAAGAGACTGCCTTCTTCGCCCACGTTAAATCCGAAACCTTCGAATGTAGGGCTGAATAATTCATTTGTCTTCTCTACAAACACTTTGCTGCGTTCAGCCTCTGTGTCTTCGTCTAAATCAGCCTGCTGTTTCTGTAAGCGAAATTCTTCCATCTCTGCCTTTTCGTCGTCTGAAAGATCCGCTGCAATTGACGCAAGTGGAGCGGCGTATTTCTCTTTCATTGAATCCAAGGCTCCGATAGCTTTATTCACTTCAGATGCTTTTAGTCTCTCTATTCTCTTTATTTCTCTTTCATCAAGCATATCCGGATCGTACGAATACGAGTCGTCTATGTGTTCTTGTATCTGTTCTTTTGACCAAGCTGGATTTTCAAGAGCATAATACTCAGCCAAGACTTGGTTTTGCGGCATTTTACTGAAATCTCGATTCAGATTCACGAAATCCTCAATACTTCTTCCCGTTTGTTTATGGAATTCATGGAAGGCCTTTACATTCTCGGGGAGTTCCATTGCCTTTTCGACTACCTTTGGTTCGGGTTCTATAAATAGACTTTCAATGGACTCCACTTTTCTGCCCTTCTTCTCAAAAAAAGACAGTACTGCTTCTTCGGTAAGTTCTGGGTCAATAACAGGTGTTACTGCTGGTTCCTGCAGATCAATGACTGGATCTGGGTCAGGCGCGGGTGTAACAGGTGTGGCTACTGGGGTAATCTTGTCGTCGCCATACTCAACTGACTCAAACTTTACTTTGTTTTCTTCTGCGGATTTATCTTCTGTACTCATATTGAATTGTATTTAATTATCTTGGATCAAAGCTGGATAGATCGCCAATAGCATCCAGGTTGTCGTTGTTGCTTTCAAAGTTTATAGGAGGGAGATCTTTCTTGCGCTGATCGATAAGAGCAGACTGTTGAGTACTCTGCCTATCTATGCGAGAATCCTTAGCTTGCTCTGCTTTCTCTTGCTTCGTAAGTTGCCCGTCTACCTCAACGCCTTTAAGTTGCATGTTAATGGAGAACTCTTTATCCATCAACTCCGCTTTTAATCCGGCTTCCACTTGCAAAGTCTTGATAGCTAAGTCCGCCTTGGCTGTTTCCACGGATATCTTAGCTTCCGCTTCGGCTTGAGCTTGCATTATTTTTGCCTGAGCCGATGCTTGCTGAGACCTTTCGTCGAGCATGGCCTTCTGCTGCATCAGCGTATCTTCACGCAGTTGAACCTCTTTTAGTCTTTTTCTGCGTTTGACTTTAAGCATTTCATTGGCAAGCTTAGTGTTCTTTACTTGACGAATATCCATTCCGTCCTCAAGAAGTATTTCTTTGTTGTCCAAGGATAGCGAAATATTGTTTTCAAGCATCTGACGCTCCTCTTCATCTGGAGACATTTCTATGAATATGCCGAAGCTATAAAGTGGAAGGTCTTTTATGTCATTGAGTATTTCAATATTGTACTTTCCAATCTGCATAGCAAAATCTTCTTTTGCGTCAGAATACCTCAGAACGTCGGCAATTCTAAGTGAAATACCTTCCGCCAATGCTCTCGTAATGTAAATACCAGCATTAAGTATGTGCCTGGTTGCTGTATTCGAGTTGTAAGCCGCCATCTTTTGAATGCCGACCAAAGATTTAGGATCTGGAGTTGACGAATCGGCTGCTGCGTTGATGCCGGTAACATCCCGGATCATGTTCATTTGATGGTTATAGTCCCCTACAAGTGCGGAAAACTTACTTTGTGCTGAGCTGGTATTTAGTTCTTGTATTGGAATTCGTGCATTATTGTATTCTCCTTCTATGGTATTGGATCTACCTATAACGGATCCTGTTTGAAAGTACAAGTTTAAAGCGTCCTCTGGATTGTAAGCGGCCCCAGTCCCTAAATCAACTTCGTTTATTCCGTCAGCATCAATGAATACTCCATCAGGAACCATTCTTGACTTGATCTGCTGCAGCTTAATATGAGTAAGCGTTATTTGGTCTGCAAACGGAATCATTCTTCCTACATGCGACTCAATTATACCTTTGTACATTCTAGGCGCACAAACTACGTAATTAGGAACGGCGTGTTGCGTGCTCGACTTAGGACGAACCATGTTCGTGCATAACTCCCATTTAAGGATTTGATTCGTTCCAAGAATGAGTACACCTTCGTACCAAACGTCTTTTGGTATGGATGATTTTTCGTACAAATCAGAATCAGGAGCAGAAGCAAATCCAGCATCCTTTTGAACAGCCTTGGTTCCGCCAGTTTTGGTCTTCTTTCTTTTGTATAGGAAATTCTTACGCGTCTTGTAGTTAAAGTAAAGAACCGTGAAAACATCATGCCGGAAGAGTCCGTACTGATTCATTTCTGGATGATAGTCACCCCAGACTCCAGAGTAGTTTGACAACTCGTTTAAGTCCGCTTCAGATAGATTAGGGTTTATCTTAACCAGTTCATTTTTGTGAACTTGTTTCACTTCTCCCCAATAGAATACATCTTTGAACTTAGGATCTTCCGTATAACTGTAAACAAGGTTTGCGCCATCAACGTAGTCAGCTCGTATTCCGTCGCCTTTTAAGTATTCGTGTTTGACAGCGCCAATGCCTATCTCGGTAATATCTTGATAGACGCGAGACAAAGTATCTGTATACTTGTTCTCCTGAAGAACAGTGTCAATAGCTATCTCGGATGCAATTTCAATCCCAGGCTTGTAATTCAAATTCATAAACAAAGACAGTTCATCACTATCTTCAGGGAGCTTTGATGGATCCACATTAAATGCATCCACGCCAAATTGATCCTGAGTTGTAGTAAGAAAATCTTTTGAAACCATATCAGCCTCAATCTCATCCTGAAATTTCGATCTCTTGTCAGCAGACACTACATCTTGAGATGTAGCCTTAACCGTCATCTCCCGATCTAACATTCCATTGACTATAATATCAACGAACTTTGGTATGATGGGTGGCGGGGTGAAGTCAAGGTTCATGTGAGACAGGTCGCCATTAGTAGATAGCATCTGCTTGTACTTTCCTATCGGCTGCATTGCTCTAGCATAGAGCCTCCTTCTGTGGAATTCAGCCCACTGAGTATAGAATCTGCAAGATCCGCCGTTTCTCCTGAACCATTCACTTTGAATAGCATGACCAATCTTCAGTCCGAATTCAAGCGTGGCTTTTTCGAGGTCAGAGGCTTCGTCGCCAGGAAAGGCGATATTAGGTATAACAACTGACTGCTTTTTCTGCATGAGTTCAAAAGTACAATTATTTCGTTAAATACCGTTAATCATTTAAAATTACTGTTAAACATCGATTTTTTGCCTTCTGTAATATTTTATTATAAAACAAAGGATTGTTTGCATATCTTAGCAGAAGTGAAATAGGTGGTTAGGTAGATTAGCAAGAAAGACTGAGGCTCCCGCTTTGGTCTTTCTTATTTCAGGAGCTTACTTACAGATCCAGAATTATCATACTTAGTCAATCTAATGGTCAGTTTTGGTTGCTCTGATTTGCTAATAAACGTATGCCTGTTTGTTGCCATAATAGCATACCCGCTACTGATTGACGCATCATTCTTTGTTCTGTTTGATATATCGAAACCGGCCCAATCCTCAAGCGTTTCTGTAAAAAGGAATTGGCCCATTTCTTCTGGATCTCGATATGTTCCCTCGAGATCAAGTCCTACATATTTCTCAACATATGACTCAATTCCGGCGGCGTGAGCCTGGATTATGTCTTGAGATGTGCCTGGTATGCCTCCCAGTTCTTTTTCGGTTTTCGATAAAGCGTCATGTTTCTTATCAGGCCTGTTGAGGGAGAATGCCCTATATCCCCTGTTTTTGAAATGGTATAAGAGTCTGGCTTTTATATTCTCAGCGAGCATTGGCATCCCATAAAAAAAACAAGCCATGAGCACATCTTCAAAAAATATCTCTGCTGTAGCGGGCCTTGAAATATACTCAAGGAAAAAGAAGTTACTGGGCACATCTTCCATGGTGAACCCTGTTTTTCCATGCAAAGACCCGTTGGATCCTTTTCCGTCTACCGTTCCAGATATATCGTAGGGGTCGCAACCAAAGGCTCCAATGTGATCGTTGCCAGGGAAGAATTTACCGCCTTTTTTTATTACGTTATTCTGCAGATGTTTGGGTGGTATCCATGATGTTATGAACCGACCTCTTGGGTCCGGTGTCCATACAACCGAACTGTCCTGTACCCCATCTTTCCAATCAAATCTACCTCTTGTAATGACTTTATTCTTGAGCAATCCCTCATTATAATCTATCTGTTGATATATCTTAGTGAGGTTGAATATGGATTGCTTGGATTCATCCCTGAATGCATGAGACTCAGTCCTAGGGAACTGCCTGTACCACTCATTCAAAGCGTCCGGATCGGATTTTAACGAGTCAACCTCGTTTTGCCATCTTGATAAACATCCATGCTTAATAAGTCTACCGTCCGGACCTAGTGTTGTTTTCGTAGGTTCATCAATGACAGCGTGACCGAATTCATCTATATGCCCCTCGTAATTATGCTCCATCGGGATAAACAACGAATACAATCCTGACTTCGTTTGTCCGTTTTCGTTTCTGAACCTAGGGTTTGAATCAAAATATAAAGACTTGAAGTTTTTTCCTCCTTTTGGCAGTGCGTTCACGGTGGACCCCATAATGCACTTACCTGTAATTCGGCTACCCAACCTGAGGCATGTTTTTGTTACTCGCCAGTTCTTTAGGATATTACGAGGCACCTCCCATTTTCCAGATTCATCATGAGCCAGCAAGAGTAGCTTTTCTCCGTCATAAGAGTTATCGTCAGTAGACTTCCAGTCAATAGTTGTGTCGAGTCCGGATAGTTCGTCTGGATCCGAATCTTCGTACATGTTCTTTTTCGTAATCTTGCTGGCAGGAATCCGGAACGCCAGCTCTGTCTTTGGATTGTCATTTCCATCCTGAATTGGCTTAAAGAAGAAAGGATAATTCCGAACAATTGGAACCACTTTATCCGTAAACATCTTCTTTGCATCATCACCTGTTTTTGAAAGAATACCTAGTCTGGCATCTTTTGATATAGTCCCTGTGTTTGATAGTTCAGATGAAGACATGAACGAGAATCCAGACCTTCTGTTTTTTAAATAACACATTCCAAAGCAACGTTCATCTGCCTTGCATGCTTGCCAGAATAGGAAAAATATCCGATTCGATTCCCTGAAGTCAGGCAGTCCTATGTCTATTTTTGACCACTGAAGATACATGTAATGCCCACCTGTTATATAGGTTGGGATACCATTATTGATGAACCAGTAGCCCTGATCCCTTCTAACGAATTCTTCTGTTATGTAATCAACCCATTTGTTCTTGAATGCAATATCTCGCTTGTTCCAGTCGAATATGGTCTTCAGCCTAGATAGTTCTGTTGGATATTTAGCCGGAATCCACTTATTGTTATCAGGGTTTA
>Ga0247808_10001794_pt1 | contig 10405 bp, 13 predicted proteins | sample UWRJL089202R1_FD_179914 | JGI IMG/M metagenome (GOLD analysis project Ga0247808, IMG submission 179914) | Plant litter microbial communities from Arlington Agricultural Research Station in Wisconsin, United States - UWRJ-L089-202R-1 | ecosystem: Environmental > Terrestrial > Plant litter >... | reverse complement strand
AGGGGAAAAACCAATATTCTTTATGGCGTTGTCTTGTTAGTGAATCTTTTCGCCTACATTTTTACTGTTATCGTTCCTTAATTTTTTTATTTTTGATTAATGAAAAATTACGAAACCGAAAGATTAATTTTAAAACCCGCAGATTTAGAAGATGCAGATTTCTTTTTGGAATTATATAATTTACCTTCTTTCATAAAACATATTGGCGACCGAAATCTTCGCACAAAAGAAGACGCGGAACAATATATTGCCAACAGATTTCTTCCTCAAATTGAAAAATTGGGATTCGGAAATTATGTGGTGATTCACAAAGAGCAGAATGAAAAAATTGGTGCAGTTGGCGTTTTCGTACGTGAAGGAATTGATGTTCCTGACATTGGTTTTTCCTTCTTCCCTGACTTTGAAGGGAAAGGTTATGCTTACGAAGCAGCTGTAAATCTAATGGAAATTGTCAAAACGGATTTTGGAGTTTCAAAACTTTCCGCAATGACTTCTGAAGAAAACATTTCTTCTCAAAAACTGATTGAAAGGCTAGGATTTCAGTTCAAAAAATACGTCATTTTTCCTGATGACAATGAGGAATTGAGATACTACGAGAATTAGAACTAGGAATTCTTCGCTCGCAAATTTTGCAGATTTCGAGCGCAATAATCTCCGGAATCAGCTCAATCTGTTAGAAAATAAATTATAAAACAATGTCAAAAACTTACGAAACAGAACGATTAATTATAAAGCTTGTCGATATCAACGATGCCGAATTCCTGATGCAACTGGTGAACACAGAAAAATGGCTAAAAAATATAGGCGACAGAAATATTCACAATCTCGATGATGCACGGAAATATGTGAGAGAAAAGAATCTGCCGCAAATCGAGCGATTAGGTTTTGGAAATGCGGTTGTCATTTTAAAATCTAATAATGAAAAAATCGGCACTGTTGGGATATATGACCGTGAAGGAATCGATGGTGTTGATATTGGTTTTGCTTTTTTGGAAGCATACGAAGGAAAAGGATACGCTTACGAATCTGCAAAAAAAATAATGGATGTAGGAATCAATGAATTCGGTATTAAAAAAGTGAGCGCGATTACTTTGCCGGAGAATTTCTCATCGATTAAATTAATCGAAAAACTTGGCCTGAAGTTCAAAGAAGTTATCAGAATTCCTAATGATGATGTGGATTTGAATCTTTATGAATTGAATTTATAAGTAATGAATCTACCTCATAGAATAGAAATTATTGAACCTAAAAAATTAGTTGGTTTCAGCATTACAACTTCTTTTCAGGAAGACAAAACGCCGATTGTCTGGAGAAAATTCATGATGCGAAGAAATGAAATTACCAATCGGATTTCTAACAAATTATTTTCGCTTCAAATCTATCCTCACGATTTTACACCTGATCAATTATTTACAAAATACGCGCTTGCAGAGGTTTACGATTTTGTCAATCTTCCTAATGCATTTGAAAAATTCCAATTAGAAAGTGGAAAATATTTGGTTTTCGCTTACAAAGGAAAAGCGGAAAATGGTCCTGAACTTTTCAAATATATTTTCCAGACTTTCATTCCTGAAAACAATTTTGAGGTTGATAATAGACCACATTTTGAGATTTTCGGAGACGATTACAATCCCTCAAACGAATTCGCAGAAGAAGAAATCTGGATTCCGATAAAATAGAATATAGCAAAGAAACCTTTCTGTACAAATGATTATCAACAGATTATTATTTTGGTCCGATTTAAAAAAAAATTAAATTTCAAATCAACTTTTCAAAACTGATGGTTGATTTGACTAAAGCATAATCTGTCATTTTACTCCAAAATCTGTGCAGCTGCAGTCTTCGAAGTCACCTTCTCAATCACTCTTGTGCAGATTCCTTTTTCATCGAAAATAAAAGTTGTTCTCACGATTCCCATATAGGTTTTTCCAAAAGTCGTTTTCTCCTGCCAAACCCCAAATTTCTCAATGATTTCACGATTTTCATCCGCAATCAGATCATAGGGAAATGCAAATTTACTGTGGAAATTTTTCTGCTTTTTCACAGAATCTCCACTGATTCCCAATAGCTGAAATCCAGCTTTTTCTAATTGTGAATAATTGTCACTTAAATTACAAGCTTCAACTGTACAAGTTGGTGTATTTGCTTGTGGATAAAAGAAAATAATTAAATTCTTTCCTAATAATTTTTCAGAATTAATGGTTTCTCCATCCTGATTTGTTCCTTCGAATTGTGGTAATTTATCTCCGACTTTCAGCATAATTTTTAAATTAAAGTTAAATTTACAGTTTAGATTTATTAAACAAAACTACTTCAAATATGACCAAAAAACAAAGAGCAAAAATAGTTCAGGAAGAATTAGAAAAATTATACCCGGAAGTTCCGATTCCTTTGGATCACACCGATCCTTACACTTTGATGGTTGCAGTTGCGCTTTCCGCACAGACAACAGACAAAAAAGTGAATCAAATTACACCCAAATTATTTTCCGTTGCAGATACGCCCGAAAAAATGGCAAAGTTGAGTGTTGAAGAAATAAAGGAACTTATCAAAGAAATCGGACTTTCCAATTCCAAAGCGAAAAACCTGAAAAGAATGGCGGAAGTTCTTGTAGAAAAGCACAATTCTGTGGTTCCTCAAACTTATGAAGAATTGGAAGAACTGGCTGGCGTTGGTCACAAAACAGCTTCCGTGGTGATGAGTCAGGCATTTGGACATCCGGCGTTTCCTGTCGACACGCACATTCATCGATTGATGAAACAATGGAAACTGACCGACGGAAAAAATGTGGTAGAAACCGAACGTGATGCCAAAAGTATCTGGAAAGAAAAAGTCTGGAATAAGCTTCACCTTCAGATTATTTTCTACGGAAGAGAGTATTCTCCCGCAAGAGGAAAAGGTGAGAAAGATTTCATTACGAAAATGATGTTCGACAAATAAAAAAATCGCCATCCTCAAAATTCCCCTCCTTTGGAGGGGTGGCGAAAATTCAGAGAATTTTTGACGGGGTGGTTTAAGAAGCAATAATTTTAAAACGTTGTAATAAAATTTTTAGCTTCCTAAAAACAAATACAAGGATTTTATTTTTCCACCATCTATGATTGCTATATCTCCGCCTTTCGCAACCGGCTCTTGACCGGGGATACCCAATTGCCAAACGATATGCTGAATATTGTGATTGGATTTCGGAGCTTCTGTTAAGACAAATTCAAAATCTGAAGGCCAGTCTTGCTGTATTTTTTGAATAAGTTCGTCAATCGCTGTAAATCCTACAAAAGGTTCACTCTCATTACTTTCGAAAAATGAAATATCAGTGGCGTAGATTTTTTTCATCAGCTCAAGTCTTTCTGCTGAATTGCGGTTGTTCCAGATTAATAATAAACTGTCCTGTAAAAGTGTTGATGATGTGTTCATTGTAATTATTTTTTTTGATTAATTTATAAGAACAAAATTATCAATTGCATCCTTGCCAATCCGTTGACATTTATCAAATAAATCAATTGACCTTTATCAAGAAAAGTTCTATTAATCTACTTTTTCAGATTATTTTTTCGGATTCGGCTCAGCGTTTCGGGAGAAATTCCGAGGTAGGAAGCGATGAGACTTTGAGGAAAACGGTTCAGAAATTCCGGATAGGATTTGATCAGTTGATCATAACGCTCATCTGCACTTTGGCTTATCGAAGAATGAATTCGATTTTGTGTGGCTACAGTTCCTTTCTGATCTATATTCTTCACCATCAGATCTATCGCAGGTATTTTGGCGATGAGTTTTTGCATTCCGCTATGGTCAATCATCAGGACCTCAGAATCTTCCAGTACTTCGATGTTGTAACGTGAGGGTGTCAAATAATTATAACTTTCATAATCTCCAAGCCACCAGTTTTCTATAGCAAACCGAATCGTGTGTTCGTGGCCTTTTTCGTTAACCGAATACATTCGTCCGGATCCTTTTATCAGGAAGCACATATACTTACAAACCTCACCTTCCTGCAGCAGATATTGTTTTCTGCGCAGATGTTTTGTCTTGAAAGCAGATTGCAAAAGTTCTTTTTCGTCCGCATTCAAAACCAATGAAGATTTGGATTCTACATACTTAAAAAACGCTTCGAAGGAAATTGTTGCCAAGAGAAATATCAATTAAAATTAGAAAGTAAAAATACAAAATCTCTCGAAGGGATTGACAAATATCAAGATCAATTTACTGCATTTGTCAATGCACACATTTTCGCACTTCCGCAACTTTGTCCTGTTAAAAAAGTATAACTAAAAATTTTAGAAAAGATGATACATCAAGAAAGCGGCGTGATCCAGATGAAAAAACAAGGTTCGCCATCCGTATTAGAATTTGTAAGTACAATAATAGCTGAACCTGCAGCAAATCAGGTGGTTCTTCGTCAGGAAGCCATCGCATTGAATTTTGTAGATATAATGTTTCGTAATGGGACTTTTCCACTTAATAATTTTCCGGCTACAATTGGCGTGGAAGCAGCGGGCCTGATAGAGAAAACAGGGGAAAATGTTACAGACTTTGCAGTCGGCGACCGGGTTGGTTATTTCTTTTCCTTAGGAGCTTATGCTGAAAGAAGATTGATCAACGCATCCGACTTGATCAGATTGCCAGATAATGTGTCATTCGACGAAGCAGCATCGATGATGGCGAAAGGTTTGACGGCAAGAATGCTCATCAAACAAGCTTATTCTGTTAAAAAAGGCGATGTTGTTCTGGTTCACGCAGCAGCAGGCGGTGTGGGTTCGCTTGTAAGCAAATGGGCAAAAGCTTTGGGAGCAACGGTCATCGGAACTGTCGGAAGTGCGGGTAAGAAAAATTACGCCTTAAGCCACGGAATTGATCACGTTGTGGTTCTTAATTCTGAAGATCTGGTAAAAGAAGTAAATCATCTTACAGAAAACAAAGGGGTGGATGTTGTATTCGACGGTGTTGGAAAAGCGACCTTCAGCCAGTCTCTCACGCTTCTCAAAAACGGCGGAACAATGGTGCTTTTTGGGTCATCTTCGGGAGAACCTGCTATTGATAAATCGTTTTTAGATAAAAATAGTATCAAACTCATCCGTCCTGCAGTTGGTAATTATCTTAATGATGCCGAAAGTATAAAACTGGCTTCCGAAGATATGTTCGACGCATTTGAAAAAGGAATTTTTGGAACCATCAATCCTACAATTTATAACCTGAAAGACGCTTCGAAAGCACATCAGGATTTGGAATCCGGAATAACTAAGGGTTCTGTCATTTTTCATATTTAATTCTATAAAAAAAATCTAAAATAATGTCTAAATTAAAAAACAAAACAGCCTTCGTAACTGGTGGGAGCCGCGGTATTGGTGCAGGAATCGTAAGACAGCTTGCAGCTGAAGGTGCAAATGTGATTTTCACATACGTGAATTCTGAAGAAAAAGCACAAGCTCTTGTGGATGAAATAAAATTATTGGGCGTAAAAGCAAAAGCTGTAAAGGCAGATACCGGAAATAAGGAAGCAATAGATTTTGCCATCAAAGAAGCGTCTGAATGGGGAATTGATATTCTGGTCAACAGTGCCGGATTATTTGTGACCGGGGAAATTGATAAAGAGAATGATCTTCAAAAGCTACAGCAGCAATGGGAAGTCAACGTCCACGGAGTTGTTCATACCGTACGCAGGATTTTACCTTTGATGAAAGACGGCGGAAGAATTATCTCCATCGGCTCGACCGGTGCAAGCCGCTCCCCATATCCGGGAATTGGAGATTATGCCGCAACAAAAGCTGCTCTTGCAGCCTATACACGTAGCTGGGCGAGAGATTTGGGCAGTAGAAATATTACGGTAAATATTATTCAGCCAGGCCTCATCAATACTGATATGAATCCTGCAGACGGACCTTTCAGCGCACAAATGTTGCAGTCCGTAGCTTTGGGGTATTATGGAGAACCAAAAGATATCGGAATGGCCGCCGCATTTCTGGCAAGTGATGATGCCCGATACATTACCGGCGTGACATTGAATGTGGATGGCGGACAGACGACCTAAATTAAAATGTAATCACAACATAAATCCGAGGAACTTTCTTCGGATTTTTTTGGATTAAATTTCCATAAAAATCAGATTCTAAAATTATTAATGGCTATCAAATATCCAGCAATCTTCTGTGATAATTGATCTGTCCCAAATGGTAACTCAAATGTCCGAACAAATGAATCAGAAAATATTCTGTTGTCATTTTGTAACCTAATGGTTCGGCAGGATAATCTTTTGCCAATTCTTCTTCTGAAAGTTGATCCAGTGTCGAAATAACAACATTCAAAGTTTCTTCAACCTGTTGAATCAATTCGGATTTAGGAATGTTTTTTAATGAAAATTCCTCTTCACGATTTCTCACATATCCCGAATTTCCGAGAATTGTTCCGAAAAAATGTTTAAGATTTCCAATTAAATGAAGGCAAAGATTTCCTCCTGAATTTAAAATGTCTTGATCTACTTTCCAAAGCGATTCTTCGTCTTGGTAAGATTCAATTTCTGTTTTTAATTTGTTTAAATCTCTTGTATATAGTGATTTTAAAGTATCTTTTGTCATAGTAATTTAATCTTTTCCTTTCAGCATTCTTCTCATATGAACATATTTGGATTGCCGGATGTGATGCGGATATTTTCTTCCTTTCGGAATATTATTGAAAATCAAAGCAACAATTAATAAAATAACTGCGCCACTCAAAACTGGCGACAAAGCGTACCAATATCCCAGCTCCTGAATTTTCTCCGATGGAAGAACCGCAATCAAAGCCGTCGCGCCGCCCGGAGGATGCATTGTTTTTGTGATTTGCATGACGACAATCGAAGAAGCTACTGCAACAGAAGCATTTAACCAAAGAATCTCCGGTAAGAATTTAAAAACCGTAACACCAACCAAAGCTGACAAAACGTGTCCGCCAATCAGATTTCTTGGTTGCGCTAACGGACTATTGACCGCACCATAAATCAAAACACTCGATGCGCCGAATGAGCCTATTAAAAAGATATTTTCAATTTCAGAAATCTGTTGAGATTGTAGGAAAGCAATCAATCCGATTCCGAAAAAGGCACCTAAGAATGACCAAAAGTGGTCTTTAAAATCGACTAAAGTTTCCTGATAAAAAATATATTTGGTTTGCCTAAATCCTTTTCTGATTTGTTTCTTCATCTAATTTTTACTTTACATCTTTCGCCCAAAGATTCATTTTACGTTCCAAAACCTGAAGCGGAAGACAACCTTGACTCAAAACTTCATCGTGGAAATCTGCAATATTGAATTTCTTTCCCAATTCCGATTTATATTTTTCTCTCAGTTCACGGATTTTCATTGCGCCGGTTTTGTAGCTCAATGCCTGTCCGGGCATTGCCATATAACGCTCCACTTCTGCCGTTGCACCAGCTTCATCGTAAGCGACATTGCTCAAGAAATATTTGATGGCTTCTTCCCGGGACATTTGTCCGGTGTGGATTCCTGTGTCAATCACCAGACGAACCGCTCGCAACATCTCGTCACTCAATGATCCCATTTTCTGGTATGGATCTGTGTAAAGTCCGAATTCCGGCCCTAGTGATTCGCAATACAAAGCCCAACCTTCGCCATAAGCACCAATCCAACCAAATCTTAGAAACTTAGGTAATTTCAGATTTTCCTGTTGCAGGGAAATCTGATAATGATGACCAGGAATGGCCTCGTGGAGGAAAAGAGATTCCATTCCGGAAGTGACGTTGAATTTTGTAGGGTCTGGAATTGGTGTGTAAAAAATCCCGGGACGTTTACCATCCGGACTTCCCTGGATGTATTCTGCACTTGCACTCGCTTCTCTATATTTTTCGGTTTGACGGATTTCGAAAGGTGTTTTTGGCGTGACGTTGAACATGGTTTTCAACTTCGGCGTAATTTTGTTTAATATGGATTGGAATCCTGCTAAAACCTCCTTTGAAGTTTTGTAAGGCATTGCTTTCGGATCGGTTTTTACATAATTCAGGAATTCTTCCAGAGAACCTTTGAATCCGACTTGATCCTTTACTTTTTCCATATCGCCACGAAGTCTCTCTACCTCAGCAAGTCCTGTTTTATGGATTTCGTCCGGCGTTTTATCTGTCGTAGTCCAGCTTTTCACATAGTAATTATAAATATTCACGCCATTTGGCAAGGCGCTGTAACCATCAGTCGTTCTTGCTTTTGGCAAATATTCTTTTTCAAGAAATTCTGCCATTTTGAGGTAAGATGGAATTAATTTATTTTTGATGGCTTCCTGATAAAGCTTGGCGTATTTATTAGCCGTCACAGGTTTGAAATCTTTCGGTAAATTTTTGATTGGACCGTAGAAAATATTTTTATTAATATCAAAAGTTGTGATTTCTTCAGCTTTCATCTGTGGAATCATTTTTATCACTAATGATTTTGGCAGAACGACATCCTTTTTCATCCCATCTCTGAAGTTTTCTATCGCAGCATTCATCCAGGCAGGAAACAGTTCCATTCTTTTCAGCCAGTTGTCATAATCTTTTTCCGTTTTGAAGGGCTGGATTCCGGTTCCGCTTCCCAACATCGGGAAGTCCAATGGCAGTCCGCCAAATTGAGTAAACGGAATATATTCCGGATGGTAGGCGTAGCGCTCCTGCTTGTCTATCAGTGTATATTCCAAAACATCGTAAATCACTTTCTGATCATTGTCCAGGCTATTATAATCTACAGATTTCAGCTGATTCTGAACCGAGTTATAAAACGCTATTTCATTTTTGATAAATTCCTGGCTTAGATTATTTGGTAAGAGATCATTATACCTTTCATCTCCTTGCGAAGTGGCTTCCAAAGGATAAAGCTTGAGATATTCTTCATAATATTTTGCGGCAATTGTATCCAGATTTGAACCTGATGATTCTATAACTTTCATCATAGGAGAATCTCCTTTTTTACAGGAAACGGTGAAAAGAAGGCTGGATAAAATTAATATGGTGTAAAAAGATTTCATTCTAAATTGTTTAGCAGTGTAAAGATAATATTTTAATGATTATAAAAATTGCCCTTAATTTTTTGGGGGATGGCATTTTAGATTAACACAATATCAATAAATAAGTTGCGTTTCATGATTATTATTAAAAATAATTCATAAAAATTTCTGTAATTCATTCTATTTTTTATCTTTGTTCATCAATTCAAAATCATCATTTCATAATTTATTATCCTTATAATGAAAGGAATATTAAAGATTTATCACCCAGAGGAAACTCTGAAGTATTTTATCAAGAACACTTATTGCAAATCTGTTTACATCAATTCGCAGAATTTCTTGGAAGTAGAAATCATCACGGATGACTCACTGGATCACGTTGACGACGACTCTCTGCAATACAAATTTCCTCAGCTGTCATTAGACATTATCGAGTTTCCTGTTGCAACTTCGGAGTTGAAAGGGCAAACTTTTGTCATAGAAGATACGGATGATGAGATCTATACAGAGGTTGACCTTTTTGATGATGACGATGCTTTTCTGTTTGAAAACGAACTGGCATTTGACACAAATGAAACTGGCGACCTTCAACTTTGCTGGAAAGGAAATATCACAGATTTCTATACCGGTTCCGAAGATCCGATCCCTTTTAAGCTGAAATGCCACTTCCGCCCGGACGAGATAGAGGTGGACGACTAATTTTTTCAGGAAATAATATTTATATTTACGAATCGTTATAAAATTAATTTATAACGCAAACAAGTTTTTCCTATGTATCAGGATCTGGATGATATTATTTTCGAAGACAGACATAAGGCTTATGGTGCATACGCATTCCGGAAACATTATGACTTTACACTGACCAAAGCTTTGGTTGTGGGTATCTTTATTTTCTCAGTTTTATTTTTCCTTCCAATATTCTTAATTAAATCAACAAAAAAAACGGCGGTAAGCAGCGAAACAATTATTCCTGTTGATCTTACCGAAATGCGCATCAACTACGGTGACAACAGAAATGGCAAAGACCCTGAAGAGCCCAAAGAGGAAGAAGGAAGCCCGGCTCCGCTTGTAGAAAAGAAGGAGGAAAAAGAAATTGTGGCGGAAGTTGCTAAGGTTTCCAAGGAAAAAGTAGAAAAAGACATTCCTGAAAACACTGTTCCAATCCCAACCAGAACCAAGAATCCACCAGTTGCAACCAAAAAAGCAAATGAAAAAACCAATTCTCCCGCCGTTGCAAACTCTACCAAAACAACAGCCGGAAAGACCAACGCTAAAGGTGATATCAAAAAAGAAAATGCAACCGGAGATGGCCGTGGTAATGCTGCCATAGGAAATTTATTAAAAGGAAGAGGTACAAAATCCGGCTCACAAGGAAACGGAACTGGCCCTGGAAATTATGGCGACCCTCTTGGCGGCGATGGCGACGGAAACAGCTTAATAGGAATTG
>Ga0247808_10001793_pt1 | contig 10405 bp, 7 predicted proteins | sample UWRJL089202R1_FD_179914 | JGI IMG/M metagenome (GOLD analysis project Ga0247808, IMG submission 179914) | Plant litter microbial communities from Arlington Agricultural Research Station in Wisconsin, United States - UWRJ-L089-202R-1 | ecosystem: Environmental > Terrestrial > Plant litter >... | reverse complement strand
TGCACGGTTTCGCGGATGGCATCGTCACTGACGCTCGCGTCGATTTCCGTCCCAGTCAGCGCCGTCAGGCTTGGGGATAAGGGTTTCAGGCTGAATTTCGCGACGTAGTCGCCGTAGCGGAAAGGCGTGACACTGAAATAGGTTTCTCCAAGCGGATCGATGTTCGGAGCGCCGCCCAGCGACTGCACCGTCGAGCTGGAGACGCCGACGGTCTCCAATGCACTGTTGATCGTCTGGAGTACGCTGGACATCACCTTTTTCGTGCCCTCCATCCTGTCCGTGGTCTTGGCCAACAGTTTGAGGCTGCCCGCGAATTTTTTGGCGGTCTTTGCCTGAAACACCGAACCATTGACCATGACAAAATCCTGGGTTCGGCCTGCGGCATCGGGAAGGCGTTCCCCGTCTACACCGACGACCTTCATTGCCATCCCACGAGGCAGAGCGATTACGTCGGGCAGGATGTCTCCGGCGTTGGTGGAAAGACGCATGAACACCGTATAGGTGCCGGGATGCGCAAATAGCCCTTGGGCGAGTTCTGCTGGCAGTCCATCCTTTACCTCCAGCTTGCCTTGAAGAATGCCGTGGGCCTTGGCGTGCACGGAACGGACGGCGTGACCATAGTCGTTGGCTGTCGTGTCGAGAATGGCGTCGAAAGTCTCATTGATATGCGCGATTGTCTCCTGTTCATCTGGAAGGAAAGTTTCGAGATCGGGGGAAAAGCGGATGGGGGGATTAATTGGCATTTGCGACTCCTCTAACGAAGCCGACAGAACGTCCGGTGACAGCCAACGTTCCCAAGCAAATGCGAGCGGGGAAACATGCCTGAAATCGTCGCATTTAGCTCGAAGAAACGCGCCTTATACGTAAACTGCCGCCTGCAGGTTTCAGTTGCTCCGCACATTGTGTTCAACTTTCCGTTACGGAACAAAGAGTTGGTTTCCCGGTTCTCGATCGGAACCAACCGTGAGACAATCATGACGCGATCACTGAAAACGCTGCCATTCACCATTGCGCTACAATCCCTCGCTCGCGGTCGAATGGAGCGGCGCGCCAGGTGGAACGAAGTCGAGCGAGCTGGGCGCTCGCATCGCCTCATCGGTTCGCAACGGAACAGTTCGTTTCGGCGCGAGTTCCCAAAAGCAATCCTATCACTGAGATCATTGTGCCGTTTCCATCGCAGATAACCCGCCGATCCGTGCTCGCCGTGGCGACCGCGAGCCTGGCCGCATCGGCTTTCCCAGCGTTTTCGCAGATGCAATTTAGGAGGCATCCTGTATGCAAGACCCGACGACCAAGTATCCCAAGCCGCCGTTCGAGGAACAGAAGCAGACATTCCCCGGTCTTGCGGGCAGAATGACCCCGAAGCCAGACCACGGCGAGACGTCGTACAAGGGTTCGGGCAGACTTGTGGGCCGCAAGGCCCTGATCACCGGCGGTGACTCCGGCATGGGGCGTGCCGCCGCTATCGCCTACGCCCGCGAAGGCGCCGACGTCGCCATCAACTTCCTGCCTGACGAGGAAGGTGACGCGAAAGAAGTTATCGCCTTGATCGAAAAGGAAGGTCGTCGAGGCATATCGCTCCCAGGTGATCTACGTGATGAGGCGTTCTGCGAAAAGCTTGTGGAGGATGCTGTGAAAGCACTCGGTGGTCTCGACATTCTGGTCAACAATGCCGGCCGCCAGCAGCAGGCAGCCTCTATCTCCGACATCACCACCGAAGCTTTCGACGCGACGATGAAGACCAATATCTACGCGATGTTCTGGCTCACGAAAGCGGCGCTCAAGCATCTTCCGCCCGGCTCGTCGATCATCCAGACCACGTCCGAGCAGGCTTATGACCCGTCTGAAAACCTCGTCGACTACGCGATCACCAAGGCAGCCGGCATGAGCTTTACCAAGTCGATGGCCAAGCAGCTTGGCCCAAAAGGCATCCGGGTCAACGGCGTCGCTCCTGGCCCGATCTGGACCCCGTTACAGGTCAGCGGCGGCGCGACGATGGAGAAGCTGGTAAAATTCGGCGGTGATACGCCAATGGGCCGCCCGGGGCAGCCTGCAGAGTTGGCATCAATCTATGTGCAGCTCGCCGACAACAGCGGGAGCTACTCCACAGGCCAGGTCTATGGAGCTGCTGGCGGAAGCGGCCAGCCCTGATTCACTGCGATACATCCAAAAAATCCAAATACGAGGAAAATGCTTATGAAAGCTCTCACATGGCACGGAAGCGGCGACATCCGTTGCGAGACGGTCGATGACCCGACGATCCAGGACGACCGCGATGCTATCATCAAGGTCACGAGTTGCGCGATCTGCGGATCGGACCTCCATCTCTACGGCGGCTTCGTTCCCGGCATGCATGCAGGCGATGTCATGGGGCACGAGACAATGGGCGAAGTGGTCGAAGTCGGTCGCGGCAATTCAAAGCTCAAGGTTGGCGATCGGGTTGTTGTCCCGTTTACGATCTCATGCGGTGAGTGCCGCCAGTGCAAGTGGGGCCAGTTCTCGCTTTGCGAGCGGTCCAATCCCAATGGGGCGATGCAGGCCAAGCAGATTGGCTACCCGACCGCCGGCCTCTTCGGTTACTCCGAGATGTATGGTCAATTCCCCGGCGGTCAGGCCCAATATCTTCGGGTGCCTTACGCCGATGTCGGTCCTATCGTGGTGCCGAATGGCCTCAGCGATGAACAGGTCCTGTTTCTGTCGGATATATTTCCAACTGGATACATGGCTGCCGAGAACTGCGACATAAAACAGGGTCAGACCGTCGCGGTCTTTGGTTGCGGCCCGGTCGGTCTTTTTGCAATCAAGTCAGCTTTCCTGCTTGGTGCAGAGCGCGTTATTGCCATCGACACGATCCCGGAACGCCTTGCCCTGGCGCGTCAGTCGGGCGCGGAAACGCTGGACTACTCGGACGAGGACCTGCAGCAGCGCATCCTCGACATGACGAATGGTTTGGGACCTGATGCCGTGATCGAGGCTGTCGGCATGGAAAGCCATGGTGCGGGCGGTATAGTGGAGACACTCCAGACCAAACTGACCTCAACCGAGCGTCCCTATGCGTTAAGCGAAGCGATCCTGGCATGCCGTCCAGGCGGAACGGTCTCGCTGCCCGGCGTGTTCGTGGGGCCTGCTGTACCCGCTCCACTTGGAGCCCTCATCGGTAAAGGGCTAACCCTCAAGACTGGCCAGACGCACGTACAGCGCTACCTCCAGCCATTGATGGACCTGATTGTCGAAGGCAAAATTGATCCGTCCTTCCTGATCACACATCGAGTGAGCCTTGAAGACGGGCCAGAGGCCTACAAGACTTTCAGAGACAAAGAGGACGGCTGCGTGAAAGTTGTGATCCGACCTAACGGCTAGCCACCTATTTCGAATTAGACGGTCCGCGACTCCGGTTGCGGGCCATTCACTTGATCCCAGTTGCTTCCAAAATTGCGTGCGCAGAGACGGCCTATCTTCATCGACCTGCTCCGCGCCGGAGATTTGGCGCGCTGATTGCGGCAGGCAAACCGAGGCGGACTCAAGACTGTTGGCAATGCCGGCCTTGGTCAGAAGCGGCATGGCAGATTGATCGTAACCGATGAATTTGCAGCGCTGGAAAGCGTCGGCAACGAAATCGCGGGCTGCGGCCTCAAAGACAAGACCTTCGGCCCCGCCGCAGACGTGAGCAGGGCAATGGCATCGAACAGCACTGACGGGCCGCCATCGATCATATGCTGCGCCTCGACCCACCCGCCATCTGCTTCCATGCCGCCCATGGACCGGATGGCCAAATTATGTGAAGATTGGCAATGGACAATACGCACGATTAGTGCCGCAGTTGCGGCAGTCTCCGCTCTGTCGCCGCAGAGGTCTGGCTACCTGACGCCGCTGTCGAGCCTCACCGAGGCGACGGCAAGGATCGGTCGTGCCCGTAGCGTTGAGGATGTCGTTGATACCATCCGCTCGACTGCACGCTCCGTGATCGGCTGCGAAGGTATTGCATTCATTCGACGAGAAGGCGACCTCTGCCACTATGTGGAAGAAGACGCGATCGGGCCGCTCTGGAAAGGACACAAGTTTCCGGCGAGCGCCTGCATTAGCGGCTGGGCGATGATCAACAAGCAGACGGCCGTGGTGGCCGATGTCGCCAATGACGGGCGGATCCCGTACGAGCTCTACGAGAAGACGTTCGTCAAAGCTCTGGCGATGGCACCAGTGCGCACAGACAACCCAATTGCCGCGATCGGCGCTTACTGGTCGCATGAATACGAACCCTCCCGATGGGAGGTCGAAGTCCTGGAGGCGCTGGCGAGTGCGGCCGCGACGGCGATCGAGAACATCAGTTTGCTTTCATCCTTGACGTCTGCCGACAGTCACGAGGTCTGTTCTTCGGAAAAGCCGGCGGAACAGGATTTCCAGAGGGACGTCGAGCGGGTCTGCGCCATTGCCGCTGTTCCCGCAATTCTCGACATTGTGTTGCGCATGACCGGGATGGGATTTGCCGCTGTCGCGCGGGTGACGGAGGATCGCTGGATTGCCTGCCAGGTGCTCGACAATGTCGAATTCGGACTGAAGCCGGGCGATGAACTTGCGATCGAGAGCACGCTCTGCAACGAGATCAGGGATCACCGCCAACCGATCGTGTTCGACGACGCTGCTGTTGATCCGCAATATCGCGACCATCACACACCCCGGATTTATGGCCTGCGGAGCTATATCTCCATCCCGATCATCCTTGCCAATGGCCAGTTCTTCGGAACGCTTTGCGCCATCGATCCCAATCCTGCCAAGGTCGACAGCCCGCAGGTTGTGGGCACATTCAAACTGTTTGCAGAACTCATCGGGCAGCATCTCGATTCGGGAGATCGCATGGCGGCGACGGAGGCTTCGCTTGAGCGCGAACGGGAGCTGGCCGAATTGCGCGAGCAGTTCATCGCCGTTCTCGGCCATGACCTTCGCAATCCGATCGCGGCCGTCGAGGCAGGGACGAGCCGTCTGCTGCGCGATGGTTGGACAGAACGCAGCCCGATGGTGCTCAAACTGATGAAATCGAGCCTGTCACGCATGTCAGGTCTCGTCGATAGCGTGATGGATCTGGCGCGGGCCCGTCTGGGCGGCGGCATCGTTCTCTCGCTTTCGCAAGGCGATATAAACGAGACCTTGGCGCAGGTGGTCGAGGAACTCCGGGTCGCCCATCCACACCGTGTGATCGTCAGCGACATCCAGATCGGCCAGTCGATCACCGCGGACCATCTTCGAATGGCGCAGCTGTTCTCCAACCTGGTGGCCAACGCGATCACCCATGGCGCAGCAGACGAAGCCGTGCGGATCAGGGGCGGCATTGAAGCGGGGCAGGTGGAAATCTGCGTCAGCAATGGCGGCAAGCCGATTCCCGCGGAAAAGCTCGACAAACTGTTCCAGCCGTTCCGGCGCGGGGATGCCGCTTCCAGCATGCAGGGCCTCGGCCTTGGCCTCTATATAGCCTATCAGATCGCCCAGGCGCACAATGGCAGGATCGACGTCACCTCAGACGCGACGGAGACATGTTTCATTCTCAGAATGCCAGTGGCCTGAGGCTTTGCCATCACCGCAAGAATGATCGGAAGGCATATCTACGGCGACAGTCGGCCGGGTGTGTTGAAGCCCAGCAGCGGGCGGATGTTGGAGCCGGGACGGAGATCTGTTGGCTTGTTTGGATGTCAAAGACGAAGCCTCCACGGCTTCGACGATCTGCTCGCATGCAATCTCGTTGTTACATGGTAATTCGCTGATTATTGGCCGCTGCTGCTACCTCGGCCTCGTCTCATGGGCGCTGAGTGTTAGATTTCTCTAACGGGACTCTGGGCGGGGTGAGTATGGTTTATCAATGGGATGCTGTGCGGGCGCGGCACGTTTGGGTGACTAAAATCTTTGCTGTTCTTTTTGCTGCCGCGGTGACTGCGGGGCTGCCGATATGGATCGTTGCCAAGGCGATTAGCCTTTAGCCAATTCTTTGCTTTTTCGCGGCTTTCGGGGAGAATGGCGTTGAGAGCCTCAAGTCTCCTATCAACTGTTTGCTGCAGGAAAAGATCTGAAATTCGCCGCTACCGAGAAAATGCCGGAAAGACGCCACAAGCAAAAAGGGCCAAGGTCACCAACGGCGAATAAAAAAGCGCTCGACCTTTTCGGCGAACGCCTTCAGAGACTTTGATGTCGACTAAGCGATGGTGCCGACGATCATTTATCCAGGCCTTTGGAATTGAGAATACACTCCTACAATTCCTTGAGCAACTGATCAGCAATGCGCACACTGAGCGCCGCGCCGGTCAGCGTCGGGTTCATGCAGGATGCCGAGGGCATGACGCTGGTGCCGGCGATGAACATGTTCGGGTGGTCATGGGTGCGGCAGTCGCGGTCGACGACGGAATCGGCTGGATCGTTGCCCATCCGGGTGGTGCCCATGACATGCTGGCGGTTCTGCCATTTGACGTCGGTCGAAAGGACCTCCGCGTCGAGCAGTCCGGCGATCGTGTTCAGATCCTGCAGGCCGCGGTCGCGACCGGCGTTCCAATAGTCTGTCACGCTGTAATACAGCACAGGCACCGGAATGCCGAGGGCGTCGAACTTCGTCTTCGACGGGGTGACACGGTTTTCCGACAGCGGCAGCGGTTCGAAGTCGATCGCCCAGTTCAGCGAACGGGCCGAGTATTTGCGGATCTGCTCGTCGAGCTTGGAGCCCATGATGCCTTTCTTCAGGAAACCTTCGGTCATCTGGGCGGTCGGTACGGTATTGCGGACCTTGATCTTGTAGCTCGGATAGTCCTTGCGGAACTCGCCGTCGCGCTGATTGAGATAGACGAGCAATTCGGTCGGGCCTTCGCCCGGCCACATGTCTTCCTTGGTCAGCATGTTCATGCTGATGCCGGTGTGGTCCATCAGGTTGCGGCCGACCTGGTCCGACGAATTGGCGATGCCGTTCGGATATTTCTCCGAGGTCGAGATCAGCAGCAGTTTTGCCGATTCGATGCCGTAGGCGGCGAGCACGAAATATTTGGCCGTCAGCTTGTGCTCCGAATTGTCGGGCTTCTTGTACCAGATGGCGGAAATCTTGCCGTTGTCGTCGGCTTCGATCTTGTAGACCACCGAATTGTCGAGAAGTTTGGCACCATGCTGCTCGGCTTCGTCGATATGCATCGAGCCGTCATATTTGGCGCCGATCGGACAGACCGGGTTGCAATTATTGTTGCCGGCACAGACCGGACGGTGCTTGTAGGGACGCGAGGCGCGGCCATGCGGCTCGAGCACGGGGTTGAAGCCGCCGACATTGAGTTTTTCGGCGATCGTGTCGAACATGTAGCTGGAATTCAGCTGCTTCATCGGGAAGGGCATGCTGCGGGGCGGCATCGGGCCGCCGCCTTGGCCGCTCTCGTCCTGTCCATCGGTACCGGTGACACCCAGTTCAAGCTCGGCCCTGTTGTAATAGTCTTCGAGGTCGTCGTAGCCGATCGGCCAGTCGCGGCCGCGGCCATAGAGCGACTGCAGGCGGAAATCGTTGGGGATCATCCGCCACAGCGCCGACCCGAAATGCCAAGTGGTGCCGCCGACGACACGTAGATACGAGGTGTTGTATTTGACCGGGCCTTCGAACTGCAGGTAGTCGCCATAGGTCGATGGCGCATGCGGCAGGCTTGGGAACGGCGAGCCGGCGCCCTGCAGCTTGGCGTTGGCCAGCGAGAGTTTGACCGGCGCGTTGCGGTAGGTCTCGACGATGTCGCGGCGATTGACCCGCGGGCCGGCCTCCAGGATGATCACGGTCTTACCAGCTTTGGCGAGATTGGCAGCGACGATGCCGCCCATGACGCCGGAGCCGATGACGACCACATCAGCATCGAATGTATCGTTTGCCATTGTCGTATTCCTATCAAATCTTGCTGTCAGGTTTCGGTCCCCAGGCATTCGGGCCGGGGCCGTAGCTCGGAACGGGGAGGATGCCGCGGGTCGGGCGGTACATCAGCGCCTCGGCATAGGTGATCAGTTCGGCATCTTCCCGCTCGCCGACGACGCCGAGATACCAGGCCGATACGATCTTGTTGGCCGTCTTGGTGATGGCAGGATCGGTGCCGATCAAGGCGAGGAAGCTGTCCATGTTAGCGACGCCGGATTGCTTGATGAGCTGCCCGAGGGTGGCGAGATCGGCATCCAGGGTCGGGTTTCGCTTGTTCAGCGCTGCAAGGTATCGCCTCCCCAGCACCGGATCGAGCTGGTAGCCGGTGAGGAATTCCGAGAGCTGCGTAAACGAAGCGGCGCTGTCGTCTGCGGCAAACACCGAAGCCGTGCCGAGCAAGTCGGCCGCAAGCGCGATGCCGCCGATGGCGACGGTGGCGCGCAGCAGGCCGCGGCGCGACAGGCTGGGCCCGAGATTGGAACGGGAGGAAGTATCGAAGGGCATCAATGTATCTCCGGTGGAGCGTTCAATGCGGAAAGTAAGAACTGAGGGATCTGTGTCGGATCAGGCGGCCGCGGGCTTTGGGCGACGGCGAGCCACCAGCCATGCAAACAGAGCAGCCACAATCACGACGGCAGCGATACCGACCGACGCAGCCAGCGGCGCAAGCTTGACGATCAAAGGCTTATCGCCGCCGTCCCGGATGCGTGCTACGTCCGCGGGCGTCACTTTCAGGGCCGGATTGCCGTATTGCGTCAGCACGTAGTTGCTGACATCGGCAACATCCCTGTCGGACAGACGATCTGTGAAAGCGGCGGCGTCACCGCTGAAGCCGGGCATGTAGGCAGTTTCGTCACCGACCGTACGGGTGAGGCCGAACAGGATCGTGGCGACCAGATTGTCAGGTCGATCGCCGCCGGTGGCGGTGTTGTGAAACAGCGACGGATAGTGCTCGTTGCCCTGGCCGTCGACCTGGTGGCAGGCGGCGCAGGTGCCGCTGAACACGTGATAGCCGTTCTGGTCGTCGGCCTGACCGGGCAGGCCTCGCAGCGTGGCTTCCGCCACGACTGAAGGGCCGCCGAATTCAGAGCGGGGTTTTGTCTCGCCGGTGGCGACGGGCTTGACGTCCTTGAGGTAGGTCACCATCGCCTGGATGTCGCCGTCGGAGAGATGCTGCAGGCTGTTCTCGACAGCCTCGGCCATCGGGCCGGCGGCCTGCGCTTTGCCGGCCACATGACCGCTCTTGAGATACTGCGACAGCTCGTTTTCCGACCAGCTGCCGATGCCGGAAACATGGTCCGGGGTGATGTTGGGCGCATACCACGAGCCGATATTGCCGCCCGACAGAGCCGCGCTGCCGTCTTCTGCCATGAAGGCGTTGCGTGGGGTGTGGCAGGTGCTGCAATGCTCCAGCGCTTCGGCCAGATAGGCGCCGCGGTTCCATTCCGCCGACTTTGCAGCCTGCGGCTGGAAACGGTCCTTGTCGAGAAACAGCAGGTTCCAGAACGCCATCGACGTGCGGATCGAGAACGGGAAGGGGAGTTCGGTCTTCTGCGGCTTGTGATCGACCGGCTGCACGCCCTGCATGAAATAGGCATAGAGCGCTTTCGTGTCGTCGTCGGTGATCTTCGCATAGGCCGTGTAAGGCATGGCCGGATAGAGATGGCTGCCGTCTTTCGCGACGCCGTCGCGCACGGCGCGGGAAAAATCCGCCTCGCTGTAGTCGCCGATTCCATCGTTCTTCGACGGCGTGATATTGCTGGAAAAGATCTTTCCGAGCGGCGTGTCGATGCCGTAACCGCCGGCAAACGGCGTGCCGCCATGCGGAGCGGTATGACAGGCAGCACAGTCGGCGGCGGTGGCCAGATAGCGGCCACGCGCCACGAGATCGGAGGAAGCCGCGCCTGCATCCTGAGCCATGGTGGCGCTGGCGGTTGCCACCAGCGCGGCGAGACAGAGGAGGGTCGGGCGTATCACCAAGGCGAAGGAAGGCCCGGCTGGGAGTCTGGAGCGGGAGGCAGGCATGGGCATTATCGACGTGCTTTCATCAAGCATGAACAACAGGTGCCAGTCCAGCATCGACCTCCCACGAGCCAGGCTGATCCGTATCGCCGCAATTTTGACGCGCGCCGCATCGGTTTCCGTGCCCGAAGATACAACCCAGCAGTCCTCTCTGGATTTGCTGAGTAGTTCTAACCCTTTAAGGATCGAGCAGAAGGCGCCAATGCGTCGCGCTTGCGACTTGCGTGGGGTCTTAGCCCTCTGGTGCGTAGCCATAAATCATTATATTGCGAAATCAGACTTCACCAAATGTGAAAGATTGTTCCTTGAAATTTGACCTGACGGATCTTAGAATTTTCCTCTCGGCTGTGGATGGCGGAAGCCTGACCGCTTCGGCCGCGCAGAACAATATCGTCATCGCTGCCGTGAGTGCCCGGTTACGAAAGCTGGAGACAGGTTTTGGCCTCGCGTTACTCGAGCGGACCGGTCGTGGCATTC
>Ga0247808_10001792_pt1 | contig 10406 bp, 8 predicted proteins | sample UWRJL089202R1_FD_179914 | JGI IMG/M metagenome (GOLD analysis project Ga0247808, IMG submission 179914) | Plant litter microbial communities from Arlington Agricultural Research Station in Wisconsin, United States - UWRJ-L089-202R-1 | ecosystem: Environmental > Terrestrial > Plant litter >... | reverse complement strand
GCTTGGAAGCGGACTTTCTCAAGCTGCTGGATACGCTTATACACTTGAGCACATCGATGATATCAAGAATCGTTTTGTCTACGTGATGATGGGTGACGGCGAACTGAACGAAGGAAATATCTGGGAAGCAGCGATGTTTGCTGGTAAGAACAAACTTTCAAAGCTTATCGCGTTTATAGACCGTAATAATATTCAGATCGACGGAAGCACCGAAGATGTCATGCCACTTGAAGACCTTAAAGGCAAATGGGAGTCATTCGGCTGGCATGTGATTGAGATTGATGGCCACAACGTCGAAAGTGTTATTGATGCAGCGAGTCAAGGACGAGCTATCTCTAATCGGCCAACTGTCGTTATTGCACACACTATTCCGGGTAAGGGCGTTGACTTTATGGAATATGATTACAAATGGCACGGAATGCCGCCTAATAGTGAACAGGCAAAAGTTGCGCTTGATAAACTACGAACACTTGATGGGAAGATTACTCACGAAGGAGCCGGTGTATGAGTTACCAATTAGACCCAGCGCTATTTAGCGATGACATGAAACTTGATCCAACTCGTGCTGGATTTGGCCGAGGACTTAAAGCTGCCGGTGAAGCAAATGATGCAATCGTTGCGTTATGTGCGGACCTTACTGAAAGCACACAGATGCATCTCTTCAGGGATGCCTTCCCGACTCGATTTGTTGAAATCGGAATTGCCGAACAAAACCTTGTGACCGTTGCAAGTGGTATGGCTCGTGCTGGAAAGATTCCATTCACGAGTAGCTACGCTGCATTTAGTCCAGGTCGAAACTGGGAGCAGATCAAAACGACAGCTGCGCTTAACAATCAGCCTGTAAAGATTATTGGATCACACGCCGGTATCTATACTGGTAAAGACGGCGCAACGCACCAAATGCTCGAAGATATCGCATTGATGCGTGTGCTTCCAAATATGGTAGTCGTTGCTCCTGGTGACGCAATTGAAGCCGAGAAGGCGACACGAGCGATTGCTGAAAATGGCAAGCCTAGTTACCTTCGTTTAGCCCGAGAAAAGACACCGGTCTTTAGTCTCGACGAATCTCCATTTGAACTTGGAAAAGCATATGTTCTTAAAGAAGGAACAGATGTTGCACTTATGGGAACTGGCACGATGACTTACCAGCTCTTACTTGCTGCTAAGATCTTAGGAGAAAATGGTATTAATGCCGAAGTCGTCCACGTTCCAACGATCAAGCCACTTGATGAAGAGACAATCCTCGCGAGTGCAAAGCGAACTGGCCGCGTGATTACAGCCGAAGAAGCACAGATCGCAGGTGGATTCGGAAGTGCAATCGCTGAACTCTTGTCAGAAAAACTTCCAATGCCTGTGAAGCGATTTGGTATGCAAGATCGTTTCGGTGAATCAGGTGATCCAAAAGATCTCTTCAAAGCTTTTGGTCTTACTGGAGAGCAGATTGCTGAATCTGTGAAAGAGTGGTGTGAGACCACACCTCGCTACCAACAAGAGAATTAGGCAACACTCAAATATAAAGGTTTGATCTATATGGGCACTAGTAAGACTTCTCGAGGGTTCACAATTGTAGAATTATTGATAGTGATTGTTGTCATCGCTATTTTAGCTGCAATTACTATCGTTGCCTTTAATGGCGTACAGAATAGGGCACGTATTGCTTCGTTGCAATCTGATGTATCGCAGGCAGCTAAGCAGCTTGAAAACACAAAGACCGCAAGTGGCGTAAGTACGTATCCTACGACGCTCCCAACAACTATAGGTGCAAGCTCAGGAAATACACTTAATTATTACTACCGAACTGGCGAGGATACCTGGTGTATCACAGCATCAAAGGACTCACTAAAGTATTCAATTTCAAATCAATCACTCACTCCTAAGGAAGGGAGTTGTAGTTATCAGGGCCTTGTCGGTTGGTGGCCATTTAATGGCAACGCTAACGATCAAAGCGGAAACGGAAACAATGGAACGATTGTCGGGGCAACTTTAGCGTCTGGGCAAAACGGACAACCAAATCAGGCATATGCATTCAATGGCACGAGCGGTCGCATTAACCTCGGCAACTCAACAACTCTTAATGCAAAAAGCGTTACGTACTCGGCATGGGTGAATCGTTCTGTGGCAGGAACGCAAACTGTTATGGCGAAGCAGAATCAATACAAGTGTGGGTACGATGAAGTAGTTGATGAGGATCCGTACTTTACGTTACGTTACAACTCGAGGGCAACAGGTGCATACCTGCAGGCAGGATTCTTTAACGGTGTTCCCGTTGCTACAGGACAATGGAACCATGTCGTTTGTGTATTTAGTAATACTAGTACCGGTACTGCCGGTAATGTTAATTTGCAAGTATATGCAAACGGTGTTGATTTAGGTGGAGTTAATTATTCTTACCCACCTGTAACGATTGGATATAATACTAATCCTTTGATGATTGGTTCAGCAACCGCTGCTGGTTCAGAGTTATTTAGTGGATCTATCGATGATGTCCGCGTATACTCTCGTGTACTCACAGCGGCAGAAGTCCTAACACTTTACAATGAAGGAGCACAGTAATGATGAGGCGTGGGTTCACAATTGTCGAATTATTGATTGTCATTGTGGTGATAGGTATTTTGGCTGCAATTACTATCGTTGCGTATAACGGGATTACAGGACGTGCGACGGACACAACAGTTCAATCAGATCTCAAGAATTTTGCAAATCGTTTTCATGCGTATCAAGCAGAAACGGGTAATGTTCCAGCATCTGCATATGTCACTGGCGGGTCCCTTGATATAAAAGCAGTCAAGAGCGCCTATTCGCAATCAACTCCCAATGCACGTAACTTTGGAATATGTGCCGTAACGAGTCCGGGTATTCAGAAGTTTGGTATAGCTGCAATTACAACAACTGGATCGCGCTACACCTATACTTCAGCCGAAGGGCTCAAGAAGGTGACGGGATCTTTCCCTGCCAATAGTGCCGACCTTTGTACATACTTGGGAATGAGCAATGCTGAAACGGGCGCGTGGACAGCTTGGGGTTCCGAAAATGGCTGGGCATCCTGGGTGAAATCGTAGATGATTTCGTAAGCATAAGTGCTATACTAATTTCAAAGATACAATTTATAGAGACTTTTTGGGAGGGCTACAAAAGTGGGAATATCAATTCGAGAAATTCGCGAGAATACAACGAGGGCACGCCATTTGATGCAACGCTCTCGCCAGCAGCACTTTGCTGTCGGTGCATTTAATATCGATAACCAGGACACGATCATTGCTGTCATGGAAGCTGCGCAAGCGACTAACTCACCAATCCTTGTCGAAGTGACAAAAGATGAAGTGAATTCAATGGGTCTTGATAACATTCGCGACATGATCGATAACTACAAACGTCAATACGGCGTTGAAGTCTATATCAATCTTGACCACAGCCCAACTGTCGAAGACGCAAAGCGTGGGATTGATGCTGGATTTGAATTTATTCACATTGATGTATCAACTGCTAATCACGACGCGACTGATGAAGAAATTATCAACGCAACAAAAGAAGTTGTTGAATACGCTAAATTTACGGGTGCGCTTGTTGAAAGTGAGCCACACTACTTTGGTGGAAGCAGCAACCTTCACACCGAAGATATCGACTACGAAGAAATTAAGAAAACATTCTCAACACCAGAAGGTGCAAAAGCGTTTATCGATGCAACCGGAATTGATACATTTGCTGCAGCAATCGGAAACCTCCATGGAAAATATCCTGTCCCGAAACAACTTGACCTTGAACTCCTCCAAAGAATTCGTGACAACATTGAATGTCAGATTAGCCTTCATGGTGGAAGTGGCACGCCTGGAGAACAATTCCAGCAAGCTGCTCAAATTGGTGTCAGTAAAGTAAACATCAATAGCGATCTTCGTTTTGCATTCCGCGAAGGACTTGAGAAAACATTAGCTGATAATCCTGACCAGTACGCAGTTGTAAAGATCATGGGTCCAGTACGCGAGGCAGTTCGTGCGGTTGTCGAAGAAAAAATCTCTGCACTTGGAAGTGCGGGCAAAGCAATTCTTTAAAAATCTTTAAGACTTTTATAAAAAAGAAGCTAGTTGTGAAACTAGCTTCTTTTTGCTTCGATCGCAGCAAGTAGGGAGGCGAAGGAAGCTTTGAACTTCTGTACACCCTCATCCTCGAGGGTTTTTGCAACGTCATCTAAATCGACGCCAGCTGCAGTGATGTCACGGATGACACCTTGGGCATGAACAAGGTCATCAAGTGAAAGACTTCGAGCATCTTCTGGAAGGTGATCAATAATCTTTTCAATGGTTGGTTCTGGAAGTGTATTGACTGTGTGAGGAGCGATCAGGTACTTAACGTAGAGGAGGTCGTCGTAGTCAGGGTTCTTGGTTGAAGTTGAGGCCCAAAGTAAACGCTGAATCGCAGAGCTTTGCGGTTCAAGGACGGCTGCATCTCCAAATTGTTCAAGGAAGATACCGTAAGCTAGGTGTGCCTGCGCAATAGCTGCTTGGCCACGAAGGCTGAGTGCTTTTTCGGTCCCGATTGCTTCAAGTCGAGCGTCAATTTCATTATCGACACGGCTAATAAAGAATGAGGCCACGCTGCGAGCATTATTAACGTGTCCAAGCTTGTGTGTCGCGCGGTGTGCTTCGGCGACTTGACGATAGTGGTCGAGGCTAAAGATAAGTGTCACGTTCACGTTGATACCGGCTTCGAGTAGTTCATGAATTGCTGGAACACTTCCATCAGTTGCGGGTACCTTGATCATAAGGTTAGGGATGTTAAGTTCGTCCCAAAGAAGTTTGGCTTGTGCGGCGGTTGCGAGTGCGTCATCTGAAAGCTCAGGTGAGACTTCTAAGGACACGAATCCGTCAATCCCGTTGCTTGCTTCCCAGACTGGACGAAGGAGCGCTGTTGCGGCTTTGATGTCTTCTTCGACGAGTTTCCAATAGATTTGTTCAGCAGAAAGACCTTCTGCCATAAGCTGACCAATTTGCTCATCGTAGGCATCACTTTTAGTAATCGCGTTCTCCATGATGGTTGGATTTGAGGTTAATCCACGGACGCCATTATCAATATATTCTTGGAGTTTTCCTGATGAAATAAGTTCGCGGGAAAGATTGTCTACCCAAGGGCTTTGATTGAAATTTTCGTGTAATTTTTGTAGGTTATTCATTTGTCATAAGTATACCAAAGATGTATGATGGTGCATATGGTTATAATTTGCGCGCTGGGTGCTGCTTCACAAGATGTTTTCTTGAGCGGTAAAGGCATAAGATCTCAATTAGACGTGACATCAAACGAGTACGTCGAAGAATTTAAATTAGGGGCAAAACTCAACGTCGAAAACGTTATTTTTGCGACAGGTGGTGGCGCAACAAATGCTGCAGTAACGTTTAGTCGTCAAGGACTTGATGCGAGCTTTATTGGTCGTGTCGGAAAAGACATCGCCGGACATGGTGTCCTGAGCGAACTTGATGATGAACACGTGAATACCTCAAAGGTCATTACTGACGAGACTCAGGGAACACAGTACTCAACAATCTTGCTAACTGAAACTGGCGAACGAACGATCCTTGTGTATCGTGGTGCTGCGCAAGCACACACGGCCGAGGAATATGAGCACATTGATTTTAAAGAATTCGAATGGCTATATGTTTCATCATTTGGTGGTGCATTCGAAGCGCTCTCTATTATCTTTGCTCATGCAAAAGCTGCTGGCGTGAAAATTGCCTTTAACCCAGGACAGGCTGAGCTTGATAAGGTTGATCTTTTGAAGGGTCTACTTGAAGACATCGAGGTTCTTGTGATGAATAAAGACGAAGCGGCACTTGTCGTTGAAGGTGGCTCGAGTGAAGAACTTGCTCGTCATCTCACTCACTATGCGCCAGTCGCAGTTGTGAGTGATGGACCTAACGGTGTCGTTGCCACAGACGGTAAGACAATAGTTGAAGCCGGTATGTACGAAGATGTTCCTGTGCTTGATCGAACCGGCGCTGGTGATGCATTTGGTTCTGGATTTGTGAGCTACTACGCTCAAGGCAAGTCACTCAAAGAGTCTGTTATTTTCGCGAGTGCAAACTCAACTTCTGTCGTGACAAAATATGGAGCAAAAGAAGGTATTTTACATAAAGACATCGTTCTGCATGATATGCCAATTAAGGAAAGGGAATTCTAAATGGCAAAGTTTTTACGAGATTTGCTTGATGCAGAGGAGCCGATTTTTACTGAGGCACTTCGTCAGCTTGAAAAAGCAAGTGGACGTACAGGTGCTGATACAAAACTAATTGGTGACATTGTTTCAAAAGCTCATGATAACCTTCGTCAGATGGGGCTCAATCCTGCGACAGCAACCGGACATGAAGTTTACCACGGCCTTGAGGTTCGACTTGAGCAAGATATCAAGCGGCTCACTAAAATTATTGGTGCGGATCCAGACAAGTCTGAAGATGTAAAATACCTTGTGCCATTCATGGTAGAGGCTGCTAATAAGGTCAAGTTCAACCGCAAGGTGTTTGTTATTAAGCACGAGAGTGCGAAGAACTTGCTTCGTCAAATGCCACCAAAGGCATTGATAGAAAAGCTTGGATACTCGGACATTGAAGAAATGTTTAACAACGAAGATTTCAGTGAACTATACACTGCACTTCGATTCTCAGAAGGTCCTGAATGGTTAAATAAATACGACGAATTATTCGAGAGCATTACGCCAGAAGACTATGAGGAGCGTGACCTTAAGATTGTAGTGATGAATCACGACAAGTACGTCGATCTTGCAGCTCACTTTGTGAAAAAGAAGCTCCACAACGTCACACACACAAAAGAACTTGGTGTGATTGTTGTGACGCCTATGTACGCTGAAACAATGCGTGGGCTTGTACTAAAGACGCTTCCGTTACTATTCCACTACATGAATGAAGTAAAGCTGTACTCCACATTCTTTAAATTGAAGAGTCAGCAACCTCACTTTGGTAAAACGGTTGTGACGACACTTGTGGCTGATCCAGGTGACGCAAGTCAGATTGTTGGAAACAAGATCCACTGGCGCGTGATTCAACGCTACCTTGGAAAGCACAAAGAAGACAACGTGAGCATGGTTGCATTCGAGCCACATGTACAGCCCGAAGACCTTCACTGGCGCCGTGCTGAAGACTTATTGTTCCAGATCGACCCTGAGCTTGAATTCTGGAAAGACCGTGACTTTGTCGGACTTATGTACGACGGCTTCCCGGTTGCGTTCAACCTATTTGACGTCAGTTTCGCGTACTCAAACCAAGAAACATACGAAGGACGCTACGCGTATCACTTCCGCGAAAGTCTTTGGAACGAAATTTTTGTTCGCTACATGGGATTCAAAAATCTTGCCTCACAGGTGCTTGAACAACTTGATAACAGTGCAATTGCCCCAGAGAAACTCCCGATTTCAAAGCCAAAACTTGTTCCTGCCCTTCGTAAAGAAAACGACAAACATGATTTACTCGTTCGTCGTCGTCTTATTGACGCTGCCGAAGGACGTCTTGACGGTGTCGTTGAAGAGTTTGAGCATGTATTTGAGATGCTTAGTAAATATCCACGAACTGTTACGGTGTTTGGAACCGCTCGCAAGCCACAAGAAGATAGTATTGCGACAAACGCATACGAACTGTCTCGACGGCTTTCACACAGCGGCTATGCCGTTGTGACTGGTGGTGGATACGGCGTGATGGAAGCTTCAAACCGTGGTGCATACGACGCTGGCGGTGCTTCGATTGGAATGAACATTTTATTGCCGCATGAGCAGGCACTTAATAACTACACGACTGAAAGTTTCCAATTCCAACACTTCTTTGGACGCAAAGTAGCGATGACACTTGATGCAAGTGCATACCTATTCTTTGCTGGTGGGTTCGGAACGATGGACGAATTGTTCGAGATTCTTGCGCTTGAAGAAACATACAAGATTCCTCGTGCACCAATCATTCTTGTTGGCTCAGACTTCTGGGGTCCAATTGATGATTTGATCAAAGCACATTTACTTGATCGATTCGCAACGATTAGCCAAGAAGATCGTGAACTGTACAGAGTGATGGATGATCATGACGATATTATGCGTGTGATCAATGATTACGAGCGCAAGTTAAATTCATAAGATTAGTCATTTACATTTGTGCATAAGCGAATTATGCTTAACATAATAATTAGTGGGGCTTAAGATGGCAAAGACGCAGAGTAAAACGGGACTCATCGTGACAATTGTTATTCTTGCTGTTGTGGTACTAGGTGTCAGTGCCTTTGCGATTGTAGGCAAGAAAGATACCTCGCCTGCTGTCACAAATGAAACTTCGACGACACCTGCGACAAATACAACTAAAGACGACACGAAAGATACAGATCCGTCTAATGCGACAGATGGGTCTGAGACGACTAAGCCTGCCGTTGATCCTAATATGCTTACTTCCGTAGATGTTGAGCCACTTGGTATTGTTGTGTACTACGCTAAAGGTACTCCTGGGTTTGATTTCGCTATCAAGAAAACAGCGAACAAAACACAATATGTCGAATTTACGTCGACCGATCTTGTCGGAACAAAATGTACTGATGATATGGGGCTGTTTGCTTCGATTATCAAGAACCCAACCTCAGAAGAAGATCAAACCACAATTTCTGAAACAGTAAAAGTTGGAACTGATAGCTATGGTCTTTCACTTGCGAGTGCAAGCTGCACGACAAATAGTGAATTACTTACGAAGTATCAGGCTGGATTCAAAGAAGGATTCTCAAGCCTTAAGGCTCTCTAAAATCCTGCGTCTAGAGTGATTGGCCTCAAAAGAGTATAATGGATACGAATGAGTGAGACTTTTCGTTTACAATCTGCTTATAAACCAACTGGTGATCAGCCTTCTGCGATTGCCGGGCTTATTAAAGGCCTCGAAAATGGCGACAAAGAACAAACACTCCTCGGTGTCACAGGAAGTGGTAAGACATTTACGATGGCGAATATTATCGCGAATCGTGGTGTACCGACTTTAATCCTAGCGCACAATAAAACGTTGGCTGCGCAGCTGTATAGTGAGTTTAAATCTTTCTTTCCTGATAACGAAGTACATTATTTTGTTAGTTACTTCGATTACTACCAACCTGAGGCATATATCGCCAGTAGCGATACGTATATTGAAAAAGACAGCAAGATCAACGACGAGATTGATCGGCTTCGTCACGCTGCGACTACCGCACTCTTAACTCGTCGCGATACGATTATCGTTGCCAGTGTGAGTTGTATCTACGGTATTGGCTCACCTGATGCTTATGAAGAGATGTCAATCAACGTGAAAAAGGGCGAGCGTCGTCAACAAGATAAATTCATACGCCTGCTTACTGATATTCAGTATCAACGAAACGATATCGATTTCCACCGTGGTACATTCCGCGTGCGTGGTGATATTGTCGATATTTATCCTGCCGGTAGCGATGTTGCATATCGAATCGAATTCTTTGGTGATGAGGTTGAACGAATTACACGCATCGATCCGTTGACTGGTGAAATCTTAGGCGAACCGAACGAGACGACGATCTTCCCAAGTAGTCACTACGTGACGCCAAAATCAAAGATGGAACATGCGATTGAAGAAATCAAAAAAGAATTCGAAGAGCGCATGGAATTCTTTGAATCTCGAGATATGCTTCTTGAAGCGCAGCGACTTGGTCAGCGTACAAAATATGACATTGAAATGCTTGAAGAAACTGGATTCGTAAAGGGAATCGAGAACTACAGTCGATACCTTACAAACCGTGAGCCAGGTGAGCAACCTGCAACGCTCCTCGATTATTTCCCTGATGATTTTATGTTGTTCGTTGACGAAAGTCACATGACATTGCCTCAGGTCCGAGGAATGTATAATGGTGACCGCGCTCGTAAAGAAGTCCTTGTTGATAATGGATTCCGTATGCCAAGCGCGCTGGACAACCGGCCACTCACATTTGATGAGTTTAACAAGCATATCAATAAGGCAATCTATGTCTCTGCAACACCAGCTGATTACGAACTTGCGCATAGCCCTGAACCTGTTCAGCAAATCATTCGCCCAACAGGACTGATTGATCCCGAGATTATTATTCGTCCAACCACAGGGCAGATCGATGACTTGATTGCAGAAATTCGTGAACGTATTGATAAAAAGCAGCGTGTGCTCGTCACGACATTGACGAAACGAATGTCAGAAGATCTTTCGACATATTTACAAGAACTCGATATTAAGACGGCCTACATCCACAGTGAAGTCGATACGTTGGAGCGAAGTGATATCCTTCGTGATCTTCGTTCGGGAGTCTATGATGTGCTTGTTGGTATTAACTTGCTGCGTGAAGGACTCGACCTTCCAGAGGTGAGTTTGGTTGCAATCATCGATGCTGACAAAGAAGGTTTTCTTCGTAGCACGAGC
>Ga0247808_10001791_pt1 | contig 10412 bp, 8 predicted proteins | sample UWRJL089202R1_FD_179914 | JGI IMG/M metagenome (GOLD analysis project Ga0247808, IMG submission 179914) | Plant litter microbial communities from Arlington Agricultural Research Station in Wisconsin, United States - UWRJ-L089-202R-1 | ecosystem: Environmental > Terrestrial > Plant litter >... | reverse complement strand
CGTTAAAATAGGTTTGCATATTGATATGCCAGGTTTGCAATGGATTTTCCTCACCTTTTGCAGAAAGAATAGCAGCCAGGTGATAAATCTGTGTGATCTTATGCTTTTGTAAAATACGTGATAATGCAGCTCTATCAGTGGCATCCAGTAATTCGAAATAATCCGGCTTTGTTTCCGGCTCACGTAAATCAGAAGCTATAATCCGATTTTCTCCATAAATTCCACGTAAATATTCCACCAGTACCGAGCCAATCTGGCCGTTTGCCCCAATTACTAAAATACGTTCTGATTTCATCATATCAAGCATCCGTTAAAAGCATAAATCACTTGCAATTTGATAGTTAAAGATATTATTTTCAAGAATGGTATGCTTTCTCAGCTAATATTACCGGACTATATCTATTTTAAAGATAATTTTGCTTTTGAAATTGATATTCTTATTTATCAGCAGGAAATATTATTGCATCATGGAACAACTGGATAAAATCGATACCAAAATCTTGCAAATCCTACAAAAGGATGCCAAGAAAACGACAAAAGAAATCGGTACATTTTTAAACATGACCATTTCTCCTATCTATGAAAGAATACGGCGTTTGGAAAGTCTGGGATTTATTAAAAAATATGTAGCAATTCTTGACAAAAAACTGATTAACCGTTCAGTTACAAGTATTTGTCAGGTTTCGATGCGCTACCATAATGAAGCATTTATTGAGAAATTCGAACAGGAAATTCAAAATCTGGAAGAAGTGCAGGAATGTTATCACATGGCCGGACAGGTTGATTTTTTGTTAAAAATCAATGTTGGGAGTCTGGATGAATACCATGATTTTGTGAAGTACAAATTATCAAAAATTGACAATATCGGTGTGTTGAACAGCACCTTTGTGCTTAAGGAGATTAAGCATACATCGGAGTTTTATATTTGAGTCAGACTTGCCAAGACTAGGCGTCCCCGTCTTAAAGACTTGGCAAGTCTATTTAAGGCTTTTATTTTCTATAACGCTCAACCACAATATAATCTAATTTCCCATCCTTCAAATGCATCTGAACCAGTTCCGACAAATCCACTCCGGTGGTATAGGCAAAATACCATTGCGGTGATTGGGCCATTACAGGATCAAAAGAAAGGGACACGTCTTTGGTCAATAATGAAATCCGTTCAAATTTTCTTGCGTAGATACCTTTATTGTAAATATTAAGCATTTTTTGATACAATTCTCCAGCCTGATCTCCAACGCGAACGGATGATTTTGCATCCGATTTTTCCGGCCATTGTGTAAGTTTTTTTCCGCTGTTCAGGTAGATACTTTTTACCTTTTCTAATTCAATAGTAATCTGTATGCCGGAATCTGTACCCTCGCTTTGATCAAGTAAAATGTATTGGTACAAAGGAATGCGGTTGCGCAACTGTGTTATATCAGAGAAAATATTGCTGACAACATTCACATACGAAACGCCATTTGATACCCGAAGTGACTGGATCGTCGAATAAATCGTCTCCGCTTTTTCGTTGATGCTCATCCCCAGATAACCTCCTGAAACGATTGTATCACGTTCAAATAATGTTGAGAATGGCGGTTCAACGATAGGTTTTGTCGGGTCGGGTGATCCGTCCATCTGACATCCAACGATTGTTAAAAGTAAGGCAAAAAGGAATCCGGTTGAAATGTTTTTCATCTTGATTAAAATTAATTCATAGCTATTTAACCAGACCCGCACATCTTTAAATTAGTTGTAATGTTTTAGGAAATTTTTAATAATAATTTATATCTGTATCACTTCAATCCAGGCTTTCGTGAAACAATTCAGAAACTTCTATTATTTGTAATTATTTTGATTTTTATTAGAAACAAACAAAGTTATTTACTAAGTTGTACACAGATAAGTAATTGAATATTAGCGTATGAGATTTATTAATATAATCACATTCCTGATACTTTTTTCAGCAATGTTATCCGGATGTAATTTTATTAACCCAGACCTTTTCCGGCCTAAATGTGAAAGTCATGTTCCGCAAAAATATAAGTTTGGCTATCAGGAGGCTGAGATAAGGACAACATCAAAGACAATGAAAATTGGTGATACCATTTTCATACGTACTCATATAAATCAGGACTTTATGGATTCGCTTAGCGGTAAACCTGTTGCAGTAAGAGAACGTGTATCACTACTTTTCAGATTAACCACAGCATTTACAGCAGTTAGTTCATCCCCTTTTGCGCTGGATACCACAATCTATCGTGTCTTTGATCAGTATTTTGATACAGTGTTAAGAACCGGAAAAAGAATTGATGTCTATCGGTTTGACGCCGTTAATACAAATGGATATTGGGATCTGGATCTGATTTTTATAGCTAAAAAGAAGGGATCTTATGAAATTTATCCCTGGCTTGAACGTGCCCTGACAGGTGAGAAACTTCCCGATAGGGTTTGCATGTTGGGTGACGCTGAAAAATTTCAGGGCATGTTGCGCATAAAAGCAACTAATAACAGAATTGGCGAAATTTATCCAGTTCTTACCAGGGATTATGAAAATCACTTTGGCTTTATTGTTGAGTAGCTTTGATCATTGAATATATCAGGTGGAGCGATTTTCGGTGACAGACTTGCCAAGACTAGGCGTCCCCAACTAGGCGTCCCCGTTTCAAAAACTTGGCAAGTCTTAAATACAGCATCACTTCACTTCCAACACAACCACCACCGGTAAATGATCTGATGCATATTTCTCATCAATTGCTTTGGTAGATAAACTTTTAAATGCTCCGGCCGGCTTATACATGACATAATCAATTGTATTTTTTGGATTTATCATTGGGCTTGTAAGCGGACAATTTTCCTTGCAGGTCCTGGTAAAATATCCGTCAAGGTACTGAATAACTTTACTTTCCGGATATGCATTAAAATCACCTCCTAAAATCATTGGTAAACCGGATTTTTCAAAATGTTTGACAATCAATGCAGATTGCGTAAGTCGGGTTGTTTCTTTTAAATCAAGATGTGTACTCGCAAAAATGACCTTTTTCCCTTTTGAAATTTCTACGGTTACTGCTGCAATTGTTCTGGTTTCTCCACCAATCGCAGGATCAACAGGCAATGTAAATCTTGTTGAATCCAAAATCGGAAACCTGGAAAGAACGGCTACTCCGTAATCTCCACCCTGATGATCAATTGCTTTGGAAAAGTAGAAATTCATACCCGTTAATCTGGCCAGTTCTTTTGCCTGATTTATGCCTTTTCCTGAACGTTCTGTATTTACGTCTACTTCCTGCAAAGCCACGAAATCAGGTTTTTCGTTTGTAATCACACGGGCAATGGCTTCCACATCAATTTTATCCCCGGCCGAAGGCGGATTACAATGATGAAGATTATACGTCATCACTTTCAGATTTAATTTTGCTTTCACCGGTGGATCTATTTGACTGGAAACACCAGTTGCATAACCAGATATGGAAATAAAAATAAATAGAAGGCTGGCTAATTTTTTCATTTGTTTTAAGATAAGTTTTGGCCAAAGATGGAAAAATAAATCAGAAGAGAATTTATTAAACTATTATGTTTTTATCGAATTTAAAATTCTGATATAAGTAGATTAAACAAGTTGTTTCTTATTGATCAAAATGACTTCAATTACATGGCTTCCGGAGAATTGAAAAAATCGGCAGGTAAAATAAATATTGAATTGCTTCTTGGAATCTCTGCGACCATTCTGAGTTTGGTTGCTTTGATTGTATCTATTTTTCAAACCAAAATTGCCAGGGATCAGCAGCATGCAGCTGTATGGCCCTATTTGCAAACTTATTCAGCCAACGCTGATAAATCCTTTGAATGGGGTATTGAAAACAAAGGTATCGGTCCTGCCCTTGTCCGTAAAGTTGAATTCACGTATGATACGATCAGTTATGAAGGTCCAAGAGAATTTTTGTGGGGCAGAATAGGCATGAACATAAAAGGAACAGGATTCGGTTGGATTTCTGATAAATCTGTTTTCAAACCAGGCGAAATCATGAGCTTGATTAATGTATGGGAAAATGATTCGATTGAGCAGGAATTAACAAAAAATCTAAATACAAAATTATTCAATTTACGTGTTATTTATTCTGATGTCTACGGCAATTGCTGGCAACTTGATCAGGGTAAAACCACCGAGTTATCAGATTGTCCGGATTGAGTTTCCTGTTATCATTTGTATCTGAAACAGTACTAGCTTAGACTTGCCAAGACCAGGCGTCCCCGTTTCAAAACTTGGCAAGTCTAGTCTCTCAAACCTCAAAAATTCCTTTTCCCAACATTAAAACTAATCACTTTACTACCCGCAACACCTTTGTCAGTCATTCCCTGAACTACTACTTTATAATTACCAATCTGATCGGACGTGAAGAATTGAAGTTGTGCTTTACCATTTGAATCCGTCGTTACGTTCGGGGCCCAATGAAGCAGGTTTCTGAAATCAGGCAAACGGCCTGCCATTTCAGCCGGAGTATTATATTTTGGTGCGTAAAACTCTCTTTGTGCTTGTACACCTTCATAAGGCAAAACCATCACACGCGGATCAAGTTCAAAACCGGCCAGATCATTTTTGTATGTTGAAAAACTTGTGATACCTGTAAATGACATAGAACCCAGGAAATAACGGGAATTCATTAACTCTATCTTTTTAATTTTCAACGGATCCAATTCCATCAGTTTATTGATATCAAACACAGGAATCCCATCCAGCAAAACAAGCGGATCAGTTGTGTAAAACGTATTGGGAACAAGTTTATCAATCATCCTGAAATGGAATCCTTTCTGTCTTTTTCTAACCAGGACGCCTTTTACATATTCCCGTAAAACCTCTTCCATTGTTGGAAATCTGGTAAAATCATCTAAAAAGTATTTCTCATCAGGAATACCAAAAAAGGCAAGAGAGTCTGTCAAAACCGCCTTTTTCTCAGAAAATATCCGTGGTAAAAATGCATTGCCGGTTTGCATATTAATACTGCGTGTCAAAAGCTGCTCCTCTAAGTTTTTATTAAATGAAAATACAGGGATGGAAGACTTAGAGAATTGTTTTGAAAAAGGAGTATTGATCTCAAATTTATACGTTGAATCTTTTGATAAGTCTGTCTGGATTGTAATTTCTTTTAATCCGGTAAAATGTTTTAATTCAAACATAACATTTCCACTTCTGTCACTTTGATTTACATATAAACGGGCTGGAAAATCCAGTGCGGCTAAATACATATCAATGCCCGGAACAGGAGAATTATCACTTATTTTCAAAACTTTACCGTTAACAAAATGTCCGTCATACTCAGGAATATACTGATAATTTGGAACTGTATTATCAAATACTTCATCCCATTGAAATCTTCTCCAGCCATGAGAAATAATCAGATTATCCAGATCCTGATCTGTTTCCTTAGTAACATTTTGAAAATAATAGGCCGGATTTTCTACATTTCCTCTGAGATCCGAAGTAAGGAAAAGATAGCTGGAAATATCATTTTGTTCCAATGCCTGAATACTATCAGATAAGAAAACAGAAACTGACAAATTACTCAGTTCAGCCATATTAGCACCTGAACTTGTCGTCAGATCCATTGTTACTTTTTCCCGTACTGCAAATTCCTGCTTGCCAATACTGGCTGCAATAGCCAATTGCTTTGCAGGCCGTTTGAAATACAGCCGTTCACAAATAGGTTTTAGTTTTTCGTTAAGAATTGTAATATGAGAAATTCCTTCACCCAGCTTGTCGCGGTCAATCAAAAATTCTGCTTTATTCTTAGTTAAAATCTGCTTATCAGTGATCCGGTTTGTTTCCCTGGTATGCGTAATCATGTAAACGGGTATCGGCTCTTGTTGTGACTGACTTAAAACCGTCACCTTTACAAGTTTCGAGGTAGAATCTGTAACCCGCATAACATATCCCTGCTCCTGAATATCAGGCAGCGGATAATTGTATTTTTTTCCCTTATCATCTGTAATAACGGCTTGATACTTTCCGGTCGCCTGCGGTTTAAACATGAAATTACCTATTCCAAATTTACCCGCTTGAAATTTACCAATGGTATCATTTTCAGGACCAACCACGATGCCTTTAAAACTAATACCTTTTCCATCTTGTCCAATTCCACGAAATGCCACTTTACTTTCAATGCCTTTTACCAGATAACCTCCTTCCGGGAAAAACTGTACATCGTACGTAACTGCCTTATCTTTTTCAGGTTCAGGATCAAATTTTGCAAAAGGATTGATGATGGAAACATTGGTTTCAAAGTAATAATCCGCACTGAAATTTTTCATCCAGTTGGTATAACATCTCACTTTATAAGTACCGCTGCCAATGGTTGCCGGAATTAATAATGATCCGTTTCCTTTTCCTGCTAATAAAGAAAATTTAGTCTGAATTATAGCATTATTCTCTTTATCAAGCACTTCCATATAAGCAACTTTGCTCATATCCAGAAAACGATGCGTGGAGCCATTCAGATAATACGCTTTAAACCACATTGTTTCCCCTACCAGATAAAATGAGCGATCTGTGTGCAAATAGATTTTCTCCTGCAAAGCAGTTTTACCATAAAGATCAAACCGGTCCTGAATGGATTTCACCATCGGATCTGTCTGTCCGTATCCTAAAACCGGAGCAAAAAACAGGATAAAAGAGAAAAAAATGATCGCTTTAATTTTCATTACATTTAATATCAATTGTAAATAAATATATCATTCCCAAAACGAAGGCTTTACAGTGGTTCCTCCCTGAGTGCGGCAATCCGCACAATAACCCGTAGTCTGAAGAACCAGACTTGACTGTTCAGGCACATAACCGATTATCAGACCGCTGGGAAATTTTATTGCATCAGAAACAAAAACTGTATCCGGCGGACTACACCTTGGATAACTACCTAATCCGCGAGATATAAAAATTCTCTTTGTTGTTACCGTTGAAGCACTGAAATAACCAAAAATCAATTCCTTTGGATTTGTTGTACTTTTAATATTACCGGTAACTTGTGACGGAAGCGGGTCAAACAGGCTGCCCGTTCCCTGTGTGGTTTTTGCCAAATCTGTCCAGTACTCAAATCCGGCACGTGACAATCCATATTGTTTTATCAAAATACTGTATTTAAGATAAAATTTATTGGTATTTATCTGTACGATATTTAATGGAAGCTGCCTGATCTCATCTGAACTTAACTTAATAGTCGAGCCTAACATGATATTAGTAGATGGTACCGTCCGGTAACAAAGACTTATATCTTCTTTCCTTGATACAAGTGCCTTTTTTATCAAATCAACTTCCAATGACGAATAATAGGCTGTCCGGTATTGATAAGTTTCCTCAAATTTCCACTTGTAAAAACGTGTGTTATTTTTCGGATCATGCGTATTTACTTTAATAACCATTGCATCACGATCCTGATCGTAATTATAAGATATACTGTCAATAGCAGGCGTTACAACAACCGGCACATCGTCGGATACATATTCCTTACCATCCCTGGTTTTTATTGACAAATGATATTTACCTGATAAACTTACATTTACAGGTGGAAGAATATACATCCCATTTTTTGTTTCAATAAAATCAAACTTTTCTCCGGTTTGACCGGATACTGATAATTTGGCCCCGGTTTCCGGAAAGAATGCCGAATTTTCATTTGTATTCTGTGTATGCCTTAACTCAATTTTACTGGTATCATTACCAACATTGAGAAAACCATCTACTACCAGATAGCGCTCATCAGAGTTTACTTCGGGCGGCGAAAATGGTTCAATGCATCCATACATGAATGACATTAAAGCACAAACGGCCAGAATTGTTATCAATATTTTATTATTTTTTTCCACTTCTTTTTATTGTCTTATTACCTGGCTACTGCCTGAATACTATTTCAACAGCCTTAGTTTAATTATTCCCAGAATGAAGGTTTCGTAGTAACACCTCCCTGTAATCTGCAATCGACACAATTGGCCTCAGCAACGATAACAGTTTGCTGACGGGGATCTGCATAATATAAAAGCAAGCCGCTGGTTTCCAGTGCACATTGTTCTTCTCTCCTGGGAAGGCATGCCACAAGTAATGTATCTGTTTCACATCTGGCCAGGGCACCTAATCCGGGTGCAATAAATATGCGTTTCTTTTGTTCTGTAACCGCGCTGAAATAACCAAAAACCAGTTCCTGCGCATCATTTACATTTTTAATATTGCCTGTTACCTGCGATGGCAGCGGGTCAAACAAACTTCCGGTTCCCTGCGTTGTTTTTGCCAGGTCGGTCCAATATTCAAATGCTTCCCGTGAAAGTGCATATTGTTTTACCAGTATACTATATTTAAAAAGAAGCTTATTACTTGGTATCGAAACAATATTAATTGGTAAATCCTTGATAATATCCTGGCTCAATTTTATAGTTGAGCCTAACAATATTGATGAGGACTTGTTTGTCCGGTAACAGGTATTAATATTATCCTTACGTTCAACAACTGATCCGTTGGCTACATTTCCAATCACTTCCAAAGTTGAATAATACTGGGTTCTGTACGTCCAGGTCTCTTCAAATTTCCAGCGATAAAAACGGGTATTGTTGGAAGGATCATGCGTATTGATATTAAAAACCATTGAATTTAAACCCAGATCCAGCCTTGTAGAAACACTATCAATAGGCGGCGTTTTCGTCACAGCCACAAATTCAGAAAGATATTCCTTTGCGTTTGTAGTTTTAATGCGCAGGCGGTACTTACCTGACTGATTGATCTGGCTTGGCAGTAAAATATACAATCCGTTACTTTTTTCAGTAAAAGCGTATATTTCACCTGCTTCTCCTTCCGCAGTAATTTTGGCCCCTTTTTCGATAACCGGATTGGCCGTTTCGCTCGTATTCTGGGTTCTTCTCAGTTCAATTTTGCTCGTATCCTGGCCTACGTTCAGGAATCCGTCTACCACAAGATAAGTATCAGGAGAATTTACTTCGGGTGGAGAAAACGGTTCGATGCAACTGTCTAAAATGAGCAGCAATGCAAAAAAACTAAATTTGAATAAATTATATTTCATAAAATAATGTACTGCTTAAAACCTGAAATTGTAGGTAATAGTTGGTATTGGTTGTCCAAAAATTGAAAGCTGATATCCGTTAACTTTTCCGTTTATCGTTTGGAAATAAACAGAAGATGGATTTTTTCTTCCAAGCACATTATATACAGCCAGAGTCCACGAACTATGTGCCAGTTTTTTAATTCTGTGATTACCTTCAATATTCATTGAAATATCGGTCCGGTAATAGTCAGGAATCCTGAATTGGTTTCGGTCTGCATAATAAACTCTTTGCGCTCCGTCAATATAATATTTACCAATCGGAGGCGTATACGGACGGCCTGTGCTGTAAGTAAAATTCAATGACATACTAAAACGATGGGAAAACCGGTAATTGGAGATCATCGTAAAATCATGCGGCTTGTCATAATTACTCGGATAGAAGTTCCCTTTGTTTGGCGCATCCGGCGATTCCCGATCTATGGCTCTCAGTAATGTCCTCGAATAAGTATAGCCCAGCCAGCCATTTAATTTTCCGGTCATTTTCTTGATCATAAATTCCACCCCATAAGCTTTTGCCTTGGTATTGAGCACGGCTGCTTCGATGTTATGGTTCATGATCAGCGAATCACCTCCTTTATAATCCAGGAAGTTTTTGATATTCTTGTAATAACCTTCCAGAGAAACCTCGACTTTATTTCCTCTGAAATTCCGGTAAAGCCCTACCGAAATCTGATCCCCAAGCTGCGGTTTAATATACCGGTCACTCAGCTTCCAGATATCCGTTGGAGATACCGTCATGGTATTGGTCAATAAATGGATATACTGTCGTAAAGTATTGTAACTAACTTTTAAGGAAAGATTATCGAAGACACTGTAACGCACAGAAGCACGGTATTCGGGTCCGCCATAATTCTGGATCTTTTTACCTGATGCATAAGTTTCTGTCCCGTTTTCATAAATGTAATCGATGGGGAAACCCGGCACATATTTGTTTACCGTTTTTGGACCAAGATATTGGAAATATGAATACCGGATTCCGGCAGTAATTGAAAGACGCGGACTTACCTCAAACTTATCTTCCACATATATAGCACTTTCCGTAGCCTGCTCTGCTTCCAGTTTGTCAGGAATAATTAAGGATTCGACTCCTCTTGGTGTAAAAGTGCCCGGATTCAGTTTATAATAAATAGAGCTTAATCCAAAATTCAGGGTATGTCTCGGATCTATTTCATACGTCAGATCAGCCTTAAAGTTGGACTGATTGATATTGAATTTCAGGTCAAATGAATTAAGTGGTAACCCCGACGCACCCATCGCATATTGATACCTGCTGTGGGAAGCTGTGAAAACGCCATATAAACGGGCATTAAAAGTATGTTTCCATTTTAATGC
>Ga0247808_10001790_pt1 | contig 10414 bp, 9 predicted proteins | sample UWRJL089202R1_FD_179914 | JGI IMG/M metagenome (GOLD analysis project Ga0247808, IMG submission 179914) | Plant litter microbial communities from Arlington Agricultural Research Station in Wisconsin, United States - UWRJ-L089-202R-1 | ecosystem: Environmental > Terrestrial > Plant litter >... | reverse complement strand
ATCAGATTACCCTCCTCATTGTAGAATTTCCATTCCCCATTATATTTTTGATATTGGTTATAGCGCTCAAAACGTTCTAATTTTCCATTTTCATAATAATAGTTCCACTCCTCGGTTTTCATCCCTCTGTTGTATTTCCCAATACTTTCTAGCTGTCCATTATCGTAGTATTCTTTCCATTCGCCAGTTTTAAACCCTTCTTCGTCAAACAGCCTGTTTCCTCTTGACTTACCATTTTCGTGGTAAAGTTTCCATTCACCGACAGGATATCCATTTTTATTCTTTCCAACAGTCGATAATTGTCCATTTTCAAAATAGACTTTCCATAGACCTGTTTTTTCGCCATTGTCATAATTTCCAACTTCCGCAAGTTGTCCATTTTCGTGATATTCTTTCCATTCGCCGATCATTTTTTTATTTTCATTAAAAGATACACCACCTCTTAATTTTCCATTTTTCCAATACCACTTCCTTTCTTCATTTTTTCCTGTGTCATATTTGCTGATGGTTGATAATTGTCCATTTTCGAAATATACTTTCGCTTCGCCCGTCAATTCACCGTCTTTGTCTAAAAAAAAGTGTTCTTTAACTTGACCGTTTTTATGATACGTTTTATGTTCTTTTCCTTGTCCGTTACAGGCATTGAAAATTGATAAAATGGAAAATAGGAATACTAGTTTTTTCATTAGATTTTCTCTTGTTTCAACTTTAGAAAGCTTTTGATCTATCATATCGCACGACGTTTCGTGGCTTGGCAATGGTGGGCAAACAGAAGCCAAAACCTTCAACTAAAATACAAAATTGTACCGAAGCGCAAAACCTGAACTGATGACTTTTCGATCGCTATCGCCAAACTCTTCTTAGCAGAAGGTTTTTATTTATAGTTTATTTTGTGATCTAATTCAATGGGGTTATTTTCTTGTAAAATATAATTTTGTAGTTCTTTATTTTTTATAGAAATATCCACTGTTGTACCATTTGCGTCGGTAAATTTAGCGGTTTTCCACCCTCTTGAATTTATATTAAATGGGTCATTAAAATAGGATCTTGCAAGTGCTTCATATTTTTTCCAATCAATTTTTATTGTTTTTGTGCGTGCGTCAAAAATAGTCCCGCCTTTTTTGACTTCTACCAAATTAAATGAATAGTCATTGTTTGAATCTTGAATAGAAACAATCAATCCAGGTAAACCATTGAAAATATAGGGTCCATCACTGAAAGGTAATTCTGTAGTAAACCAGGCAATCCAGTTTCTTCCGCCATACGTAGTTTCTGCTTTTTGAGATTTATAGTTTCCAATGACTTTTTGTTCGGAACATATTTTCCAATTTAAGATGTCCTCAATTGGAAGAAGATAATCTCTTTCCAAATAAGTGATTACTTTTTCGATTCTTTTTTGAGCAAGATTCTTTTTGACATAGAATTGGTTCTCAACACCCATTTTAAAACTTCCGTTTCCATTGTTCAACCTTACTGAATCTGATTTTCGTTCTAGTGAATCTCTAAAAATTGAAGTATTATTTTTTAGATCCAAAGTCATCTTCCCGGAATTAAGCTCATCTGGTTTTTCTGAATTCAGTTTGTATTTTGTTTCGTAGATAAAACTTATTTTTTGTGAGAAGCAAAAGGTAGAAATCCCAAGAAAAAATATAATCAATTTCATTTGTGATGGGTGTTTGTTTAAAATTTTTGCTAACGTTTTCGGGTACTGATATCGCGGATTTGTGGTCCGAGACTTTATCTATGTGTGGATGAAAAGCACGGATTGCAAATCCGCGCTATCGGGTATCGGGTTGTCTAAGTCTCAAATATCTGAAATTATCATTGGAATGGAAAGATAAAAACCGCTTTTGAGTGCGGTTAGGTAAATGTTTCAAAATAAAGAAGATTTCTCATTTCATAGGTGGTTTTCCAATTTTAGTGAGTTTTAAATTTAATTCTGCTCTTTTCCTTTCTAATTTTTTTGGTTGAATAAATCTAAAGTCAAATAATCCTTCAATAACTTCAATTAACCATTCAGCTTCACCTTTCTCCACTGAGACAATTTCTCCAGTACTTAAGTCTTTTTGCGGATGGGCAGCAAAATTTCCAATATTTCGGATGGCATCGACAGCATCAATTAGATGTGAAGGTATTCCAGGCATCTCAATAAACTTTTGTATTTCAGTAGATAGACTTTTTTCTTTTATTCCAAATTCTTCTCGTAAAATATTTTGTAATAATCTTCTACTTAATGCAGCCGATGCTTTAGGACTAGCGGCTAGTACGTTCTGTGATTCATTATAATCTTCTAAATATAATGCAGGAATATCTACAGAATTACTAAAGTTAGATTTTGCAGGATAAATTAATTTACGCCAATCTTTTTCATCTATATGAAGACCGCTACTTGATGGCACCAAATATCCTCCTTGTAAATAAATCACAATCTTATCACAATTTGGACAAGTAGTATATGAGATTTCAGTCCCATTACCATCTTCGTCAATTTCCATTGCGGAAGTTCTGTACCAATCAAATTTAACTACTGTTGAGCAATGTGGACAAGTCATGGTATATTTATTTGATGTTTTTTTTGAATAATTTGTGATACAAATTTATTTTCAATGAAACAAGTTTACTATTATTTTGTTATTGATTAGTAAAACCTATGATTATTAATCTATAAACTTAGAGATAATTAATTTTTGGCATCTCATTATAAATTTTTCCGTTTAGTTCTCTGCCATTTTTCTTTTTCTTTTTACCGCCCCATTGTTTAAAGAAAAATGCTGTATCCCATTCTTGACATTGTTCTTGAATGTCTATTACCCATTCTGGAGCCATTGCCCTGGGATTCTGCCCACTTTCACCTCCTACAATAACCCAATCAATATTTTGTAGATTGAGATTGGGCAATGGACCAATCAAAGGCTCAAGTGATAAGAATTTAACTTTAGCATTTGTTTTGCGTAAAAAATCAATTCTATCCTTTACTTTATCGTCTTCAACTGAAACTCCCATCCAGATATTAGTTGTCCATTTGAGCTTATTGTGAAGTTCAAATAATCTCTCAGATCGTTTAGTTAAAACTTGAAAAACATGCTGGGGATTTTCATTCATAACTGTAAATACTTTTTCAATAAATTCTATAGGAACATCTTCATGAAATAGGTCACTCATAGAATTTACAAATACTACTTTTGGTTTTTTCCACAAATACGGAATCATCAAAGCTTCATCGTGAGTTCTAACACTAAAATTATCTTTATATTTCTGCACACCCATTGCTTGCAGTCTTTTTGACATAATTTCGGCATAACAAAATTTACATCCTTGCGATATCTTTGAACAACCTGTTGTCGGATTCCAAGTCATTTCAGTCCATTCTATATTTGATTTTGCCATATTATTTTGGAAAAGTTACTAAAATTTCATCTCCAAAAGTACCGGCTCTCGGCGCTTTCCCCTTTTTTGAGATAGCTGTAATTAAATTATTTTCAAGAAGTTCTTTCAGTGCTTCTTTATAATTTTTTTTGATGTAAGGAGTATCAACATTATGTCTTTCATAAATATCCTTCATCATGATTGTTTTTCCTGCAAAGCTTTTACAAATATCATCTTTTAAATTTTCAAGTGGTCTGGATAATTTAAAGAGTAATGTTTGTTTAGGAAGAAAATCTGCTGGGTCGTAGGCGAATGATGGGACACCTTCATCATAACTTGAACTTTCATCTGCCATAATTTCTTTCATTATTTCGTAACCCTTAAAATTTTTACTAACAAAAATTAAGTGATGACTTGTTCTCTTACCTTTTGAATCTCTAAATCTAAAAGGTAGAACGTACCTTGATCCATACTCTTTTAATGCACTACATAATTCTTCTATAATCAATAATTCTTTTTCAATTACGTTTTTATTCGCTAATTCCACGCGCAATCTATCGCATCTCTTATCTCCAAATAATGCATTCATATGTGATTCTACTTTTTTATTTCTTAGTCCCATACTTATTCTATTATAGTTAAAGAAAAAGATAGCATCACAACCCCAATTTTTTACAACTGAATTTACTAATCTTAAAGATAAGCCTTTATAGCCCCAAGGATCTACAAAGAAGAAAGTAGGAATTAAAGAAATATTTTCAAACTGAGACACTATATTTTCGCCAACTTCTTCATTCCATATGGCAGGTTGATGCTTTAATTTATCAATATCTTTGATTCCTGATATCGTTTCTTCTAGTTCTTTAGAGTTATCCTCATTCTTATCATTAAAAATAGTGACTAATCTATCGCACAAATCTTGATCTTCAACGGCATTAGATAAGATCTTCAATGGAGTAGAAACAGTTCCATCTTTATATCTCCCCGGACCTGCAAACAAATCAATATATGCTATTTTTTGAGAATTTGAAGGGTAATTCTTTTGAGTACTTATAATAACTTTTGACCAGATGCTGAAATACTTTGCTACAATAGTAGATTTAACTAAAGATTGTTCTTTTTGTTCATTAAAAAATTGATTATTTGCCATAGGATAATGTTGATTATAGTTTTTCAATATTCTACTACATTCAGACTTCGGCATTATCAAATATCCAAAATAAATCCCAATTACAAAAATGATTTGATTTGAAAATGACTGATTCTCATACAAATACTAATATGATTTAACATAATATAAACCAAAATGGCAATAAATTACCTTTATCAAAATTTATAACAATATATTTTCGAAAAATAATCCATAAAAAATTCCGTTTCGTATGAATAAAATATTTATTTTAGAAGCTCAAAATTATTATTAACCTTTAAAAAAACACGAAGATGGCAGAAAGTAAAAACAACATCATCACACACGGCCTTAGCGGTAAAGTTGGAGACCTTATCGTTTTCAGCCAGAGAAACGGCAAAACCATAGTATCAAAAGTCCCAAAAGACAGAACCGGAGATTACACCGATAATCAGAAAGAGCATCAGCGTAAATTTCAAAAAGCAACCCTATACGCCAAATCGGTTATCAAAGATCCGGACCAAAACCAAATGTATTCCGCAGCAGCAGATGTTTCCAAAGGAATCAGCACATACAACGTAGCAGTAGCCGATCTCCTGAAAGCACCGGATATAGAATCCATAGACCTGTCTGCCTACACAGGTAAGAAAGGAGATACCATCAAAATAATTGTATTGGATGACTTCGCAGTAAAAAGTGTAACCGTCAAAATAGAAAACGAAGACGGCACTCTCTTAGAAGAAGGTTCCGCAGTAGATTCCGGCTTCGAGTGGCTGTATACAGCAACTCAAGATAACAAAGATCTCGCTGGCGATAAGATCACAATTACAGCAACAGACAACCCTGACAATATGACAGAAATGACCCGGACGCTTTAAGAACTGAAACTAAGTTTTGCGTATAGGTTGCGTATACCGACCGTATACCGATAGCCTACAAAAAAAATATGTCAAAATGACAAAAGCCACCCAATCGCGGTGGCTTTTTCTATGGTCATACATAGCTCGCCGAAGTCTCTTCTAAAAAAAGGCTTCCCTCCGTCAAGCTCAGGATAAACTTCACCTCAGCCTGACAACAAAACTATTTGTAGTCATTACTGCAAAACGCACCAAAAAACCCTTCCCCTACAGAATCCGGGATAGCATACGCCATTTCGACTACATATTTGTTCTGTTGCAAAGTAACCAAGAGATTGTCTTCCTTTGAGTAAATGTTCCATTGCAACAGGCCTGCTTTTTTATTTTCGCAGTCAAATCTCCATAAGGTCAATACATAGCTGTCAATCACCCGTAAACCGGTAGAAGTCTTCGGAAAGTACTCCGTTTTTCCAGATATCACTTTTATCCAAGCCGTATTTTCTGTATTGGGTTTGTAGTAAAAGGAATCGGTATTGTTCTCAAAGATAAATTTCCAATCCTGCGCATAGCTGAAAGAAAATATCAAAAGCGAAAGAGCTAATAAAAGTTTGTCCATTTTATTATTTTCATTTGGTTAGTGAATTTTAGTTTGTTCAAATGTACAAAACAAACTGATAATCAGCTAATTAATTTATCAATTTAACATAATGTAAAATCAATTATCACTAATGTTTCAAAATTCAAAAATCAACACCATCATGCACAACCTTAGCAGTAAGGCAGCAGACCTTATCAAATAACAAAAGCCACCCAATCCGGATGGCTTTTGCTTTAATATTTAAGGCTCGCTAATTTCTAATTTCTAACCTCTAACTTCTTACTCCTAAACCCTCTCATTCTTAATCTCATCCACAATCTCCGGATTCAGCAAAGTAGAAGTGTCTCCAAAGCTGTTGAAGTCGCCCTCTGCGATCTTTCTCAGGATCCGGCGCATAATCTTCCCGGATCTCGTCTTCGGCAACCCGGAAACAAATTGGATCTTATCGAGCTTCGCAATCGGCCCGATCTGGTCAGAAATCAACTGGTTGATTTCCTTCGCCAGGTTCTCACGCTTTCTGTCTTCGCCTGCTTCCTTCAGGATTACAAAACCGTAAAGCGCATTCCCTTTGATGTCGTGCGGATAACCCACAATCGCAGACTCCGCCACCGCCGGATGCTCATTGATGCTGTCCTCAATAGGCGCAGTTCCCAAATTGTGTCCGGAAACGATGATTACATCATCCACCCGACCAGTGATTCTGTAATAGCCAACCTCGTCCCTCAAAGCCCCATCACCCGTGAAATATTTCCCAGGGAAAGCTGAGAAGTAGGTCTCCTTATACCTCTGATGATCACCCCAAATGGTTCTGGCAATTCCCGGCCAAGGAAAACGGATGCAAAGATTCCCATCCACCTGGTTTCCGGTGATCTCGTTTCGCTTCTCATCCATCAGCACCGGCTGAATTCCCGGCAACGGAAGGGTAGCGTAAGTTGGTTTGGTAGGCGTCACAAAAGGAATTGGCGAGATCATAATACCGCCGGTTTCGGTCTGCCACCAGGTATCTACAATCGGGCATTTCTTCTTACCGACATTATCATTGTACCAGTGCCACGCCTCGTCATTGATAGGTTCTCCTACAGAGCCAATGACTTTTAAAGAGTCTAAATTATGTTTCAAAACCCAATCCACGCTTTCCTTTGCCAAAGAACGGATCGCCGTCGGAGCTGTATAAAACTGAGTCACCTTATGTTTCTCAATCACTTCCCAGAATCGTCCCGCGTCAGGGAAAGTCGGCACCCCTTCGAAGATGACAGTCGTTGCACCATTCAAAAGTGGCCCATATAAAATATAAGAATGCCCTGTGATCCAGCCGATATCCGCTGTACACCAATAGATGTCATTCTCTTTATAATTAAATACATTCTGGAAAGTGTAAGCCGTATAAACCATATAGCCGGCGCAAGTGTGCAGCATTCCTTTCGGCTTCCCAGTCGATCCCGAAGTGTAAAGAATAAACAACGGATCTTCCGCATCCATAATCATTGTTACGAAATCTGCCGAAGCTTTGTCGTAATAGTCGTCCATCCAATGGTCACGGCCTTCCTTCATCTTCACATCGTTGTGGGTTCTTTTCACAACCAGAACGTTTTCTACCGTTGGTGTTTTCTCCAAAGCTTCGTCCACAAGAGTTTTAAGATCTAAGACTTTGTTTCCTCTGTAACTTCCGTCAGACGTGATGACCATCTTCGCCCCGCAGTCATTCACCCGCGAAGCCACCGCTGAAGCAGAAAATCCGGCAAAGATTACTGAGTGAACAGCACCCAATTTTGCACAAGCCAACATCGTAATCGCCAATTCCGGAATCATCGGAAGATAGATACAAACGCGGTCGCCTTTTTCAATACCCATTTCACGAAGGATATTCGCGACTTTATTAACTCTTGTATATAATTCGTTGTAAGAAATGTGTTGAGCTTCTTCCTTCGGGTCGTTCGGTTCCCAGATGATGGCTGTTTTGTCGCCACGCACTGAAAGGTGTCTGTCCAGGCAGTTTTTTGTGATATTCAATTTCGCATTCTTGAACCATTTGATGTTGGCTTCCTGCATATCGTAATCCACAACTTTGGACCAACGCTGATACCAGACGAAATTTTCATCTGCAATCTTATCCCAAAACTTCTTCGGATTCTTAATTGACTTTTTATACTCTTTGAAATAATCCGGCAAATTCTGAATGTGATAGTTTTTCATATTGTTTTTTGTGAATAGGTTTTTACTTGAATATTAAATGTGATAATTGTCCAAGCCAATTTACATAAAATTAAACAAATATGAACTGCAAATTACTCTTTATTAAGATAATATTGTTGTTAATATAAAATTAACAGATAATATTATCTTTTTAATTTGTTTAATAAAGATAATTATTTCTATTTTTGCGCCTTAATTAGATAATATCAATGAAATTAGAAGTTTCCTCAGAGAAACATTTGGTATATGTAGAAGAAATCCGAAACGAAATGGAGGATTCTGCAAAAAAGAGAGGGACCGGCATCGCGAAACGCTCCTCCGAATATCTGGGCAAAAAAATCTCGGAAGGTAATGCCGTCATCGCAATCGACGAAAATGGAACCTGGGCAGGCTTCTGCTACATAGAAACCTGGACGAACGGAGAATACGTCGCGAATTCCGGATTGATAGTTTCGCCTCAATTCAGAAACGCTGGACTAGCAACTTTGATTAAAGAAAGAATCTTCGAACTTTCCAGATTGAAATATCCAAATGCAAAGATTTTCGGTCTCACCACCGGATTGGCAGTGATGAAAATCAACAGCAGTTTAGGTTACAAGCCGGTAATTTATTCGGAACTGACTCAGGATGAACAATTTTGGAACGGTTGCAAAAACTGCGTGAACTATGAAATTCTGATGATGAAGGAACGCAAAAACTGTCTTTGTACGGCAATGCTTTTCGTCCCGGAAAAATTAAATATGAATAAAGAAAAAGATTTTGAATCTATAAATAACGACAATGAGTAAGAAAGTAGTTTTGGCATTTAGCGGAGGTTTGGACACGTCGTATTGCGCCAAATATCTAAGTGAAACTTTGGGTTACGAAGTTCACGCGGTCACAATCAATACAGGTGGTTTTGATGAAAACGATGAGGTTTTGCTTAATGAAAGGGCAGAAAAACTAGGCGTGGCTTCTTACAGGTTTATTGATGCTTCAAAAAAATATTATAATGACTGTGTTAAGTATTTGATTTTTGGTAACGTTCTGAAAAACAATACTTATCCACTGTCTGTGAGTGCAGAAAGAACAATTCAGGCGCAAACAATTGCTGAATCTGCTTTAGAAATCGGAGCCGACGCAATCGCTCACGGAAGTACAGGCGCAGGAAATGACCAGGTTCGTTTCGATTTGATTTTCAACGTAATGTGTCCGCAAGTCGAAATCATTACACCAATTCGTGATTTGAGTTTATCACGTGAAGACGAAATCCAATTCCTGAAAGACCACAACTACGAAATGGATTTTGACAAAGCCAAATATTCTATCAATAAAGGACTTTGGGGAACTTCCGTCGGCGGAAAAGAAACTTTGACTTCCCGATTTTCTCTTCCAGAAGAAGCTTTTCCTTCGCAAGTTGAAAAAACGGAACCATCTCAATTAGAAATCGAGTTCAAACATGGCGAATTGATTTCTGTCAATGGTGAGACTTTTTCTCATCCGGTTTTAGCGATTCAGAAAATTGAAAAATTAGCGTCACCTTACGGAATCGGTCGCGATATCCACGTTGGAGACACGATTGTCGGGATAAAGGGCCGTGTCGGTTTTGAGGCCTCGTCGGCGTCAATTATCATCAAAGCGCATCATCTTTTGGAGAAACATACACTTTCCAAATATCAGCAGACCATCAAATCTCAATTGTCAGATTGGTACGGAAACTGGCTTCACGAGGCGCTTTTTCTAGACCCTGTGATGAGGAACATCGAATCTTTTCTGCAGGATTCTCAGAAAACAGTCAACGGAAAATTATTTATCACACTTCATCCATATCGTTTTGTTTTGAACGGAATCGAGTCTGAAAATGATTTAATGTCCTCAAAATTTGGGAGTTACGGCGAAGAAAATCTCGCCTGGAGTGGCGACGATGTCAAAGGTTTTACCAAAATCCTGAGCAACTCGCTCAATATATACCATCAGGTCAATAAGTTGAATTAGAATGATTTTTAAGATGTCATCTTGAACGGAGTCGAAGGAACTTTGCGAAATTAAAATATTTTCAATAATGAAAAAAAACGTTGCGCTCTTTGCGTTAAAAATATGAAAAAATCAGTCGGAATCATCGGAGCCAATGGCTACACAGGAAGCGAACTCGTTCGTTTGCTCACATTCCATCCGAATACAGAATTAAAGTTTTTGTTCAGCCGTTCCAATTCCGGAGTGAAAATTTCCGAATTATATCCGGATTTGGACTCGATTTGCGATTTGGTTTTGACCAATGAAATTTCAGAAACG
>Ga0247808_10001789_pt1 | contig 10419 bp, 8 predicted proteins | sample UWRJL089202R1_FD_179914 | JGI IMG/M metagenome (GOLD analysis project Ga0247808, IMG submission 179914) | Plant litter microbial communities from Arlington Agricultural Research Station in Wisconsin, United States - UWRJ-L089-202R-1 | ecosystem: Environmental > Terrestrial > Plant litter >... | reverse complement strand
CGCCTCTGGCACGAGTTCGGCCAGTTGAGCGGCGACGCGAGAGATGGACGAGACGCGATTGTGAACGAAGAAGACCTGCCCCTCGCGCAGCAGCTCTCGCCGGATGGCCGCAGCGACCTGCTTATCGGAATAGGGCCCGACGAACGACAGAATCGGGTGGCGATCCTCGGGTGGAGTCGCGAGGGTCGACATCTCCCGGATACCCGTGACCGCCATCTCGAGCGTGCGCGGGATCGGGGTGGCCGTCATCGCGAGGATGTCGACGTTGGTCTTGAGCTTCTTGAGCGCGTCCTTGTGCTCGACCCCGAAGCGCTGCTCCTCGTCGATGATGACGAGACCCAGGTCTTTGAAGGCGATGTTCGCGCCGAGGAGGCGGTGGGTACCGATGACGACGTCGACCGTGCCATCCGCCATTCCCGCAATCGTCTCCTTCGCCTCCTTATCGGTCTGGAATCGGGAGAGCGCGCGAAGGTGCACGGGAAAGCCGGCGAAACGTTCGGAGAAGGTCTCGAAGTGCTGGCGAACGAGAAGCGTCGTCGGCACGATGAGGGCAACCTGCTTGCCACCCTGCACTGCCTTGAATGCTGCGCGCACGGCGACTTCTGTCTTGCCGTAGCCCACGTCGCCCGAGAGCAGGCGATCCATCGGGATCGGCCGTTCCATATCGGCCTTGACCTCATCGATCGTCGTCAGCTGATCGCCGGTCTCGGCGTAGGGGAAAGCGTCTTCGAGCTCGCGCTGCCAGGGCGTATCGGGCGGAAAGGCGTGGCCCTTCGAGGCCATGCGCGCCGAGTAGAGCTTGACGAGCTCCACCGCGATGTCGCGCACCGCCTTGCGCGCCTTGGTCTTGGTGGCGGCCCAGTCGCTTCCGCCCATCTTGGAGAGCGAGGGTGCCTCGCCGCCGACGTAGCGAGTGAGCAGGTCGAGCTGGTCGGTCGGTACAAAGAGCTTGTCGCCCGGATAGCCACGTTTATTGGGCGCGTACTCGATGACGAGAAACTCGCGCGAGCGCTTAACGGCGTTGCGGCCACCGGATGACACCTCGCGTTGCACAAGCTCGAGGAACTTGCCGACGCCGTGGGTCTGGTGCACGACGTAGTCACCGGCTTTGAGCTGCAGCGGATCCACGACATTCTTGCGCCGCACGGCGAGCTTCTTGACCTGCCGCGAGTCGTAACCTGCGCTGCGGCCGTAGAACTCGGCCTCACTCAGGAGCGCGAATCTGTCGCCGGCGAACTCGAACCCGGCTTCGACGGATGCCTTGAGCAGGTAGACGACGCCGGCATCGGGCGAGGCGGGGAAGGCAGAAACGATTCGTGCCGCGAGTGACTTCTCGGCGAGAACATCGGCGGCGCGCTCGACGAGCCCGCTGCCCTGCGCGACGACGGCGACGGTCCAGCCGTCGCGCACGAGGGTCGCGACGTGGTCGAGGGCGCCCGTGGGCTGGCCCGCGAACGACGGGACGGCCGTGGCATCCAGCCGCACATATTCCTGGAGAGCGGAGGCGTCGAGGTCGGTTGCCGCGCCGGAGTCGAAGGCCGAGAGCGTCCACCAGGAACGTGATCCGGCTGAGGCTCGCAGCGTCGCGAGCGAGACGAAGTCACCCGCGTCGAGATCGATGGGCGCTTCGGCACCCGCGGTCGCGGCGTTCCAGGCCGCGGAGAGAAACTCGCGGTTCGTCTCAACGAGCGAGACTGCCCGTGTCGATACCTTCTCCGGCGAGAGCACCGCAATACCGGCGTCGGCGGGGAGGTAGTGCGTGAGGGGCACGAGCCGGTCGAGGAGCGCTGGAGCGAGCGACTCCATGCCGTCGACGGGGATTCCCTCAGCGATCTTGGCGAGCATCGTCGTGAGCGAAGGGAACTCGTGCTGCATCTCGGCGGCACGTTGGCGCACGGCCGGGCCGAGCAGCAGTTCGCGGCTCGGCGGGAGTGTCGCGAGCGGAAGGTCGCCGGGCAACGATCGCTGGTCGGCGACGGAGAAGGCCCGGATCTGCTCGAGTTCGTCACCGAAGAACTCGAGGCGCAGGGGATGCTCATCGGACGGCGAGAAGACGTCGAGGATTCCACCGCGCACCGAGAACTCGCCTCTGCGGGTGACCATGTCGACTCGCGTATAGGCGAGTTCGACGAGGTCACGCGAGAGGCCCGCAAGGTCGTGGCCGCGCGAACCGGCGGCAAGAGAGAGGGGCGCGTAGCTGAGCAGGTTGTCGGCGAGGGGCTGCAGGGCGGCGCGCACGGATGCCACGAGCACGAGGTGCCCCGTTGGTGCCTCCTTCCATTCGGCGATACGGCGGAGGGCACGAAGCCGTTTGCCAACGGTCTCGGTCGATGGTGAAAGACGTTCGTGCGGGAGGGTTTCCCACGCCGGGAACTCGATGATCTCCGCGCCCGGCAGGTAGCTTTCGAGTGAGATGCGGAGCGACTCGGATTCACGCCCGGTCGCCACGATCGCGAGGAGCGCTTGCGGCCCGCCGCGCTTGTCGAGGAGGGCAGCGAGAAGGGGTGCCCGTAGGCCGTCCACGAGTGAGAAGTCCGCGTTGCGGCGAGCGTAAGAGAGCGCGCCCTCAAAGGTGCGGGCGCGCGAAAGCCCCGTGATTAAACCGTCGAGAGTCACCCAGCGAGTCTACGCGTGCGCCCCGACAGTACGTCTTGCGCCTGGGAGGCGAGGCCCGTCTCGAACTCGAGCGCCTCGCGGTAGTTCGCGAAAGCCGGTGTCCAATCGAGCTCCGAACGCGCTCGGGCATTGGAGACACGCATCGACGTCGCGGTGATGAGATGGGCACCAAACGGCGCGACCGAGCGCAGGAGCCACGAGGGCAGGTACCGGGGATCGGGTAGGTCGAAGGCGTCCGATCGCGCCTGGTGCAGTTCGCGCCACGACACGGCTTCATCATCGACGATGTTGTAGGCACGACCGGGTACGCCCGACTCGAGGGCGAGCACGGTGGCGGCGGCGGCATCCTCGATATGCACGAAGGGAAGCACGCCCTCCCAATCGTTGGCGACCGGGGGCACGGGCCCGCGGCCACGGTAGAAGAGCCCGTAACGGAGGGCGACACCACCGAAGGCCCGTGCCTGCTGCTCGGCAGACAGGAGCGACTTCTGCACCGCGTCGAGGCGCGTTCCGGGCAGCTGCCCGAAGGGGTACTGCTCGTCGATCAGGCGCCGACCGTGATCGAGAAAGCCGTAGCCGTAAACGTTCGAGGCACCGACAAATTTTGTTGCGCCGGTCAGGCGTGCGGCGGCGATGAGGGTACTCGTGCCCTCCGACCGCAGCCGGTTGGTTGAGGTCATGTCGGAGAAGGTCAGCGGGGTCCGCACCAGGGCACTGAGCTGGTGGATGACCGCGTCGAACTTGAGGCCGGAAACGGCGTGGAGAAACTGCTCGCGGCGCGTGACATCCGCCCGGATCTCTGCCGCGCCAGTGCCCTCGAGGGCACCCGCCGTACGCGCCACTCCGGTCACCTCGTGCCCGGCCGCGACGAGCAGTGGAACGAGGTACCTGCCGATCGCGCCCGTGGCTCCAGCCAGAAGTACGCGCATAGCTCAAGTTTAGCGGGGGTAGAAGATCCCGTTTACTGCGAGGGGGCCGTGTGATATTTCAATTGGGCAACAGTGAGGCCGTCGGTCGCGATGAGTTCGACGGCGTCAGCGGCATCGGCGAGCAGATTCGGAAGCACGCTTCGCTCGGTGCTCGAGAAGTCTTTGAGCACGAAGTCGGCAGCGGGTTGGCGACCGGGCGGGCGACCGACACCGACGCGCACCCGCAGAAAATCGCCCGTGCCGATAGCCGCGATGATGTCGCGCACGCCATTGTGGCCGCCGTGCCCTCCACCGACCTTCAGCTTGAGGGAGTCAAAGGGGATGTCGAGTTCATCGTGGATCACGATGAGCTGTGAGGGCGGGATCTTGTAGAACTTGAGCAGGGCAGCGACAGGCCCACCCGAGACGTTCATAAAGGTGTTGGGCTTGGCGAGAACGAAACGGGGTCCGCCCGGGGCCGTGCGCCCCTCGGCGACGGCGGCGTTCGCCTTGTGATTTTTGAAACTCGCGGATGCCCGTGCCGCGAGTTCGGCGACGACCATCTGGCCGACGTTGTGACGGTTGCCGGCGTAGCCGGGCCCGGGATTCCCGAGCCCGACTACGAGCCAGACATTGTCGTCCAGTGGAGTTACTCTGCTGCCTCAGCGGGTGCTGCCTCGGCAGCGGCCTCGTCGTCGGAGCCCTCGGAGTCGTCGCCGAGGTCCTGCTCGCTGGCGGTCGAGACGGCGACGATGAGCACGTCTTCGTCGGTGACGAGCGAGGAGCCCGAGGGAAGCTCGAGGTCCTTCGCGAAGAGCTGGAAGCCGTCTTCCTTGCCCTCGATGTTGACCACGATCGACTCGGGGATGTGGGTCGCCTCGGCCTCGAGGGTGACGGTGTTGGAGTCCTGGTTGACCAGGGTGCCGGGCGCGGCCTCGCCCTCGAGGTGGATCGTCACGTCGACGGTGACCTTCTCGCCCTTGCGCACGACGATGAGGTCGATGTGCTCGATGATCTGGCGAACTGGGTCTTTCTGCACGTCCTTGACGAGCGCGAGCTGGGTCTTGCCGTCGATGTCGAGCTCGAGAACCTGGTTCGACTTGCGAAGGATGAGGGCGACCTCGTGACCCGGAAGGGTCACGTGCTGCGGCTCGGTGCCGTGTCCGTAGATGACGGCGGGGATCTTGCCGGTCGCGCGGATCTTGCGAGCCGCACCCTTGCCGAAGGAGGCGCGAGCCTCGGTCTTGAGGTGGTTGCTGGGGGCTTCAGCCATGATTTTGCTCCAATAGAGGTGGCCGCTAGGCCGGTTAGTTGTGATCAAAACGCTTCAACTCGAACGCATATCAGCGTGAGGAAGACCTGCCTGGCCTATCTCCACCGCGTCGATAACGGAAACACCGAGTGTTTCCCTCGCCGAAGTACAAACGTCGACTTTACACGCTTCGGGTCTTGTGTGCGCGCCCGTCTCCAACTACCGTCTACAGATCAGGACTGAATGCTGGGGGGCAGATGTCACAGTCAGACGTGAAGAACGCAAGCCGTCGTGCGATGTTCTTCGGTCTGAGCGCCGCATCGCCGGTGAAGCCACGCGACAGCGAAAAGCCGCTGCCGGTGCGCTCCAAGCCTTTCGCCGCGGGCGGCCCCGAGAGCCGTGATGCGAGTTTGGCGAGCGCGGTCGCTCCGGCAGAGACAGTTTTCGTCGGTCGCCAGTACAAGACGCCCGCAGAGGCCGCGAAGGCCGCAGGGGCATCCACCTCGGCGCTCTTTCCCGGCTACAACCCGCAAGCGCATCTTTTGCGTCGAGCCACCTTTGGCGCACGTCCGAGCGACGTCGCGCTCCTGAAGAAGCTCGGTACGACGAAGTGGATCGATCGGCAACTGTCGCCGTCGAGCTACGCAGACCCTTTGGGTGATGGGGCGTGGAAGATCTTCCCGCTCGCGGGGGCATCGCCCGCCACGATCATCTCCAAAACTAAGCAATTCAGCTGGGATGCCGTCTTGCAAACCGCGCAGGCGTCACTGTCGCGGCAGATCTTCTCCGAACGCCAGTTGTTCGAGATCGTCGTCGACATCTTCGCGAATCACCTGCACGTGCCACTTCCCGGCGAGCAGTGGCACACGGCCCCTGGCTATCTCAAGAACGTGATCCGCAAGAACGCGCTCGGCTCGTTTACGACCATGTTGCTCGCGGCCATGAAACACCCGGCGATGCTCAACTTTCTCAACAACGACGAATCACGCAAAGAGAACGTCAACGAGAACCTCGGCCGAGAACTCCTCGAACTTCACACGGTGGGAATCTCGGGCGGCTATACCGAACAAGACGTGCGTAACAGTGCGGCAATCCTTTCTGGTCGCTCGTGGGATTGGAAGAAGGGCACCTATAAGTACAACGCGAGCTGGCACGTCACCGGGCCGGTGAAGGTTCTCGGGTTCGAGCATGCAAACGCGAGTGCGGCCGGCGGCGAGGCCGTTGGTGACGCCTACCTGCGCTACCTGGCGAAGCATCCGAAGACCGCCCGTACCATCGCCCGCAAGATCGCCGTGCGCTTCGTCTCCGACAACCCGAGCGACGACCTCGTCGACCGCCTGGCTGCCGTCTATCTCTCGAGTGGAACGAACATCAAGGCGACCGTCAAGGCCGTCTTTCTCAGCAGCGACTTCTGGGCCTCGGTGGGCACTCGCATGCGCCGCCCGCTCGAAGACGCTGTCGGCACCATGCGCGTGCTCAACGTGCGCCGCCTTTCGACGTCGAAAGAACAGATCGGCTGGCTCTACTGGAACCTCAACGAGGCAGGCCACACACCGCACGGGTGGATGCCACCCAATGGCTACCCCGACGTCGCCGCCGCCTGGCTCGGGGCGGGTGCCATGATCCAACGCTGGAACCTCCATCGCATCTTCGTCTACGGCTGGTGGAACAAGTTCAAGTACGTGAAGCCCGAGAACCTCGTCACGCGCACCACGGGCATGACAAACCTGAAGTGGGCGACCGCCGTCGGAGTGCGGCTGCTTGGAGTTACGCCGAGTGAGGCGCACGTGCGTGCGGTTCTTCAGGGCGCGCGGCTTGATCCGGCTAAGCCCGCGTCGAAGAGCGGCTGGGAATGCGGCAAGGTCGCGACCCTTCTCCTCGACTCCCCCTACTTTCAGCTGCGCTAGGAGAGACCGATGCACCCCGAGATCACCTACGACGAATCGGTCATGCGTTCGCTCCACCCCGATTGCCCGGACTGGGAGCGTCTCGGACCGACCAAGCGCGACTCCGCGCTTCGCGCGGCGGCGATGGCTCAACAGGTGGCCGCAGAGGAACGCGACTCGCAGTGGGCGGGTGGCTTCAACCGCCGCACGTTCCTCAAGGGCGGACTCGGCGTCGGCGTCGCGACGCTCGGTGCGCAACTCGTCACGAGTCGGGTCTCCTACGCTGCGGCAGACACCCCGACGAACGGAACGCTTGTCGTCATCTTTCTGCGCGGTGGCATGGACGGGCTGTCGCTGCTCGTGCCCGCGGCTGACCCCAACTACCTCGCAATGCGCAACAACGTGGGCATCAAGTCGTCGACGCTCATCCCCATCGCGGGCGAGACACGCTTCGGGTTCCACCCTGCGCTCGCGCCGCTCAAGCCACTCATGAACAAGGGCATGGTGGCCGCAGTCCCAGCCGTGTCGACTCCCGACCTATCGCGCAGCCACTTCCAGGCACAGGACTGCCTCGAGCGCGGTTCCACCAACTCGCTCACGACGGGTTGGCTCGACCGCGTGCTGCAGGCCTCGGGAGCAGGCACCACCTTCCGCTCGGTCGCGGTCGGTGGCATGACACCCCGCTCGCTCCTCGGCTCCTCGGCGACCGTCGCGTTGCGCAACCTCACGTCGATCTCGCTCAACGTGGGCGACGACGATCTCGCCAACACGAAGACCGCTTTGCAGACGCTCTACACGGGCATCGAGCATCCAATCGCAAAACAGACGACCCTTGCGATCGGCGCGCTCAACACCATCGAGGCGATCGTCGACTCGCCCGCGAGCGTTCCTAACGTGAAGTATCCCAGTGGCAACTTCGCAGACGCGCTCGCCTCACTCGCAACTCTCATCAAGGCGAATGCCGGAGTGCGCGTCGCCTGCATCGACGTCGGAGGCTGGGACACCCACACGGGGATGGGCAACGTCGATAACGGCGACATGCAGCGCCACCTCAGCGACCTCGCGACGGCGATCGCAGCGTTCACCTCCGACCTCGGTGACACAAACCTCGGCAAGACGACGATCGTCACGATGAGCGAGTTCGGTCGCCGCGTGCAGGAGAACGCCAGCGGCGGTACCGACCACGGCCACGGCGGAGCAGTTCTCGTGATCGGTGGCGGCGTGCAGGGCGGCGTGCACGGTCACTGGGAGGGCCTGACGAAAGAGGTACTCGAGCAGGGCGACGTGCCCGGGTGGAACGACTACCGCGACGTACTCACCGAGGTCGTCTCGAAGCGACTCGAGCTCTCGACGGGAAGCCTTGGCGACGTCTTTCCTGGTTGGAGCGCCCAGAAGGTCGGCGTCATGAAGGCGACGGCCTAGAGAACTCCCTGCTCGGTCGTACCCGCGGCAATCGGGTCCATGAGAGTCACCACGACCGGACTTGCGATGAGGCCCTCGATCGCGGCATTGAGAGCGGCCACGGGAGCTCCCGCCGCATGCACGGCGAGGTCATCACGGGATGCCCACTTCTCGAGCATCGTGATCGTGCCGTCCTCGGCGTCATGGATCGCGTAGAGGATGCAGCCCTGCTCGGCATGAACCCCGGGAATCGTCGAGGCGAGCGCGGCGGCGAGGTTGTTCTTGCGACCTTCGACGGGAGTAAAAATGGCGGTGACGACGACGGGTTCAGACATGGTTCAAGCCTAGGCGCGATATTCTCGGTCCATGCCAGGAAGCCTCCACTCACGCGTTCTCGACGCGCTCGGGCGTTCCCTGGTCTCCGGCGAATTGGCCCCGGGCAGCACGATGCTCGCCGAACAGGTCGAGAAGCAGTACAGCGTCTCCCGCTCGGTGGTTCGTGAGAGCATCCGCGTGCTGCAATCGCTCGGGATGGTCGAGTCGGTCAAGCGTGTCGGCATCCGGGTGCGCCCCATGGCCGACTGGAACCTCTACGACCCGCTTGTCATTCGCTGGCGTTTGGGAGAGGCACGCAACGGCGCACAACTGCGTTCGCTCACCGAACTGCGCATGGCAATCGAGCCTCGCGCGGCAGAGCTTGCGGCCATCCATGCTCCCGACGAGGTCACGGGCGACCTCCTCGCGCTCGCGGCCCGCATGCGTTCGGTCGGTCGCGCGGGCGATCTCGAGCAGTTTCTCGAACTCGACATTCGCTTTCACTCGGTCGTGCTCGCCGCGAGTGGCAATGAGATGTTCGCGCGCCTCGATGGCGTCATCGGCGAGGTACTGAAGGGCCGCACCGACCAGGGACTCATGCCCGCACGACCGCACGAAGAAGCCCTCCAGTGGCACGTCGATGTCGCCGATGCCATCCAGGGACGCCGCCCCGATGACGCGCGCGCCGCGATGGAGCAAATCATGCAGCGCACCTTCGTCGAGGTCGAACGAATATGGGCCGAAGAGCCCCGGGTCTATCTGCGGCCTTAGAAGCGCAGCAGCACTTTGCCACTCGTCGCCGAGTCCTTGGCCGTCTCGAAGGCCTCGAGGGCGTCGGATGCCGCGAACTCGTGGGTCACGATCGGTGCGACCCGAAGGCTGCCGTCGGCGAGCGCCTCGATCACCTCGTCGATCTCGTCACCGAAGCGGAACGAGCCGACGAGACTCAGCTCCCGCGTGATGGCGAGCGAGATGAGCGCGGGCTGCTCGCCCGAGGGCAGGAGGCCGACCATGACGACGCGACCCCCTCGCGCGGCCCCTCGCACGGCCGAGCCGAGACCGCGATAGCTGCCGGATGACTCGAACACGATGTCGGCCTCGACCGCGTCGATCGCGTCAGCGTCGGTCGCCACGATGGTGGAGGTTGCGCCCACCGCGCGGGCGATCTCGAGTGGCTTCTCGAACATGTCGACCGCGACGATCTCTGCGGCGCCCGCTCGCTTGGCAACGGCGACGATGAGCGTTCCGATGGGGCCGGAACCCACGACGAGCACCCGCTTGCCGGCGATGTCGCCCGCCCGTGAGACCGCGTGCCACGCAACACTCGCCGGCTCGATGATTGAGGCATCCCTCAACTCCAGCGAGTCGGGCAGCGCCCTGAGCATGCGCGCCGGCAACACGGAGTACTCACTGAAGGCGCCTTCCGTGTGCGGGTAGCGCGCGGCGCTGCCGAGGTACGAACCCTCGGTGGCGGGGTGAACGGCGACGCGCACGCCGACCGCTGGCCCCGTGCCATCCGCCGCCGCCTCGACGACCGTGCCAACCACTTCGTGACCGAGGATCATGGGCGCCTTGAGGATCGACTCCCCCGCAGCGCCGTGAGTCCAGTAGTGGAGGTCGGAGCCGCAGACGCCACCGTAGGCGATCTTGACGATGGCCTCGTCGGGCGCCGCCGCACGCACGTCGATCGAGTCGACCCTGAGGTCGCCTTTCGCGTGCGCCACGACGGCAAGGGAGCGAGCGGGTACAGGGTTCATGTCAGACCACCACAGTCATTCCGCCGTCGATGAAGACGACTTGTCCGTTGACGAAGTTGGAACCCTCGGAGGCCAGCCACACGGCGGGGCCGACGATGTCGTCGGTCGTGCCCCATCGGTTGGCCGGCGTGCGTCCGAGAATCCACGAGTTGAAGGCCTCGTCATCGACGAGGTTCTGCGTCATCTCCGTGTGGATATAGCCCGGAGCGATCGCGTTGATCTGGATGCCGTGCTGAGCCCACTCGGCCGTCATCGCCCGCGTGAGGTTGCGCAACCCGCCCTTC
>Ga0247808_10001788_pt1 | contig 10420 bp, 10 predicted proteins | sample UWRJL089202R1_FD_179914 | JGI IMG/M metagenome (GOLD analysis project Ga0247808, IMG submission 179914) | Plant litter microbial communities from Arlington Agricultural Research Station in Wisconsin, United States - UWRJ-L089-202R-1 | ecosystem: Environmental > Terrestrial > Plant litter >... | reverse complement strand
TTTGCCGTTCATCCTGGGAGGTGTTTCATGAGCGATCCCGGCCCCGACACGACCATCGCCGCGCAAGGTGCACAACGCGGGCGTCCGCGCTGGATCGCTACGACCGTCGCGATTCTCTTCGGACTGCTGTACGCCTACTACCTGTGGGTAGCGTTGAGCGATCTTCTGGCCTTCCCTGACGAGTTCTTCACCGGCACCGAACTCATCGCGAAGCCCTGGGCTCTGCTCATCATCAACCTTGCGATGCCCCTGCTCGTCTTCGTCTGTGCGGTCCTTCTCGGGCGCCGGCGCAATCCCCTCCTTCAAGCGTTGTTCTTCGTCATCGGGCTCACGATCATCTCGGTCGTGAGTCTCGACATCCCGTACCTCATCGTTCTGTAGCGCGAGTCGGTGGCCTCGCCTCCGGTTGTCCACCTGCCAAATGCAGGAGTCAAACGTTTCACTCAGGCGGACTGCTCACTCAGTTGCCGGATCCACGACCCATGACTCCTGCATTTGGCAGGTGAGCAACACGTGTGAACGACCCCTCGGGCAGCCTCAGAGCTGCACGACCGTGAAGACCAGCAGCCCGATCAGCGCGAGCTGGCCGGCGAGGCGCGGCCAAAACGGTATCGAGAGGGATCTGAAGGTCTCCGGATGCTGCGCGGCGAACACATTCGCCGGGAACACGGCCACGAGAAACACGATGAGTGCGACCACCGCCGGGATTCGGGTGAAGGGCACGAGAAGGCCAACGCCTCCTGCGATCTCGCACACGCCGGTGATGTAGACGAGTTTCATCGGTGTGAAGAAGCCCTCGCGTCGCAGGTACGGCGGGATCATCTTCGCCATGATCTTCGCGGCCTTCGGGCGAAAGTGATTGATCCCCATCCCGATGAACACCGCGGCGAGCGCAACCGTGACGACAAACTGCGCGACCTGCATGTCTCCATTCAAGCAGCGCGGCGTAACAGTCTGAGGCGCTGCACTAAACTCGCAGGGTCGCGCAGAGCGCGGCCCAGCCCCCGCTGACATACAAAAAGGAACGATTCGTGGCCAAGCCGATCGTGCTCATCGCAGAAGAACTCTCGCCCGCGACCGTCGAAGCCCTTGGGCCCGATTTTGACGTGCGTTCCGTCGACGGCACCGACCGTGCGGCCCTGCTCGCGGCGCTTCCCGACGCCAGCGCGATTCTTATTCGTTCTGCGACACAGGTCGACGAGGAGGCCATCGCCGTCTCCAAGAAGCTCAAGGTCGTCGCCCGTGCGGGTGTCGGTCTCGACAACGTCGACATCAAGGCGGCGACGACCGCGGGCGTCATGGTCGTCAACGCGCCGACGTCGAACATCATCTCTGCGGCCGAACTCACTGTCGGCCACATCCTGAGCCTCGCGCGTCACATTCCGGCGGCGCACGCGAGCCTTGCGGCCGGCACGTGGAAGCGCTCCAAGTACACCGGAGTCGAGCTCTACGAGAAGACGGTCGGCATCATCGGCCTCGGGCGTATCGGCGCGCTCATCACGGCTCGGCTTCAGGCCTTCGGTGTCGAAGTCGTCGCCTACGACCCCTACATCACGAGCGCCAGGGCGCAGCAGCTCGGCGTCACCCTCCTCACCCTCGACGAACTTCTCGCTCAGTCGGACTTCATCTCCATCCACATGCCCAAGACACCCGAGACGACCGGCATGATCTCCACCGAGCAGTTCGCGCTCATGAAGTCGACCGCGTTCATCGTCAACGTGGCGCGAGGTGGGCTCATCGACGAAGACGCTCTCTACGCGGCGCTCAAGTCAGGCCGTATCGCTGGTGCCGGTCTCGACGTCTTCGTGAGCGAGCCTCCCACCGACTCGCCGCTGCTCACCCTCGACAACGTTGTGCTCACGCCGCACCTCGGCGCTTCGACCGACGAAGCGCAGGAAAAGGCCGGCGTCGCGGTCGCGAAGTCGGTGCGGCTCGCCCTCGACGGTGAACTCGTGCCTGACGCCGTCAACGTCGCCGGGGGAGTCATCGACCCTCTCGTGCGCCCGGGCATCCCGCTCATGGAGAAGCTCGGCCAGGTCTTTGCGGGACTCGCGGACAGCCCCGTCACGAGCGTCGATGTGGAGGTTCGTGGCGAGATCGCCGAACTCGACGTGAGCGTACTCAAGCTCGCGGCCCTCAAGGGTATCTTCACGAACACCGTGAGCGAGTCCGTCTCCTACGTCAACGCCCCCCTGCTCGCCGACCAGCGCGGGGTGTCCGTGCGACTCATCACCGAGTCGGAGAGCGAGGAGTACCGCAATCTGCTCACGATCTCGGGTGCCCTGTCAGACGGCTCACAGATCTCCGTGTCGGGAACCCTCACGGGCACGAAGCAGATCGAAAAGATCGTCGAAATCAACGGCTACGACGTCGAGGTCCCGGTTGCAAAGCACCTCATCGTCATGATCTACACCGACCGGCCCGGCATCGTGGCGGTCTACGGCAAAGAGTTCGGTGAGGCATCCATCAACATCGCGGGCATGCAGATCGCCCGGCAGAACGCGGGCGGTCAGGCACTGAGCGTGCTCACCATCGACTCGCCGGCGCCCGAGGGTCTGCTCGAGAAGGTGCGCCTCGCGATCGACGCCGAACTGCTGCGCGAAATCGACATCACGGAGTAGCGGCTCGCGCGTTCCGCGCGACACCTATAGCTCCTTCGCGAGCCACACCTCGGCGTAGTCGCCGTCGTTGAATGGCTCGACCTCGACGTAGCCGAGCTTCTCGTAGAGCCGGAGTGCCTCCACGAGGTCGGCGCGAGTGTCGAGCCGCAACGTATGCACTCCACGGTTGAGCGCCTCGGTCTCGAGACGCTCGACGATGCGCTGGCCGAGTCTGCGCCTGCGGCCCGAGGGAGCCACCCAGATGCGGGTGAGTTCGGCGATGCCTGGCTCGACGAAGCGGAGGCCGCCGCATCCCGCTCCGTTGTCGGCGATAAGCAGGAGTCCGGTCGCACCCTGCAGATCGTCACTCGGCTCGCTTGCGAGAGCGTGTTCGACGTCGTCTGCGGTGACGGGCCTGTCATAAAACCGGCTGGCAACCTCGGTGTAGTACTCGCGCAGGATGGCACGCGCCTCGTCGGAGGTCGGATCAACTGCGCGGAAGTCGGCCATGCACCGAGGCTAACGACTGGAGAGGGCAAGGAGAAGGCCAGGTCTGCGACCTGGCCTTCTCTCACACGAGGAGTGTCTGCCCGAGCTCCTCGCGAGTCGATGATTTTCTAGACGACCGGGCCGTCGCTCGAAGCGGTCGAGCGCTGGTCGATGCGTTCGCCGGTCGCCTGGTCGACGCCCGAACGAACGGTCGTTACCGACTGGCGCTTGCGGGTGGCGAGAACGAGTCCGATGATGAACACGACCAGGCCAGCACCCATGAGGATGTAGCCGATGAGGTCGAGGTCGACCACGCTGTTCTCGAGGTCGAGCGCGAAGGTGAGGATCGCGCCGACTACAATCAGGCCAATTCCAGTTCCAATACTCATGACTTCACCATGGCACGCCTGCCCCTCGCATGGGTTACATTTCAGACTGCTCCCAGACAACGTTCAGAATCGCCCGAGAGTCGCCGAGCGGTACTGTGGAGCAATGCCCAGAGTCGTCTCCCTTGCAGTCATCGCCGGTGATGGAATCGGTCCCGAAGTCATCGGCGAAGCCCTCAAGGTGGTCCACGCCGCAGTGCCCGCCGATGTGACGGTGGATGCAACTCACTACCCTTTCGGCGCCGGTCACTTTCTCGAGACGGGGCAGATCCTCTCCGACGCCGACCTCGATGCCCTCAAGGGGCACGACGCCATCCTGCTGGGCGCGGTCGGCGGCGACCCGCGCGATCCGCGACTCACCGGCGGCATCATCGAACGCGGTCTGTTGCTCAAGTTGCGCTTTGCCCTCGACCACTACGCGAACGTGCGCCCGACGACGCTCTTTCCCTCGGTCGACTCTCCGCTCGCGAACCCCGGTGACGTCGACTTCGTGGTCGTGCGGGAGGGCACGGAGGGGCCGTACGTGGGCAATGGCGGGAGCATCCGCGTCGGCACTCCTCATGAGATCGCGAACGAAGTCTCTATCAATACGGCATTCGGGGTGGAGCGTCTCGTGCGTTTCGGCTTCGAGACCGCGAAGAAGCGGCCCGCCCGCAAGCTCACCCTCGTGCACAAGACGAATGTGCTCACGCACGCCGGCGGTTTATGGCAGCGCACGGTCGATGCGGTCGCGGCCGAATACCCCGAGGTGAGCGTCGACTACCTGCACGTGGATGCCGCGACTATCTTCCTCGTGACCAACCCGAGTAGATTCGACACCATCGTCACGGACAACCTCTTCGGCGACATTCTCACCGATCTTGCCGCCGCAATCAGCGGCGGAATCGGACTGGCAGCCTCGGGCAACATCAACCCCGACGGAGCCTTCCCGAGCATGTTCGAGCCGGTGCACGGTTCCGCGCCCGACATCGCCGGAAAGCAACTCGCCGATCCCACCGCCGCGATCCTCTCCGCCGCTCTCCTGCTCGACCACCTCGGTCTCGGGGAGGCAGCGCAGCGTGTAACGGCAGCGGTGTCGGCCGATCTTGCCTCCCGTGAGGGTTCCCGCAGCACCGCAGCCATCGGCGACGCCATCGTCGCCCGGCTGGGCGCACAATAGACATACCCACGTAGAAAGCCACACCATGACGAACCTCCTTCAGATGGCCCAGCGCGACCTGAGCTTCACCGTGACCCACAACGAGAACCCGCGGAGCGAGGAGGAACGAGCCGCGATGCTCGCCGACCCCGGCTTCGGCAAGTTCTTCACCGACCACATGGTCGACATTTGCTGGTCGGAGCATGGCGGGTGGCACCGCCCGCGCGTGCAGCCCTACGGCCCCATCTCCCTCGACCCCTCGGCCGCGGTGCTCCACTACGGCCAGGAGATCTTCGAGGGCATGAAGGCGTACCGCTGGCAGGACGACTCGATCCGCACCTTCCGCCCCGAGGAGAACGCCAAGCGTCTGCAGCGCTCGGCCGTGCGCATGGCCCTGCCCGAACTGCCGACCGAGTATTTTCTCGACTCACTGCGCCAGCTCATCGCCGTGGACGGCGACTGGGTGCCCTCCGCTCCCGACACGAGCCTGTACGTCCGACCGTTCATGTTCGCGAAGGAGGCGTTCCTGGGGGTGCGTCCCGCGAAGAAGGTCAACTACTACGTCATCGCGAGCCCGGCTGCCGCCTACTTCTCCGGAGGGCTGAGCCCCGTGAGCATCTGGCTCAGCGACCACTACTCCCGCGCGGGCAAGGGCGGAACCGGCGCCGCCAAGACCGGCGGCAACTACGCGGCGTCGCTCGTCGCGCAGGCCGAGGCCTACGAGCAGGGCTGCGACCAGGTGCTGTTCCTCGACTCCGAGGAGAATAAGTACCTCGAAGAGCTCGGCGGCATGAACGTGATCCTCGTGAAGAAGGATGGCACGCTCATCACGCCGCAGTCGGAGTCGATCCTTGCGGGCATCACGCGTGACTCGATCTTGCAGCTCGCCGAAGACCGCGGGCACACGGTGGAACGTCGCCAGGTGACGATCGACGAGTGGCGCGAAGGTGCGGCATCCGGCGACATCGTGGAAGCGTTCGCGTGTGGCACTGCTGCGGTCGTCGCCCCCATCGGCCTGCTCAAGGCAACCGATTTCGAGATTCGTCACGAGAGCACCGAGGTCGCGCTGTCACTTCGCGAGGAACTCACCGGCATCCAATACGGCAAGGTCGACGACCGTCACGGTTGGATGATCCGCCTCGACGCGTAGGGTTGAACCATGAAGATCGCGAGATTCAGCGTTGATGGCGGCGACCCCCGATTCGGCATCGTCGACGGCGACGAGCTCGTGGTTCTCGCCGGCGACCCGATGTACCAGGGTTTCGACACAATCGAGGAGCGCGTACCGCTCGCCGACGCAAAACTACTCGCCCCGGTCATCCCGCGATCGAAGGTCGTCTGCGTCGGCCTCAATTACGGTGAACACGCGCAGGACATGGGCGATAAGGGGCCGAAAACGCCGCTCATCTTTCTCAAGCCCAATACCGCGGTCGTCGGCCCGGGCGACGCCATCCAGTTGCCTCAGAATGTCGGCAAAATCGTGCACGAAGGCGAGCTCGTCATCGTTATCGGAAGCGTCGCGAAACGCGTGCGCGCCGACGACTACGCGAGTGTGATTTTCGGCTACACGATCGGCAACGACGTCTCAGCACGCGACCTCATGGTCTCCGACGGCCAGTGGGCTCGTGCCAAGGGTTACGACACCTTCGCGCCGATCGGCCCGTGGATCGAGACCGAGCTCGATCCTTCGAGCCTCGAGATCCAGACCTTCGTCGACGGAGAACCGCGTCGTCACGGCAACACGAGTGACATGTTGCACAAGGTGCCCGAGATCATCGAATTCGTCTCGGATGTCTGGACCCTCCTGCCTGGCGACATCATCATGACCGGCACACCGGCGGGTCTCGGTGGTTTCACCGACGGGCAGACGGTCGACATCACGATCGAAGGCATCGGCACGCTGAGCAATCCCGCGCGTGACCGCGTCTGATCTCTCGACCGAACGGGTTCATCGTCGCACCCTGACGGTTCTCGTCGCCTGCCAGATTCTTGGTGGCCTTGGCTTCGGCGCCACCGTGTCGATGGGGTCGCTCCTCTTCGCCGAGCTCTCGGGCACGCCGGCGCTCTCGGGCATGGCGTCGACGATGAGCACGCTCGGGGCGGCGCTCGCCGCGATCCCGCTCGCTCGGCTCGCGGCGCGCTCGGGTCGCCGGTTCTCGCTCGGCACGGGAGCGACGCTCGCCGCGATCGGTGCCGTCGTGACGGTCGGGGCGGCCGCATCCACCCAGTTGTGGCTTCTATTTGTTGGGATCGCGCTCATCGGGATGGGTAACGCGGCGAACCTCCAGGCCCGGTTCGCGGCGACCGATCTCGCGCTGCCCTCTCATCGGGCGCGCGGCCTGAGCGTCGTCGTGTGGTCGACGACGATTGGTGCGGTCATCGGTCCGAACCTACTCGAATCGGGGGAGTCCATCGGTTTTGCCCTTGGGCTTCCGCATCTCACCGGGCCGTTCGTGGTGACGCTCGTGACCCAGGTCGTCGCGGCGGTGCTGTACTTCGTTGCGCTGCGCCCTGACCCGCTGCTCCTCGCGCAGCGACTGCAGCGCGAGGCGCCCTCGGCGAAGACGGTCGAGTCGGCGGGACTGCCGCGCCGCTACTACGGTTTCGCCGTCGTCGCCGTGAGTTGCAGCCACGCGACGATGGTCGCGATCATGGCGATGACGCCCGTGCATCTCACCGAGCACGGGGCCTCTCTCACTCTCGTCGGCATTACCATCAGCCTGCATGTCGCCGGCATGTTCGCGGCCTCCCCGCTTTTCGGCATCATGGCCGACCGGCTCGGGCGCGTTCCGTCGATCCTGGTGGGGCAAGGGATGCTCGCGGCCGGCCTTATCGCCAACGCGCTGAGGCCCGACGACCACGTGTGGGTTACCGTGGGGCTGACGCTCGTGGGCCTCGGCTGGAGCGCATCGACGATCGCCGGTTCTGCGCTCGTCACCGAGTCGTCGCCGAGCGAGGTGCGAACACGCAACCAGGGTCGCAACGACCTCACGATGAGCCTCGCCGGCGCGGCAGGCGGCGCCTTGGCAGGCCCGGTGCTCGCGATTTCGGGATACGCGGGCCTCTCCGCCGCGACGGGCGTGCTCGTCGCAACGGTCGTAGCGGGATCGATCGCCCTCCTCGCGACGCGAGAGCGCGACCACGCATGAAGTACCGCGCGGAGGGCTGACGGTAGGCTTGATGCCGATGTCTGCCGCAACCTTCTCCACCGCAACGGGCGCCGATGTGCGCGTTCGATTCTGCCCATCGCCCACCGGAACCCCGCACGTCGGGCTCATCCGCACGGCCCTCTTCAACTGGGCCTACGCGCGACACACGGGCGGCAAGCTGATTTTTCGCATCGAGGACACGGATGCCGCACGCGACTCCGAGGAGAGCTACCTCCAGCTGCTCGATGCGCTCCGCTGGCTGAAGATCGACTGGGATGAGGGAATCGACGTCGGCGGCCCCCAGGAGCCGTACCGCCAGTCGCAGCGCACCGAAATCTACCTCGAGGTGATCGAGAAGCTCAAGGCTTCGGGCCACCTCTACGAGAGCTTCGCAACAGGCGAGGAGATCGAGGCACGCAACATCGCCCAGGGCCGCGATCCCAAGCAGGGCTATGACAACTTCGAGCGCTCGCTCAGCGCAGACGAGATCGCGGCGTTCAAGGCCGAGGGGCGCGAGCCCGCACTGCGCCTCCGCGTGCCCGACACCGATCTGAGCTTCGACGACCTCGTACGCGGCGAAATTACCTTTCCTGCGGGCTCGTTCAGTGACTTCGTCGTCGTGCGTCCCAACGGCGCGCCGCTCTACACTTTCGTCAACCCCGTCGACGACGCGCTCATGGGCATCACCCATGTCCTCCGCGGCGAAGACCTTCTTTCCTCCACACCGCGCCAGATCGCGCTCTACACGGCGCTCGTCGAGATCGGTCTGACAGAGTTCATCCCACGTTTCGGTCATTTGCCGTACGTCTTAGGTGAGGGCAATAAGAAGCTCTCCAAGCGCGACCCCGAGTCCAACCTGTTCCACCATCGCGACCGTGGCTTCATCCCCGAAGGCCTCATCAACTACCTGTCGCTCCTCGGCTGGTCACTCACGCACGATCGCGATGTCTTCTCGATCGACGAGATGGTCGCGGCCTTCGACGTCGTCGACGTCAACCCGAACCCCGCGCGATTCGACCTCAAGAAGGCCGAGTCGATCAACGGCGATCACATCCGGCTGCTGCCCCTCGACGAGTTCGCACAACGACTCGCGCCCTACCTCGCGGGAACGGGGTTCGACGCGACGAACGCACAGCACCTCGAGTTGCTTCACGGCATTGCCCCGCATGTTCAGGAGCGCATGCAGCTTCTCGGCGAGGCACCCGGGCTGCTCTCCTTCCTCTTCACGACGGATGACGCGCTCGAGTTCGATGCGGACGCCCTGCCCGGAGAGGGCGCGACCGAGGTGCTCGAGGCATCCATCGCGGCACTGACGGCCCTCGATGACTGGAGCCACACGGCGATCGAGGCGACGCTCCGCTCCGCACTTCTCGACGACGGGCTCGGCCTCAAGCCGCGCAATGCCTTCGGCCCTCTGCGCACCGGCATCTCGGGCAAACGCATCAGCCCGCCGCTCTTCGAGTCGATGGAGTTGCTCGGCAAGGCCTCGACGCTCGCACGCCTCGAGCGCTTGCGCGCGCGCCTGTGACCCGCGGACCGCTGCGCTCCGTTCTCGCCACACCGCACGCGCTCTACCTGCTCGTCACCGCGCTCGTCGGGCGACTGCCCACGGCCATGGCAGCACTCGCGATCGTGCAACTCGTGCGCCTGCAGGGCGGCGAATTCGCGTTCGCCGGCATCCTGACGTCTCTCTACGTGCTATCGGGCGCGGTCGGGCAGCCGTTGCTCGGCCGACTCGTCGACCGTCTCGGTCAGACGATGATCCTCGTCGTCTCCGGCATCGCGGGAGCAGCCGGCTTCGTCGCGATGGCGCTCGGTGGTGCGGATGTCCCGGCCCTCGGGCTCGCGGGTGCTCTCGTCGCAGGGCTCTTCACGCCCCCGCTCGAGCCGGCCCTGCGCTCGCTCTGGCCTCGCATGGTGCCGGAGGGGCCGAAGCTCAAGGCCGCGTTCAGCCTCGACGCGGGCGCGCAGGAACTCGTCTACATCGCCGGCCCGCTCCTCACCGTCGCCGGGATCGCCGCGTTTGGGGCGACCGGCAACCTCATCTTCGCCGCCGTTCTGGGGCTCACGGGCACGCTCGCTTTCGCCGTCGATCGACTATCGCGTTCTGTCAGACCCGACCGCGAGGATGCCGCACCTCGCGTCGCGCCGATGCGAAGCCGCACGCTCCAACGTGTCGTGCTGTTCCAGTTCGGTGTCGGGTTTCCGCTCGGAATGCTCGCGATCGCCGTCACGGCATTCGGTGAGATGCGTGGCATCCCCGAATTCGCGGGCTGGGCGCTGTCAGCCAACGCCGTCGGCGCTCTCATCGGAGCCACCGTCTCGGCGATGCGTCCGTCGAGGCGACCGCCGCACCGCCTCCTCGCGCTCTACGGCATCATCTTCGCTGCGAGCTACCTGCCGCTCGCGATCTCGGGTCTTCACGACCTCGCCTGGATCGCGTTCGCCGTGCTCGCCGGCGTCATGCTGCCGCCCACCCTCGCGCAGATCTTCGACTACGTGCAGCAGACGACGGCGCCGGAGGCACTCACCGAAGCCAACGCGTGGGTGATCTCGTCATTCAACGTGGGGGCGGCGGCCGGAACCACGCTCGCCGGTTTCATCGCGGGAGCGACGGGCGGGGCATCCGTGACCCTCATGGTGCTACTCGCGGTGGGC
>Ga0247808_10001787_pt1 | contig 10421 bp, 10 predicted proteins | sample UWRJL089202R1_FD_179914 | JGI IMG/M metagenome (GOLD analysis project Ga0247808, IMG submission 179914) | Plant litter microbial communities from Arlington Agricultural Research Station in Wisconsin, United States - UWRJ-L089-202R-1 | ecosystem: Environmental > Terrestrial > Plant litter >... | reverse complement strand
TCGCACCCGCGCTGACCGCCTGAGGCTGCGCTGTCGGCTTCGCCGCTTCCGTCCCCCGAGCCTTCCCGGCCAGGCGGGAAGTTTTCACCAAAGCCATGTTTTCCCCAAAAGATTTGTCGCTGCCGCCGGCTGTCGAGCCTGTGAGCACGGCTTCGTGACGGTAGGTGTTTGGCGAAGCTGCGACAAGGTAGGCGTCATGAATGGCACGCGGCCTTGCGCTGGGCGCCCGCGGCGCCGAGAGACTGTGACGCCAATCGTCGCGACTTGCGCCTGTGAACAGATGCGCCTCCGGCGTCGTTGGGCGGTATGGCTTTCACCGCGCTCGCACCATCGCCCTACATTCTGGTCCTGACGGGCGCCGGGGTCCTTATCGCCCTGGTCGCCTGGCTGCCAATCGCCCTGAAGCGGCTGCCGCTGTCACTGCCGATCATCTGTGTCAGCGTCGGCGCCGCCATCTTCTCGTTACCCCAGGTGACCTTGTCCCCGCTTCCCGGCGCCTATCCGGACATCACCGAGCGCTTCACGGAATTTGTCGTCATCATCGCCTTGATGGGCGCGGGCTTGAAAATCGACCGCGTCTTCCACCTGAAACATTGGCGCGTAACCTGGCGGCTGCTGGCGATCACCATGCCGCTGAGTATCGCTGCCATAGCCCTTCTAGGTGTCTGGGGCGGCTTGCCTTGGGTCGCGGCGCTTCTCCTGGCCTCGAGCCTGGCGCCGACCGACCCTGTCCTCGCTGCAGACATCCAGGTCGGACCACCGCGCACGGGTGAAGAAGACGAGGTCCGCTTTGGGCTGACGTCAGAGGCTGGGCTTAATGACGGGTTCGCCTTCCCCTTTGTGCACTTGGCGATCGCCCTTGCGATCTCGGCGCAAACCGGAGAGCCCTGGCTGATCGACTGGCTGAGCTTCAATGTGGCCTGGGAGATTGGCGTAGGCGTCCTTGGCGGGTGGCTCGTCGGTCGTCTTTTCGGCTGGCTGACGTTCCGGATCGATTCCGACAGCAAACTGGCCCGCACAGGCGATGGGCTGATCGCTATCGCCGCCACCTTCATCTCTTATGGTTTGACCGAGATGGTCCACTGCTACGGCTTTCTGGCGGTATTCATCACGGCCCTGACCTTGCGGCACGCTCACCGCGAGCACGATTTCCAGCGAGAGATGCACGACGTCACCGAACAGGTGGAACGGCTGGCCATGATGGTTCTGCTCCTGCTCTTCGGCGGCGCGCTCGTCAGCGGACTTCTTGCGCCGCTGACTTGGCGCGACGTCGGCATCGCCGTCGCCGTCCTGCTTGTCGTGAGGCCAGTCGCCGGCCTGCTGGGCCTTATCGGATCCGGCGTCCCGCGCGGGGAAAGGCTGACACTGGCGTTCTTCGGCATCCGGGGCGTGGGGACGGTCTACTATATCGCCTACGCTCTCAATCACGCCGCCTTCCCCCAGGCCGACCGCCTCTGGGCGATTGCAGGATTGGTCATCGTGTTGTCGATCCTGATGCACGGGCTTTCCGTCACCCCGATCATGCGCGGGCTGGACCGTCACCGCGGGCGAGATCCTGACGCGCCGGAGAATGAGGGCGTGCCGCCGCCCGGTCTGGCAGGCCCGGCCAAAACGGCGAGATGACAATCTTCGCCCTCAGACCACGCTGCGACCTTGCGACGACGTTGGCCATCAGGGGCGCTCATGCAGCGTAGCCCCCCGATGTCGTGCGCGGCAGCTGGAAGAAACCTATGACAGTGCGTCGCGCGGATGTTCGCGAGCTAGTCGCCCGACAGCCCTTCGACCAGGTTGCCGACGAGATCTCGCGACCCTGCGGGAGCCGTCCGCGGTCGCAAGCGTTGCGTGACCTGATCCAACCGGAGACATTTCACATGACGACCCTTTCCGCGACCTTCCCCACGCGCCGCGACGCCGAGCTCGCTATTGAACGGCTCGTGCAGGAGTTCAAGATTGATCGGAAAGCGATCCGAGTGGGGCCTCAGGGCGATGAGAACTCGGCCGGTGAAGCGCCCTCTGGAGCGGACAAAAAGGCTGCGGAGCCCAGCCCTGAAGCACGAGACGACGGTGCGCTAGAAGGCGCCATCCTCGTCGAAGTCGACGGCGTCGACGGCGACAACGCTGCCGCCGTCCGTAGCGCCTTTGCCGAGTTCAGCGAAAACTGACTAGGTCTTAGATCTGTCGTCCGCCCATCACACCGTGCCGTGCCGTGGCGTCGAATGTGAGCCCGTTTGTCCGCGACGTGGGGTCCAACAAAAAAGACCGGCTTTTCATGGCTTTGCCTTAGGAACGATTCGCAAGGCGGGCTCTTCATATCAGAGGGTTCGCGGTACGGTGCGGTGCGGTGCGTAGACAGTCAGACGTGGAGAGGCTTCGGGACCAGGCGGCAAAGGCTCGGCGGTTGGCGGCGTCCGTCACCGATAAGATGTCGCAAAACGCCTTGATGCATTACGCCGACGAGTGCGAAGAGCATGCGGCCAAGCTTGAGCTTATTGCTGAGGCTGATCAACGCCGGCGGATCGACGGCGGTTCTCCAGCCTCGGGCCTCCCTCCTAAGAAAGGGGCCCCCGAGTGAAGCCTTTGCTGCTGCCGGAAGCCTGTCGATGACGCGATTTGAAGCGCTCCATCTCGGGGGCGCCAATCGGTGCCCACAATCGCCCGCAGGTTTGCGTTGCCATTCGTCCGCGGGATCGCCTGTGAGCACAGGGCATTGAGTTAAAAGGGAGAACGAAATGGGTATGGTCGATCAGATTCTGAAAACGGTTGAGACAGCTCCGCTAAGCGGCAAGCTCATGGAAATAGACGCCATCCTCACACGCGTCAGCGATCCCGAGGACACAATGAACGAAGACGAGGCCCTGAGGGCGATCGCCGCCATTGCAACGCCGAGGCCAAGCGACATCTATCAAAAGCCCCTCGGCTAGGGTTGGGTGAGGATCGCTCCCACAGCGGCGATGCGTTCGACGGATTGGTAGGCGTTCTGACGAAGGGTCGAGCCGAACACGTCGGGATCGAGCTCCTCATATTGAAGCGATCGCTCCTGCTCAGCAGCAATCTGTACGAGAGCGTCCATTACGACGTCTCGGCCAGCAACAACCGGGGCGCCGGTGTAGAGGATGAACCTGCCGCCCGGCGTCAGTCGGCCCGCGCTCGCACGCACCCAAGATAGGGCGAGCGCCGCGCCGTACTCGTCCCCCCCGTCCCGATAAGTCTTGCCGACGTCTCCGGCGATGTAGGGCGGATTGGAGACGATGACCTCGAAGGTTGCGAGCTCGTCAGGAATACCGGACGCTAGCTGGCAGTGAAGCATGTGCCCCGATGCTGTGCCGTTGAGCCTGGCGAGCCGCAAGGCGGCTGGGTTGATGTCCGAAGCGGTTACGTCGGCCTCAGGCACGGCGGCCTTTAGAGTGAGCGCGCCCACACCCGCGCCAGTCCCTAAATCGAGCGCGGTTTTGAACGGCTCGCCGGATCGAAAGGTCGAGGCGAGAAACCGGGCGAAACGATAACTGTCCGGGCCGAGGAAGACGGCGTCGTTGTCTCGCGATGGCGCAGAGTGAAGATAGAGCGTTTCTCCCACGCTGCTGACCCGCAAAGTGCTGCGCCAGGCATCTCCGGCGCGTTGGAGGATCCCGGCAGCCTCCATCAACAACGCAAAGGGCTGCGGCAGCTGATCCAGATTAAAGGGCCGGGACCAACCAAAAACGTCTCGAAGCACGTCTTCTCCGGCCGAAGACCGTTGCCGCACGAAGGAATGCGTCGCAGGAGTCGGAGTGACAAATCTGTAGTCTGCTCGCTTCAGGGCAGAGAGCAGATCAAGCAGGGCAGCGTCGGCCGCAGGGGCCGCCCCGATTTGAACTGTCATGCGGATCTGAGCAAAGGCAGGCTATCCCACAACTGAGACCGGTAGGCTTCGTAACAGCGCGCGCCTGCCGCCAACCGCATCACCGCGCCTTCGGCGAGGCTTCTGATACAGTCGGGATACTCGGCGGCGAGGGGACGCAGAACTTCCTCGTTCCAGGTCCGCGAATGCTCGACATCCAGGGTGGCGTGAAGGGCGAAATACTTTCGTTCGGAACCAATGCCCAGCCGCTTAAGCCCGGCCGCCACGTGCCCCGCCCGCCACGGCGCCGTGAGCTCGACCGCGCCTAGCGCTCCCAGCGCATGAAAGGCGTAGCGACGGCTGGTCGAAAAGGCGACGAGCGTGTTGCCCAGCGCGAGGGATGGCCAGACCGTCTCCTCAATCGTTGGCTTGAGATTCAGAACGTCCGCCAGACGCTGGAGCATGGGGCCGTGCATTCCCCCTTCGGATCCCCGCCCCATCTCATCCCAGTAGTTTCTGGCCAGCTCTAGCTTCGGTCGTGTCGGCATCTTCACCTGCGCCATAGCCACGAGATCCTCGAAGCCGGCTTCGCCCGCGACTTCCTGCAGAAGGAACCAGCGCATCTCCTCTAGCTCGGCGGTTTCCGCCAGCCACGGGAAGAGCGGATCGCCCTCGCCGGGCCCCGAGCCCTGCAAACCTTCAAACCAGGCAATAAATCCGTCTACATCAGTCGGGAGATCCGCAAGCAAGGCCGCAACCTCCGCGCGGCCACGCTCCACAAAGCCCCCTTCAATCAGCGTCAACTCCGCATCTTCGGCTGCCAGAGCGCGCCAGTCCTCGGTCGGCGTTCCCGGCGCCAGACGCCGGTTGTTCCAATGAGCCAGCCGGCGATGAAAGGCCGCAGGGTCAGCGATTTCACTGACGGGCTGGCCGTTCTGGAAAGGGGTTATCATGAGAAACTCCGGGCGCTAGCGGACATCGAATACGCGCGTCGGTCCTCTCGGTTCCCCTCAAGTTTCTGTTCTTACTGGACAATCTGTGTCGGCTTGGCGACTCAGGAACCCCTTAGTGGCGGTCGGGTTTGAGACTTCCTCAGGGAGATGAGTTCGATGACCGAGACCGGATGCAACTGGTCCATCACAGCCGTTGAACATGGCTGGGCCTGGCGTTTGACCGATCGCGAAACGGGTCAAGCCTTTGTGTCGGGCGTAGCGTCCACCCGCGCCATCGCCGCAGCCCTTATCGTGCGCTCCATTGCCCGCGGGATGACAATCACTCCGTCGCAAAGCCTGACGGCGTGACGACGCAGGGCGATCCTGGCGTGACGTTGCTGGAGTGGGGCGTCTACCGGGGCCCAAACCGATATGGTCTGCGACCGATGGTTCGCCTCCAGGTCGACCTTGGTGTGCTCGAGCAATGGCCGAGCGACCGCATCGATGGCTTCAATAGTGCGCTTTTGCACGCCGTTCCCGGCCTGGCGCAACACGGCTGTTGCTACGGGGAGCCCGGCGGGTTTGTGCGTCGTCTCGAGGCCGGCACTTGGCTGGGCCATGTCGCAGAACATCTAGCGCTCGAGTTGCAAACCTTGGCAGGAGGCCGGGCGACCCGCGGCAAGACCCGGTCGGTAAAAGGGCGACCCGGCGTCTACAATGTCATGTTCGCCTATGCGGACGAGGACACCGGTCTCTTGGCCGGGCGGCTCGCGTTTCAAATCATAGATGGACTACTGCCGGCAGGCCTTGGCGGTCTGAAAGGGTTTGACCGCCTAGCCTCCTCCGCCCTCGGTAGCGATATCACCCAGATCACGACTGTGGAGGCGGCCCTGACGGTGCTGCGGGCCTCGGTTCGACGCGGTGCGTTCGGGCCAAGCACCCAGGCGCTGGTGAACGCCGCGCGCAGACGCGGCATTCCGGTGTCTCGGCTCAACGGGCAGAGCCTCGTCCAACTGGGCCAAGGGGCGAACCAGAGACGCCTGCGCGCGAGCGTCACGGACAGAACAGGACTGGTGGCGGCCGAACTGGCCGGGGATAAGGCCCAGGCCAAGGCCCTGCTTGAAGCCATCGGCTGCCCGGTGGCGCGAGGTGTCGTTATCCTCACAGCGGACGAGGCCGTAAAGGCATCGGCGGGCCTAAAAGCGCCCCTTGTGATCAAACCGCTCGACGGTAACCACGGTCGGGGCGTCACCACCGGCCTTACGAACGAGCCGCAGATACGTGACGCGTTTCAGATTGCAGCAGCACACAGCCGCAAGGTCATTCTTGAAGAGCAGTTGCCTGGCCGGGATCACCGCATACTTGTCGTCGACGGAAAGGTCGTGGCCGTTGCTGAACGTATTCCGGCCCATGTGGTCGGAGACGGAGTACGCTCAGTCGCCGCTCTGGTCGAGGCGATCAATGCCGACCCTCGCAGAGGCGTAGGCCACGAGAACGTTCTGACCCGAATTGGCATCGATGATGCGTCAGCGCGAGACCTGCTCCAACGCCAGGGGCTGGACGCTGAAAGCATCCCTGAAGCCGGGCGTTTCGTGGTTCTTCGCACAACCGCCAATCTGTCGTCGGGCGGGACGGCTGTTGATCGCACTGATGAAATCCATCGTGAGAATGCGTCGATCGCACGGCGCGCCGCCCTGACCTTGGGGCTGGATGTGGCGGGCATTGATCTCCTCGCGCCCGACATATCGCGCTCAGTTCGTGAGACCGGTGGCGGGATTGTTGAGGTGAACGCCGCCCCCGGCCTGCGTATGCATCTGGATCCATCGGAGGGAAAAGCGCGTGACGTCGCCAAACCCATTCTGGAGATGATCTATCCCGCCGGTTCGCGCGCCCGCATTCCGGTGCTCGCGGTCACAGGAACTAATGGCAAGTCGACCGTCGGCCGTATGCTCGCCCTCATCTTCGAGCGCCAGGGCAAGACGGTCGGCCTCACAAACACCAGCGGTGTCTACATCGGCGAGGAAAGGGTTTACGTAGGTGATGCGAGCGGACCCAAGAGCGCACGCCTGGTTCTGCGCGACCCAACCGTCGAGGTCGCAGTGCTGGAGTGCGCGCGGGGCGGGATCCTGCGTGAGGGGCTAGCTTTCGACCGCTGCGACGTCGGCGCGGTGCTCAACATTCAGCCGGACCATCTGGGGCTAAAGGGTGTTGAGACGCTTGAGGACCTCGCCTCGGTCAAGGCTGTCGTCACCGAAGCTGTGTCGCGCCGCGGCGTAAGCGTTCTGAATGCTGATGACCGGCTGACTGTGCGCATGGCCCGCCACGCCGGCGGCCGAGTCTGCTGGTTCTCGATGCGCGGCGGCCCCTCGACGCCAGACTTCTTGCAAAGGCATATCGCGCAAGGCGGTCTCGCTGCTCTTTTCGACGCAGTCGACGGTCGGATGAGCCTTTACGACGCAGGCCAAGTTCACCAGCTCGGTCTCGCCCGGGATATTCCCGCGACGCTTAACGGTCATGCCGCCTTCAATATCGCCAATGCGCTGGCCGCAGCGGCCATGGCCTACGGTGCGGGCGTGACGCCTGCCGAGATTGTCGCAGCCCTGCGCGATTTCGCGTCAACCTACGAGCAGAACCCCGGCCGCCTCAATGTGCGAGACGTGCAAGGCATCCGCGTCATCATGGACTACGCCCACAACCCGGAGGGCTTGCGCGCCTTGGGACGACTGATCCAGGCCTCCCGGCCCGAAACCGGTAGAACCATCGCCATGCTTAGCGTGCCGGGCGATCGCCGCGATCAGGAGATCCTCGAAATGGGAGCCATCGGGTCGGAGTATTTCGACGACCTCGTGTTTCGCGAGACCCCCGACAATCGTGGGCGCCCCACTGGCGAAGTCATCCGTCTCCTGACCCAGGGCGCGGTTGAGGCAGGCTGCACCAAGGACCGCATTCGCGGCGTTGTTCGCGAGGAAGACGCGGTCGAAGAGTGCCTGCGTATGGCCCGCTGCGGCGACGTCGTCGTGCTTACCCCGACGCGGATCGACGCCGTCTGGCGTCAGGTCCTCGACTTCGCTCCTGAACCTTCAGCCGGCCTGATGTCCGACCAAACCCTTCTGGAACCTCCCCATGGCTGACGTCGGACCTCTCATCATTATCGGCGGCCACGAAGACAAGGAGGGTGACCGCGTCATCCTCAAAGCCGTGGCCGAACGTGTGAACGGCGGCAAGCTCGTCATTGCGACGGTCGCATCGCACAAGCCCGAAGGGTATTTCGACGCCTATCGCGACGCCTTTGATGGCCTAGGGGTAGGCGAACTTGTGGAGCTCTATGTTGGCGATCGGGCGGAAAGCCAATCTGACGCGACCTTGGCCATCCTCGATGACGCGGCAGGCGTGTTTTTCAGCGGTGGCGATCAGCTTAGGATCTCTAGCCAGATCGGAGACACGCCGGTTGAAAAACGGATCCGCGACCTACACGCCCGGGGTGGCGTGATCGCCGGAACCTCGGCCGGCGCTTCCGTTATGAGCGAGACCATGTTGGTCAAGGGAGCCAGTTCAGAATCCTACCGGATCGGCGAGCTCCATATGGCGCCGGGCTTGGGTTTGATCCGCGACGTGATCATTGATCAACATTTCGCCGAGCGGGGTCGCTACGGGAGGCTTTTAGGAGCCGTGGCTCACAATCCCCGGCTCCTCGGGATTGGCATCGACGAAAATACGGCGGTTGTTGTCGAGGGCCGAGAAATGAAGGTTCTGGGCAGTGGGGCGGCCTATGTGGTGGACGGGGTAGACGCGACCCATTCGAACATCGCTGAAGAGAAGTCCGATCGCGCCCTGTCGATGTTCGACGTTCGAATGCACGTTCTGTCCAGTGGTGACCGCTTCGATTTTGACGCCCGCCGGCCTTCGCCAGGAAGGGACGATGAGGGCGCGCGTCCTCCGGAACACCAGGGTTGAGGCCAGGGTTGAGGAATGTCGAAGCCGGACCCGGCGATCTCTCCGGCCGATGGGCGCTCGCCTTGCACGGCGGCGCTGGCGTAAAATCCGACCGTGACTATCAACGGGCCGAAGCGTGTCTGGCCCGCCTTGTCATTCTCGGCGGCGATAAGCTGGTAAAGGGCGAGGCCGCCCTCGATGTCGTCGAAGCCTTAACCGCTGAAATGGAGGCGTCCGGACTGTTCGTCGCCGGACGCGGCTCGGCGCTAAACAGCCAAGGCCAGCTTGAGCTCGACGCCAGTGTGATGTGCGGCTGCAGCGGACGAGCCGGCGCCGTTGCAGCCATCCAGGGCTTGGCCTCGCCTATCCGAGCAGCACGCCTTCTGCTGGACCGTGGCTCGCCGGTGCTTCTTGCCGGTGAGGGCGCGGCCGCCTTTGCCAGAAACGCCGGATGTGAAACCATCACCGAAGTGACCGAGTGGCTGACGAGCCCGGACGGGTTCGACCCCGCCGACCTCGCCGACGGCCACGGCACAGTCGGCGCCGTTGCTCTTGATCGCCGAGGCCATCTTGCGGCGGCCACTTCCACAGGCGGGACCTACGGTGCACTCCCGGGTCGAGTTGGCGACACGCCTTTGATCGGCGCCGGAACGTGGGCCGACGAGCGGGTAGGCGTATCCTGCACCGGCGAGGGCGAAGCTTTCATCCGCGCCAACGCGGCAGCGGATCTGGCTGCCCGGCTCCGATACGGCGGACAGTCGCTGGCCGATGCTGCGCAAGCTGTGTTGGCGACTGTGCGCGCCCGTGACGGCGACGGTGGATTGATCGCAGTCACGCACGACGGCGAAATCGTCATGCCCTTTAACACCGATGGGATGAAACGGGCCTGTGTCGCCTGGAACCGATCGCCTTGTGTCGGGGCCATTGGGAGCCGTCTTCGTTCAGCGCACGACGTGCTTGTTGTGCCGTGGCCCCTTTAGGGCGGCAGCTGAGGAGCGGTTCACGGCGGTCAAGCGAGGCTGATCGAGCCAAGGCCGATTACCGATGCTAGAGCCAGACCGGCGATCGTCCACCAGAACCACGGCTGCAGTCGTGGATCATTCTTGGGCAGCTTCGGCGTGGCGGGCATCGGGGAGTGAGCGGCCCGGCTCTCATCGGACGCAGGCGCCCGGGCGCCGCCGGCTTCGGCATCCGTTCCCATCGGAGACAGGCCTGGATCGAATACAGGCGTGGCGCCATTGGGTCGGTCTCGCCACTGGTCTTCTTTGTCTTGTAGAAGCTTGGTCATATGAGACCAATCCAAAGCCCATCGCGAAGTTCCGACGACCGATAAGACTGCGCCACCGACCACATTGTCGATTGGTCGAACCTTTCCCCATCTGCAACATTCGAGGCGTTGCGCTAGTCGCACTGTCCTTGAGGAGCCCCTGAATGTTCGACCGCGCCGGAAAGACCGCTAGGCCTGAAGATCTCGTCGATATCGACGCCCTCCTGAAGGCCTATGCGGGCATTCGGCCCGATATTGGCGACCCCGGTCAGCGGGTTGTCTTCGGCACGTCCGGTCACCGCGGCTCTAGTCTCGACGGCGCTTTCAACCAAGACCATATCCTGGCCGTCACCCAGGCTGTCGTTGATTGTCGCGCTTCAGCAGGCGCGACCGGGCCGCTGTTTCTTGGTCGCGACACTCATGGGCTGTCCGAACCCGCATGGCGGACAGCGCTCGAGGTGTTGGTCGCCAA
>Ga0247808_10001783_pt1 | contig 10425 bp, 18 predicted proteins | sample UWRJL089202R1_FD_179914 | JGI IMG/M metagenome (GOLD analysis project Ga0247808, IMG submission 179914) | Plant litter microbial communities from Arlington Agricultural Research Station in Wisconsin, United States - UWRJ-L089-202R-1 | ecosystem: Environmental > Terrestrial > Plant litter >... | reverse complement strand
AAAGTTAAATTCTCATCGTATTTTTCTAAATCTTTTATCCACATAATGTTTTGCTTTTTTGTTTCTACAAATCTACAATGTATTTATTTACTGTGCAAGAAAAAACTGTTTTTATTTGTTTTTCGCGGAAATTTATATCTATATTTTTTTAGTTAAATCTTTTCCATCTAAATCAACTTCTTTAATTCCACCTCCAAAACTAGCATCAAACTCTTTTACTATAACTTCTAAAATTGTATCGATTAAGTTATCTTCTAATTTCGCTCTAATTTCTTTTGTTAATTTTGAATCGTCAATCTCTATATTACCTTCTATATTAAAATATCTCATTTTATAATTATTTACTTATCCATATTAAAAGTGATAATCCTGCAAAAAAGGCAAGTATCATTAAGGCACAGCCGTAATTTTCGTGTTTGTTTTCCATGATTTCTAATTTTATTTTACAAATCTAAGTATTACTTTTGATTCCTACAAGCTTTTTGTTGATTATTTTCTACTGTTTTATTCTTTTTTGCGGCAAATTAGATTAGTTTCTTAACAGTATTTTTAATCTCAGTGAAAAGAATGTTTCTGTCCTTTAATTTATCAGCCACTATAATAATTTGTGAATGATCTTCAATATCAATTTGAGCCAGATATTGACCATGAATTGTTTTTCCTTTTTGTTTATATGTTGTTATTTTATTTTTCATAATCGATGTTTTAATTTTCTTTTGTCTGAATTAATTTCAATCCTTCTTGTAATCCCAACTCCAGTGCTTCTTCATACGTACTAAACTTAGATGCGTCTTCTGGTGAAAAATTACTATCATAATAATTCCAAGCAAACCATCCAATAGGTCTTACTATATTTGTTTTTGAAAGGGGTAACTGTGTGCAGTCGTAATGGGAAATAGCTTCAACTATGATATTAAATTCATCTCTGAGCCATTTTTGTAATAAACTTTGGGTTGGCGCTTTAGCTATCTCTGTATCCCATTTATCTAATACTTGAGATTCTAATATTCTAGGAGCCATATAAGGGAATGTACAATCTCCCCCTCTACCCATTTCTAGAGTATACTTTTCTGTTTCTATGTATCTACTTTTAACTGGGATATTAAATCCTTTTTCTTTTGCTATTTTAGCAGTTTTTAAATTTATTAATTGCTCTTTCATGATTTATAATTTTACTTTACAAATGTAATCATTATTTTTATATATCCTAATTAAATTTGAAATTATTTTTATACGACAAAACAACCCCATTTTTGAAGTTGTAAATATTTAATAATAACTTTATGCAAACTATGTATTTTTCCAGAAGTCTATCATATCGAATTGAAGATAGTCTTTCTTTTTATAATCTGTTTTTGTTATTTCTTTGGCGCGGACTTCTTCTTTAATAAAACTCTTAGAAATCAAGCCGGAAAGTTCTTTATACATCTTACCCGCTTCCCATCTCAAAGATCTGTCATTGTCAAAATATCTAATATAATTAAATTCTTCTTTAGAACAGTTGTCTATGAATTGGTATTGTCTGGATGCATAAATACACTTAGCTTTAATAAGCTTTTGTTTCCAATAATTTCCTTTGCTTAATTTGTTTTTCTGCGCCGATTTCAATAACCCGAAGCCTTTAACACTTAACGTAACTTTATCATATGTTTTGCATGTAAGTTTAGTAGATGTTTCGCTTTTGTCTATTCTTCTGTTTATTGAATCAATGTATCCGTGTAGTCGGATGCTATAGGAGTTTAAAGCAGTTTCTGCAATGTTTTTTCCTATTACTACTCTTAGGTATTTTACTCTATAATTTCGTGATTTAGTTCTGTATTTTGTCTCTAATTTTTTATTGCCCGCGAATAATAAGCTCCCATTTCGGCTAAAAGAAACTAGATCAAGAGAAGAAAGAACAGTTAAATATTTAGAAACAATCATTCTTGATATACCTGTAACTTTACTAACTAAACCTATTCCTTTTAATTTCTTAGTAGCTTTTATTGACTCTTTACCTTTTCTTGCCGACTTTAACATACAATAAACTGCTATCAAACGATCACCATCCAAATTGAATGAAGAAGCCTGATTGTACATATGACTATAAAGGACAGAATTGATGTTTGAGTGCATATAAATAAAAAATATCCGTAAAATAAAAAGACTCGTCGGACAAATTGCAGGTGTCTTTCAAGTCTAAATATATACGGATATTGATTCCTTTATATAGTGTTGTCTCGATTTTCCCTGCTAAAAAATCTTAATGTCGTGTCTTATGTGAGAGTTCAGAAAAGCGTTACTTCTAATCTGAGCTACAAATATACAACAATAAGACTTCTTTAGCAAATCCCTTACTTTTAGACAACGGCTCTTAATTTCACACTTCGTTTCGGCGCGAAAAAACAATAAAACAACAGAAAATAAAAAACAGAACAAAGATTTCTCCTCATTCTGTCTTAATCAAAAAAGTGTAATAATAAGATATATGATCAAAAAACGTAATACTAAATAACTTCTTCTAACCAATGTGTATATTCTCCTTTAATTATTTCAATAGCTCTAGGAGAGTTCTGCATCTCAATAAATGTCCCTTTCTTCATAGGTATTCTTCCTGTAGGGTCATATTCAAACATGTATTCACCTTTATAATTCTCATTTAGAAATAATATCCTCTGTCCAAAATCAGGTAGTCTATCTTTAATACTAACTGTTCTAAATGTTCTTTCCATTATCATTTGTTTTCTTACTATAATACTCTAAAGCATCTTGAAACCCTTTCTTATACGCTGATTTACAAGAAGTGTATCTAGGCATATTTTTAATGAAAGTTGTTTTTCTTGATAACATGGCTTTTTTATCTTCTGGACTCATGGTTTTAATCTTAGATATTTAATAATCTACCTCTCCCACTCTCATACCATTTTGTAAAACCTCCAGCTTCAACTATCTGCTGATTACTTTCTGCTTCTACCTTTCTATATGAATCCCTCATTCTTTGTTTAGAATCTTCATCTGGACAATCATAAAATGAATCTGTTTCTATTAGAAACTGTTCTAGTTCTTCGTTTGTTAGTGTGTACATAATGTTTTGTTTTAATTGTTTCTCGCGCGAAAAAAGTTTAGAAAGGAGAGGAATTATCAACTTTATTAGAAACTCCAAAAGCGTCATTCAAATTACCTAACGGAACTGGACTTGGCTTCTCTACAGTGAAATCAACAGTATTGAATGATGGGATAGAAGAACTAAATGTAGGCATATTTTCTTTTTTTCTAATCTCTCTTTCTTTATCCGCATTAGGTATATTCATTTCTTCTGCATAAATATCTAAATACAGCCCTTCTGCTTCACGGCATTTAAGTAAATGGACATAATTTACTCCATAAGTTTCTAGCGAAACCCTTCCGTTTTTATCTTCTTCTAAGAAATATTTCTCTAAATTAGGATAACGATCAGGAGTTATTTTTGAATATTCTTTAATACCAAAACGTCCTGGACTAATCATAATCGCTACATAATCAGCGACTTGAAATGTAAATTGAGAATAATAAATATCACTAGCTGTTGGTTGAGACATGATGTTTTTATCTTGTGCTCTTTTTTGCATGTCTGAGTTAGTCTGAGAAAGAAGGATAAACACAACATTCTCATATAACATTTTCAAATCATTTACTCTTTCTATAAATTTTTCAATAATAGAATTTCTAGGTTCTCCATTATCTCCAGAGATTAAGGCAAGGTGATCAACAGTAATAATCACGCTGTCTTTATCTTTATTTGCATCTAGAAAAGTAACACAGCCTTCATAAAACTTCTTAGGTGTTGTAGGAACTTGTGAAATAAAAACTCTCTCATCTTGTAGACTTAAAAAATACTCATTTGCTTGTTGTCTTTCTTCCTCTGTAAATTCTTGTAATAAAATATCTTTTTTAGACTTTGACTTGATCTTCTTAGACATTCCTCTTAAAACTAAACTCATCACTCTCATCTCCAAAGAAATATGTAATACTGCAAAATTACTTGCTGTTGGGTTTATTGCTGTATTTAAGATATTATCAGTTATTTGAGCTAGTTTATGTGATTTTCCTATTCCTGAACCTGCCGAAAAAATTATTATAGAACCATTTACGACAGGAAACAAATCATCGAAATAGCTTTGACCAGTTTTAATTATACCTTTCTCTCCTTTTTGGTATTGTTTTATTTCTGCAAATGCTTTTACTGTTAAATCTTTAAATTTCTCTATTTGCATATCAACTTATTATATACCTTTATATCTAATACATCTTTATAACTTTCAGCTTTTTCTTTTAAATATAGTTTTCTCTCTACATTATATCTTTCTTCGGCTTCCTCAACATTACCATAACTTCCAAATCTATTTGTTCTCCCGTTTTTAGTCATTTGAGCTACATATTTTTTACCACTTCTGCTATACGTTACACCTAAGGGTAAATGGGAGTGTTTTCTTGACTGTTTGGTGGTAAATAAATTATTAATATCTTCTGGTACAAAACAGCATGTTTCAGGGGAATAAGTTTTTGTTTCTCTACTGAATATATCTTTATCTAAAGCCCAACCCCTCATATGTGGTTTATAAGTTTCTTCAAACCAACTTGCAAAATTTTGGAAATTATGCCATTCGTTACACACAGATACCTGCCTATAACTAGGGTATTGTTGTTGATGTTTTTCACTATAACATCTTTTCAACATATCCATCCAACGTTTATAATGCGGTGATCTATCTTCACCCGTATAACATTTGTAAACCCCTTCTCCAATATAACCAACCCCATATACAGATGGGTAATATGGATTTTTTATCTTTCCTTTTTTTATTTCACAGTGAGTTCGGTTTGTTATAATATTACCTGTTCTTAAGAATAAAATATCACAATCTAATTTCCCTCTATAAGCTATTATTTCAACCTCTTCTCCTTCTTTAGTCCAATGATGCTCGCCTGTCTTATCTTTGAAATTTGGACTATCTTTTCCTTTCTTTTGCATGGTTTATTTACTTTCGATGTTGCTCCTAGTATTTTTCAAATATTGATTTAAAATAATCTTCTTTCTTTAAGTAAAAACTATAAAGCCAGCTTTCCTCTATATCAAACCTAGTAGCAAAAACTGTCTTAGGATAATAAAATATAAATTCTAATTTATTAGACCGTTCTTCATTCTCCTTTAAAAATTCAACACAAAGTTTAATTAAGTTATTTTTCTGTATTCCACTTTTTATACGGAAGTCTTTAATGTGGCTCAATGTCTTCTTTCTATTTCCAATTTCTTTTCCCGCCGATTTATAATGGTTAGAAAGCCAATCATATACTTGTTGATCTTCTGGTTCAATTGGCGCAGAATTAATATCTTCTAATAATTGTAAACCTTTATCATTCAATCTAAGACTCACTAAAGCACTTTCATCCTTGCGTTTAGCTTTGATATGTTTTATCAGAGAAAGTTCATTAAAACGGCTGTAATCTACCTCTGTGAAACTTTCTTCAAGATACTTTAGTTCTGTTTGTTTGATCGCGGCCAAAAAAAGAACATCAGCAGGTAACAAACCATATTTTTCTAAAACTGTAAAATTTATATAACTCATAATTCTTCTGTTGGCTTATATAATTCTTTTGCCGAATACTCTTTAAGACCTTCCTCTGATAATTCTATTACTGTCCACGTAGAATCAATATTATTTTGCCACAAATAATATCCTCTAAAATTACCATCAATAACTTCGTACTTTCTATTACTACAGAACTGTCTTAAATGTAATTTTAAAGCTTGAAAACTGCCCCAAGTTTTACCTCTTTTAGTCCATCTGGGATTATTACCTCCTGTACTAAATAAATCGTATTGGTTTTTTATTTTGAAGGCTTTCATGACAAAACAACACTTACATTAGTAAACTCTCCCGACACTAACTGTCTGATTTCCTCTAAATCTTCATAATGACGGCTAAAAATACATTTACCATTTGCAAATATCTGTAGTCTAGGATTTTCCCACAAAACTCCATCTATCTCTACAAACTCTTTGTACTCATCGGTATCTAGTCTCACACTATAAAATCCAGGTTTTCCCTTCCACCAAAAACCCTCTTCATACCCATATTGAGTAATAATTCCTAACCAATTTTTCTTTTCTGGTATCTCGTTACACCAGATAAAATCTGTTTTTACAGCTGGTGTTATTTTAATGTGTGATACGTGATTAGAATTTATCCTTGTTTCTTTCATAGCTTTTCTAAATAAGGTTCGTAAGTATACACTGAATTGAGTGTTTTAAAAGTTTTTTCATCCATTATCTTAGTCACAGGTGATGTTGAAATACCTATGTTCTGAAAATCAATAGGATATAAATTAAATCTTTCCCCTACTTCTGGTTCTTTTGTGTATTCTCCTAAATGGAATGGGTTACTAAATCCAAAATCGGAATTCTCATGATATGGATTTTCCACATCGGCTATTTTTGTTATTTTATAAATCATAATTAAAACTTTTTACCTCCATCTTTAATTCTATTCTCTAGCTTGTGATCTTTACGATTTTTATTGTAGTCCATTTTTGCTACAAGCGCTCCTCCAATATCATAGCCCCATCTTCCAGCATAATCCATAATACGAATAACAGCATCTGCTAATTCAACTTCGGCCATTTGTCTATTAGGTAAATGGTCATCCATTAATCCTTTTCTTTCGCCTTCCATAGCTTCTGAGATCTCACTATGAATTAAACACAACATCTCAGCCTTGTTTCTTTCTAATAACTCTCCTGTTTCTAAATTTGTGTGCCATCCTGCGTCGAAAGAAGCTTTATAACAGATATCCCTTAAATTATTTACATTTTTACTAGTAGATGTTTCAGACTCAATAAAGCCATACTCCTTTAATTTCCTATAGATTTTAACTGGTAAATTTTCAAACTCATTTACATCTTTGGGTATTCTGATTATTGTGTTTTGTGTTGGTGAAATTATTGCATAAGAATCATTACTTCCCCATATACCATAATCTGTAAAATCATATTGATATAGTGACTTATCTTCTAATAAGCCTAATTCAATAGCTATTTGATGAAGTACTGTTTTATCTCTGCTCATTTCTTGACCTAATTCACTTAATTCTCTCATGTCCGTATCTACTTAATTTAATTTTATTCTCGTCTTTTAATTGCTCTAAAGCTATTCTCACACTATATACAGAACAGTTTAATTGTTTTGCTATGTAATTTCTGTTTATTATTTCTTTTTCCGCGAAAAGCTCTAAAACAGATTCTTTCGTTATTTTACTGTATTTATGCGCCAAAGTATAATTCCTAATATGATTAATGTTACAAAAACTGTTTTAATGAAAGTAATGTTTGCTTTCCGTTGTTCTTGGTCTGTCATTATTTAATGTTTTCTAGTGGGTATGCTTCTCTGAAAGTGTTATTTGGAATATCCCAATCATGCCCTTCAATATTTTCATAAACTTTAATTTCCGCAGCTTCTAATGCCTTTTCCACATGATATTTTGCAAATTTTTTAAATGCCTCAATTATCTCTTCTGGGTCTTCACACTCTGTGTATAAATTTAATGCTGTCATATTTCTTATTTTATTTATGCAAACTTACAATTAATTTATTTATCTCACAAGCTTTTTTGTAAAAACTTTACCTAAAATAAAAAATCCCCCGTTTTATTGGAGGATTTGATTGGTTTTAACCAGCACAACTATCGCATTCTAGTATTGATTTTCTAGTGAATGTTTGAGCAGCATTCTGATTAAGTTGGTAATATAAAGTTTTAATTCCTAACTCATGAGCCTTTAAGTAGTAGTCACTAACCTCTTTTGCCGAAGTACCGAATGGGATCATTGTATTAAATGAAATTCCCTGATCAATATACTTTGTCCTAGTAGAGTTTTGAATTAATAGCTCCATAGGACTTATTTCTGGAAAAGTTTTAAATACAGATTTTTCTAAAGTGCTTAAAAAATCTAAATGTTGTACAGAACCGTTGTTGTTTTTGATTGTTTCCCAAACATCTTCTGTGTTCTTATCTTTTTCTATTAATAGCTGTTCTAAAAAGAAGTTCTTTTGTGCGTGTTTAGACTTGGCCAAAGCTTTAATGAAATAATTACTATAAACTGGCTCTATACTTTGCGACCATTGGCCAACAATTTCACTGCTTGAAGTATTAGGAGCAATAGCATTTAAAGTAACATGTCGTCTAGTGTATTTATCATCTTTTAATAAAGGTGCTTTACCATACTCCGAAGCCATTTTTTCAGAAGCCTTGTAAGACAGCTCTTTTAATTTACTAAAAATCTCAGTATTTTTAAATTTAGCTTCCATGCTCTCTAAAGGAATCATGTTCATCTGTAAATAAGAGTGATATCCACTTGCTCCAATTCCTACAGCCATTTGATCTTTTGCAAAATTAACAGCTCTGTGCATTAAAACGTTACTTTCATTCTTATCTATGAAATCCAATAAAAAAGTGTCTAGTAAGTTTAATAATACTTCTACAGCATCTGTATCTTTCCATTCATCAAAATGCACTAAATTCATTGCCCCTATACAACAAACAAATGTATTTTTGTGATCATTAGATAATAGAATTTCGGAACATAAGTTGCTATTATTTACATACTTATTTAATTCCTTATAAATATCTGGCCTTACATTGTTTACATTATCTTTGAACATTATATAAGGGAATCCTGTTTCAAACTTCTTTTTAATTATTTTTGCCCAAATTTCCCTCTTTTCTACATTCCCTTCTTTTAACTGTTTAATCCACTCATCCCCTATTTTAACAGCAAAAGGTACTTCATGTATGTCTGAGGTTTTATCTTTAATGGTCAAGAATTTTAAAATATCTGGGTGTTCAACATCTAGATAAGCAGCAAATTTACCTCGTCTACTTCTTTGGCTAATCCAACTTGTGGTGTCCTGAATTCTTTTTACATATCTCATAACACCATCTGCGAAACCTCCGCCTGTTATTGGAGCACCTTCTTTTCTAATTGCCGATAAATCTCCAGAAGTTCCACCACCTATCTTAGATAACATACCTACTTCTGAATCAGTTAGCAGTAAACCTTCAACAGAGTCTTCGACGTAAGAACCAAAACAGCTAATTGCACTTTCCTTTTCATCTAAGAAATTTGTAATTCCAGGCGTTGGTAATAAAAACCATCCTCTAGATAAGTAATCTAAAAACTTTTCAGAATAACCTTCTTTATTAAGAATTTTTTCAGCCTTCTCTCCTATTTTTTTGAAATGTTCTTTTTCATCTCCTTTTATATATCCGTTTTGTAAAAATAATTTACTTTGGTCGTTTAACCAATACCATTTGTCAAATTGTTTTGTCATTCTATAGTTTTAAAATAATGATTCTGGGGAAATGTCTTGTTGGCCAATAGTATAGTTTGGAGATTGAATATCAAAAAAATCTACTCTTACATCTAAAACTCTCTCTTCTTCAAACCATTTTAATGAGTCTCCTAATTTAGTTGTATCTATGTCAAACATTTTTTCTATACCTATCTCTTTCAATGCTTTATTAAATCTATCTTGAATAAATAATTCAACCTCTTCTTTTTTGAGAAAACTTAAATCTTCGCCATTAAATATCCAATCTATAATCTTTAATTCTGCTTCATATGCTTTTTTACAAGCCCTTCTTATCTTATTATAAAAATCCTCATTGAACCACTCGGGATATTCCCGTTTAATTATGTTAATTAAAGCAACACCGAACTGAAAATGAACGTCTTCTTCTTTAGCGGTGGCCATAATAATATTATCAACTGTTTTTAGTTTCTGTTTCTTTTGGCAAAATGATTTGACAATATAAAATTGACTAAATAAGGAGCATGACTCAATGAAGGCACTAAATAAAAGTAAATTTAAAGCATAATTCTCCTGTTTATTTTCGGAGGCTCCTTTGATATACTTAGTGAGATATTCTACTCTACCTTCTATAACAGGGTCTTTTAATGCTTTTGCAAACTCACTTTCTAATCCTAGTCTTGTAAGTAGTTCTGAGTACGCTTCTTGATGTATAACTTCATTCATTGCGAAAGTATACCCAACCATATAAATTTCAGGTTTTGGTAAATTATCTCCCACTTTACCCCAGAAAGTTTTAACTGAAACTTCTATTTGAGAGATAGCTAATAGCGCTCTTTTAATAACACCTCTTTCTTTCTTAGTTAAAACATTATGATAATCACTGATATCTCTATCTAATCTTTCTTTAAACTCATCTATAAACCACATTGTGCCTCGTATGGCATTCATGTAGGATAAGAGCTCTGGATATTCGTAGGGTTTCACGGCAATCCGTTTGTCAAAAATACTCATTTATTTATAATTTTTAAAATTCGGCGAATAAAAAAGACAGCAGAAAACTATCCACTGTCTTGAATGCAAATATAACAATATAATACTAC
>Ga0247808_10001781_pt1 | contig 10436 bp, 10 predicted proteins | sample UWRJL089202R1_FD_179914 | JGI IMG/M metagenome (GOLD analysis project Ga0247808, IMG submission 179914) | Plant litter microbial communities from Arlington Agricultural Research Station in Wisconsin, United States - UWRJ-L089-202R-1 | ecosystem: Environmental > Terrestrial > Plant litter >... | reverse complement strand
GAACACGGTGCTTGGATCGGAGCTCCTGACCTTCACAAAAGGTACTGCAGATGTAAAGCTGGCCTATACAGCTGACCTGGTTGATCTGACGCTCAACAAGCCTATTGTAACGGGTTATGTGAATATCAAAGATGCCAGTGCCACTTACGTACCAAGAAACCTGAAATTTAGCAACACTGCAATATCACTTAACTTCACAGGCCCCGACCTGTTTATCAAAAATATCAGGCTGCAAAGTGGAAAGAGCATTGTCTATATGGATGGGACAATCAGAAACTTCCTGAACCTGTACTATAATTCACCAGAGAAGATACTACTGAGCTGGCAAATCAGGAGTCCGCAATTGTATCTCGGGGAATTCTTAGGTTTCCTGGGTTCCAGAAAACCCTCAGGGCCCAAGAAAAAGACAGGCAAGGGGACACTGTCAAGTGATCTGAATGAAGTTTTTGACAGGAGCAAGGTAGATATGCATCTGAAGGTAGAGAAGGTTTATTACAAAAAGTTTCTTGCTACCGATGCGGTAGCAGAGATGCTGGTTTCTGAAACCGGAATTGCAATCAAAGATATCAGCGTTAAACATGCAGGTGGCTCATTAAAAGTAAATGGTAATTTATTCCAGGAAGGTAAATCAACACGCTTTGCAGTAAATGCATTGGTGAACAATGCCAACATCAGAAGTTTCTTCTTTGGATTCGATAATTTCGGGCTGAAGTCAATGACCTCAGAAAATTTGAGAGGTAACCTGTCTTCCTCCGTAAAGCTTGCCGGAAGAATTTCAGACTCAGGTGCTATTCAGCCTGGATCCTTGCGCGGATCAGTAACGTTTGATGTGAAAAATGGCGCCCTGCTCAAGTTCGAACCTATAGCCAATGTTGGGAAATTTGCTTTCCCCATGCGTGATATGGACAATATAGTATTTAGTAATCTAAAAGGCCGGTTTGATATTACAGGTGAGCGTGTGCAGATTCAGCCGATGAAAATAAGTTCAAGTGTGCTTAATATGGATGTTGCAGGTGTGTATTCCATGGGTAAAGGAACCAATATTGCCCTCGACGTTCCGCTTCGCAATCCAAAGAAAGATGCCGAGCTGCAGACCCAGGCAGAAAAAGAGGAAAAGAGAATGAGAGGCATCGTCTTACATTTATTGGCGACTGACGGCGAAGATGGAAAAATTAAGATCAAACTGAACAGAAACCGGGATAAGGACAAAAAATAATAATTTGTCTAAAACTTTTTTAAAAGCCCACTGTTCCTTAATCAGTATAGTATTAACAGCCATTTAGCTGATTTATATGTTATAACTTACAATCACATTGCAATTCACAGCATTAAATTAGTTATCTTTGTGCAAATTTTGAGACATTAATGAAGATATTTATTACAGGCCTTCCATTAGAAGTAGGGGAAGATGAATTAACTGCCGTATTTGGTGATTTCGGTCCCGTAAAATCGCTTAGGATCATTAAAGACCGTGAAACTGGCCAGAGCCGTGGTTTCGGGTTTGTTGAAATGCCTAACGACGATGAAGCGAGAGAAGCAATCAAACGCATGAACGGTGGTGATTACAATGGTAACCGTATTAAAGTTGCTGAAGCACAGGAAAAACCAGGTGGTAATACCGGTGGTGGTCCTGCTGGTGGCGGCTTTAAACGCAACAACAACAGAGAAAGAAGTTTTTAATTAAATTTCCAATATAGTTTACTAAAAGTCAGCTGTGCTATTTTGCGCAACTGACTTTTTGTATTTTAGATATTTTGATCGGATGAAGAATATGTTTAGAAAATACCTTGCCTTCAATATCGTCTTTGCCCTGATCGCGCTGCTTCAGTTGCTGTCAATCTATGAAAATATTGAACCGTTGCGCATGGCAAGTAAAATTGCCATCACTTTATCCATGCTGCTGATGCTCAGCCTTGGAACAAAATTGAAGGGGCGCTTTCACAAACGCATATTTGCGGGGTTGGTTTTCGCTATGGCGGGAGACGTATTTCAACTATCCAGTACGTCTGATTACTTCATGGCTGGACTTGGTAGTTTTCTGATCGCCCACCTGTGTTACATCAGTGCCTTTTATCTTGATTTCAGGTCTGCACCTGAACTGGATAAAAAAGGAGCGAGGCTGGCGATCTTTTTCGGTATCGTGGTTAGCTGTGGCATTTATTTTTGGCTGAGGCCTTCGCTTGGTGCAATGCGATTGCCTGTGCTGGTCTATATTTTTGTAATTACGCTAATGATGATGATGGCGGCATTCAGAAATCAACGCGTCAATGCCATAAGTGTCAGACTTATCCTCTGCGGTGCAGTCTGTTTTATAATTTCAGACGCAGCCCTTGCAGGAAACCGCTTTGTAGCCCATTTTTCTGGAGCAGACCTGATCGTCATGTTTAGCTATATGCTTGCACAATACCTGATCGTTATGGGTGCTGTTGAAAGAAAGCTGATCAGCAGTGCAGCTACCCTTTAACGAATCATCACACCTGGTTTATTAACCAGGGGAATACGGATCAGGTTTTCATCAACAATGCTTTCAGGCAGAAAGATAAATTTTTTATCAAAGATGGTACCGTCAACGTAATAGCTCAACCAATACTCATTCGTTAGTCCAAAGACTTCAGGATCTATAGCTTCTACGCCGGAGAATGACTGAGCCTGGATATCGCCAAGGAAATGTCGCAACACGGATGTTTTTACAGGTTTGCCCTCTTTTTCGCCGTAGCCTTTAGAGCTGATTAGCACATTCGTAATGGCCACATCCTTTAAGTTCACGAGATAAACCGTCCAGTTTTTTACCTCAGGTGTTTCACTCATCAGTACAACTGACATCGCTACATCTTCGACAATGTTTTCAGGAAGATCTTTTTTCATTGGGTAACATTTATTGATTTAACGACAATGAACACCCTCAGGGTATGAGGGTGTTCATTGTTTATTTTTTCTTTGCTACAGCTTTCTTTTTAACTGCAGGTTTTTTCGCTCCGGTTGCTGCCTTTTTGCGTACGGCTTTCGCTTTCACTTCAAAAGCACCTGGCACCTGTTCCACAATGAGTTTTTTAACCTCCACCAGTGAGATTTCTGCAAGTTCTTCAGGGGTATATTTATCATTCGTTACAGGATTCTTGCGCAATTTGAGCATATCTTTACCAAATCGGATGAACGGCCCCCAGCGTCCATTCTCTATAGCGATTTTATCCTCATTCCATTGCTGAATGAAACGATTTGCTTCCTTTTCTACCTTTTTGCCGATCAGCTCAGTGATGTCTTTGTCAGACAGCTGATCAAAATTGTAAGCCTTGGGCACGTTAATAAATAAGTCATTCCATTTGATAAATGGTCCGAACCTTCCCGTTCCTTTGGTCACCGGCAGGCCGTCATGCGTGGCAATAGGCGCATCAGCAGTTATTTTTTCGTTGATAATCTCGATGGCCCGATCTTTATCAATCGTTAAAGGATCTTCATTTTTAGGCACCGAAATATAGGCTTCACCCCATTTTACGTAAGGACCAAAACGTCCTACGCCGACTGAGACTTCTTTTTCCTGGTAGTCTTCCAATTGGAAAGGCAGTCTGAATTGTTCGAGTGCCTGCTCAAGCGTAATCGTTCCAACACTCTGAGATTTAGCGATACTGGCGTATTTAGGTTTCTCTTCATCATCCACCTGGCCAATCTGCACCAGCGGACCAAATTTACCAACCTTGGCATATACGTTCTTACCACTTGCAGGGTCTACACCCAGCAGGCGCTCGCCATTGGCCCTGTCGGCAGTTTCCAGGGTAGTTTCTACTTCCTTATGAAATGGGGTATAAAAAGAATGCAGCATATTGGTCCACTCTTTCAATCCCTGTGCTATCTCATCAAATTCTTTTTCTACACTGGCAGTAAAGTGGAAATCAACGATATCCTTAAAATGTTCGACCAGGAAGTCATTCACTACTTCGCCAATATCTGTTGGAAACAGTTTACCTTTTTCTGCACCGGTAATTTCTGTCTTGGTCAGGCTTGTTAATTTGCCGTCGACAAGCGAGATGGTATTGAAGGCGCGCTGGCGACCGTCTCTTTCTTCTTTGACAACATAACCTCTATTTTGTATCGTAGAAATCGTAGGCGCATAGGTAGAAGGACGTCCGATGCCCAGTTCTTCCAGTTTTTTAACGAGACTGGCCTCGGTATATCTTGCCGGAGGTCTGGAAAACCGCTCGGTAGCATTCATTTCTTTCAGTTTCAATGACTGATTATTAGCAAGAGGTGGTAGCATATTGTTGCCGTTAGACTCCTCACCTTCATCGTCATCACTGGATTCCAGGTACACCTTTAAGAATCCGTCGAACTTCAGTACCTCACCTTCGGCAAGCAGATTCTCTTTACGGGTTGATATGCCAATTTGTGCAGTTGTACGTTCAAAAAGTGCTTCGCTCATTTGAGAAGCAATTGCCCTTTTCCAAATCAGCTCATAGAGGCGCTGTTCTGAGCTATCTCCTGTTACGGTATGCTGATCAAAGTAGGTAGGTCTGATGGCCTCATGCGCTTCCTGAGCCCCCGCAGTTTTAGTTTTATAAGTTCTTGGCTGGTGATATTTCTCGCCATAGGCTGATTTGATCTCCATAGCTGCTGCCTGGATTGCTGTTTCAGACAAATTCACAGAATCTGTCCTCATATACGTGATCTTTCCACTCTCATACAGTCTTTGTGCAATCTGCATCGTGCGTGATACGGAGTATCCCAGCTTACGCGATGCTTCCTGCTGCAGGGTAGAGGTGGTAAATGGTGCCGCCGGGTTACGTTTTGCCGGTTTTGTTTCCAAACTGGCAATCTTAAACTCAGCCTGCATACAATCCTTCAGAAATTGTTCTGCGTCAGCTTCCTTTTCAAAGCGATGCGGCAATTCTGCCCGCACCAGCTCACGTGCATTCCCTGTATTAAACTGCGCTGTTATTTTAAAAGCAGCAGTAGCATTAAATTTATTAACTTCTCTTTCTCTATCAACAATCAAACGCACAGCAACGGACTGCACACGTCCGGCAGATAATGAGGGCTTGATTTTCTTCCATAGTACCGGAGAAAGTTCAAAACCCACCAGCCGGTCAAGGACACGACGTGCCTGTTGCGCAAACACCAGATTGTAATCAATAGTTCTTGGGGTATCTATAGCCTTCAGTATCGCAGGCTTTGTGATTTCATGAAAAACGATCCGCTTGGTTGTCGCTTCCTTAAGACCAAGGGTCTCAAACAAGTGCCAGGAAATGGCTTCTCCTTCGCGGTCCTCATCGGAGGCTAACCATACCATTTCGGCACCCTTGGCTAGTTTCTTCAATTCGGCTACGACCTGTTTCTTATCGGCAGGAACCTCATAGGTCTGCGAAAAATTGTTTGTAATATCTATCCCCATGTCCCCTTTAACAAGATCACGGATGTGGCCATAGCTGGATTTAACGAGGAAATCTTTTCCTAAATATCCTTCTATTGTTTTAGCTTTTGCCGGAGACTCGACTATCAGTAAATTTTTCGCCATTCAGAACGTTTTTCTGCAAATAAAGCTATAAATAAGCCTAATTTCCAAATTGAATGTTGATTTAATCACAAATAACATTTTCAGTTCTGCTTTCTCCGCTTCACTTTTTTGTCAGTTTAAGCGCCTCGAAACTGCAAACGCATATAATTACGATTAAATTATAGCTTATGATCCTTTTTCTATCTAACTTCGTTTATACCTAAAAATCAAAAAGATGAATACAATATTAATTTTCCTCAGTTTATTATTTGCCCCACCGAAAAGTGTTTATGATTTTAAGATGAAAACGATCGATGGTAAAGAGATCAAATTATCGCAGTTCAAAGGCAAAAAGCTTTTGATCGTTAACACTGCTTCTAAATGTGGATTTACACCGCAATATGAAGATCTGGAAAAACTCCACAAGCAATATGGTAAGGAAATCGTATTAATTGGTTTTCCTGCAGGAAATTTTGGTGGTCAGGAACTGGCTACAAACTCAGAGATCCAGGACTTCTGTAAAAAGAATTTCGGCGTAACGTTTTTACTTAGTGAGAAGGTAAGTGTTAAAGGCGCGGATATCAATCCATTATTCGCTTATCTGACGTCTGCTGAAAACCCGGATTTTACCGGTGATATCAACTGGAACTTTGAGAAATTCCTGGTCAATGAGAAAGGGCAGCTTGTGCATCGCTTCAGATCAAAAACTACACCGATGAGTGCAGAGATCACTAAAAACTTTGCAAAGTAAACAATTATTTCAGCGCATAAAAAAAGGAGAACTGGTTGGTTCTCCTTTTTTTATATATATAGGTATGTGCTTAGCAAAGAAAGCCTCCACCAAGTAAATCATTGCCTTCATAAAATACTGCCGATTGGCCCGGTGCTATTGCTGATACGGAGTGGTCAAAAACTACACGCATTCTATCTTTCTCCTGAACAATGGTGCTCAGCATGCCAGCATCTTTATAGCGGATTTTGGTAATCACATCATCCATTGGTTCCAGGATACTTCCGTATTTCACAAGGTTTACATTTCTGACCATGGCCTCACGACGTTCGAGTTCTTCAGCTTTACCTAATACTACGGTATTGCTTTCAGGAAGGATCTGTGTAACAAACATAGGCTCACCAAAGGCAATGCCCAATCCTTTACGCTGTCCAATGGTATAGAATGGATAACCTTTATGTTGTCCCACAATCATCCCGTTACTGAGAATGAAATTTCCACCTGCCACCCGTTCTTCCAGGTCCGCTACTTTATGTTTCAGAAAAGATCTGTAATCATTCTCCGGCACGAAACAGATCTCATAACTTTCACTTTTTTTAGCCAGTTCTTCCTGCCCCATATCAAGCGCCATCTGGCGGATATCGGTTTTAGAAAATGACCCTAAGGGGAATTGTGTTCTCGACAAATTTTCCTGCGATACACCCCAAAGCACGTAAGACTGGTCCTTATTTTCATCTTTTCCTTTCGAGATCACATACCTGCCATTATCATGCTGTCTTACGTTAGCATAATGTCCGGTTGCAATGAACTCACAATCCAGCTTATTTGCACGTTTAAGCAATGCTTCCCACTTGATATGGGTGTTACAAAGGACACATGGATTTGGCGTCCTTCCGGCCAGATATTCATCAACAAAGTTATCAATTACGTAATCGCCGAATTCCTCACGGATATCCAGAATGTAATGGGGGAAGCCATAATTCACAGCTAAGGTACGCGCATCGTTAATACTATCCAGACTACAGCATCCGGTTTCCTTACTGCTGCTTCCCGAGGTTGCGTAGTCCCAGGTCTTCATGGTTAAACCAATCACTTCGTACCCCTGCTCGTGCAGCATCACTGCTGCAACCGAACTATCCACACCGCCACTCATGGCAACTAAAATCCTACCTTTTTTACTCATTACTGTATAATCTGCTGCAAAAGTAAAAGTTTTAATCCGGATATTAGTCAGTTAGCGGTCAGGGGCTTGTAAAAACCACTTGCAGCGCCGTTTAATTCGGACACTTTTGCGTGTTGATCAGCCATCTCTTCCAGACATACAGGACGTGTAAACGTGGTATTGGACAAGATAATCAGCTGCGAGGTTTTCCGAATCAGCCTGCATTTGGATAGCTCATTATCCAGTAAATGACGCAGTTCATCCATATATCTGAAATTCCCTTTCAGGATAAAGTCCCAGGCACCAGAACTATGACTGCATTCATAAATATGAGCAAGCTCATTCAAGGTCTTTTTAAAGGCTAATACAGATAAAGCATCGTTCTTCTTTAATCTCACCAGGATGTGTACATCAAAGCTTTTCCGCAGGGATGCGCGGTCGATCCTGATATGGTACCGGTCTATGAAAGAAAGCCGCTCTAGTTTCTTTAACCGGTCATAAATGCCAGAGATGGGCTTCTTAAGCAAATAGGCAATTTCCTTCTGACTTCTTCTGCCGTCTTCCTGCAAAATATTGAGAATGTCAATGTCAGTCTGGTCTAGTTTTTCATTTTTTTTAAGCATAGCGGAATGAATTGGTGATTGAAGTTATTCCTCTACTCCGGTTAAGCTGGCTGATTCAAATTTAATTTGTTATTCGGATAAATGCAAAATTTAATGATCTCCACCGCGCTGATTCTTAAGCTTCAAATTTTAACCTCATGTATCTCAGAATATTTTCCAAAATTTTGGGCTCTTTCGGCAATAATTTGGTTTTTTTCCATCAAAATTGAGAATTTTTCTCAAAGTTGAATTTCTTATTGTTTGAGTACGCTTTTAGTTACATTTTTACCATAATCTAATCGTAAACGCATGAGACATTTAAAAATTGGCTTGTCTATTACCGGACGTGATTCAGCTTCGCTGGATAAATATTTATTAGATATCAGTAAGATTTCATTGCTCAGCCTTGAAGAAGAAATTATACTAAGCAAAAAAATCAAAGCAGGGGATGAGCTGGCTTATCAGCACCTGGTTAATGCCAATCTACGTTTTGTGGTTTCGGTTGCCAAGCAGTATCAAAACCGGGGGCTTAGCCTTGGAGATCTGATCAACGAAGGTAATATCGGCCTGATTAAAGCTGCAGGGCGCTTCGATGATACGTATGGATTTAAATTTATTTCTTTTGCGGTCTGGTGGATCCGACAAACCATTATGCATGCCATTGCCGAACAAACCCGGGTAGTGAGGCTGCCGTTGAACCAGGTTTCTGCCATCACAAGAATCAACAGAGCAATTTCCAGGCTGGAACACAGTCTGGAACGTTCACCTTCCATTGCAGAAATTTCAGATTATATCGGAATGGATGCGGCATTTATCCGTGAATATTTAAGTCATGCAGGTCTGCCGGTCTCACTGGATAGCCCAACACCAGGGGCTGAAGAACATACCCTTGTCGACCAGCTGCCGGGTACCCTTGCATTACCTGACGACCAGCTATTGCAAAATTCATCATTCCAGGAAATGGACCGGCTCATTAAAACACTTCCCAAACGTCAGGCGCACATTGTCCGTTTATATTATGGCATTGGCACAGATGAACCGAAACAATTACATGATATAGCAGATATGTACGGTCTGAGTAAGGAACGTGTGCGACAGATTAAAGATCAGGCACTAAAGGAGCTAAAAAGGCGAGGGTCGTCTTATTTCATCAAACTTGGCGCTATCCGCAATTAAACAAATTGCGGCACTGCATCAGGATCATTTCCCTGAATCTGATTTTTGCGCATTTCAGAGACTTTCTTTGGCTTGATCTGGTTCAGTTTATTGATTCCGGATGCGCCGCTATACAATAGCAAACTTCCCAAAGCCAGTTCTTGTATGGCTAAAACCGGAGCAGTGGTCACGTGGCTGAATCCTTTCTGAAAAAGATATGCGCCTGCAATAATTGTGATAATTCTTTTACCTGTGTTCAGGCGTAATTCTTCCGTGTTATTTAACAATTTTTTTCCGGCTGTAATCGCTATTTTATGTTTTAGATTTCGAAACATGGTACTCAATTTTAGTAGATAGATGTATGATTTCAACACCATGTATACCGCTTTGTTTCGGATTTTTTTAAATTTGTAAACTTTAGACAATAACAGTTCTTTACAATTGTATACAAGTTCCATTCCTTATTATGACACTTAATTCTGCTCAGATCGATAAATTTTATGACAAAGCATATAGCTGGCTAATCGTGGCGGTGCCCAACATTTTGGTTGGTATACTCGTGTTGGTTATAGGCCTCTGGTTGATCAAGCTGGTATCCAAATGGTTGCATTCAGGCTTAAGCAAACATGAAATCGACCCCTCCCTAAAACCTTTTTTTATCAGCCTGACCATCATTGTGCTCAGGATACTACTTGTGATCTGTGTGATGCCAATAATTGGCATTCAGATGACGGTTTTTTCAGTGCTGATAGGTGGACTTGGCGTCGCAGCCGGCCTCGCCTTATCCGGCACGCTACAAAACTTTGCCAGTGGGGTTTTAATATTGATTCTAAAACCGTTCCGGGTAGGAGATAATATCATTGCCCAGGGTCAGGAGGGGACAGTAACAACCATTGAGATTTTTTACACGATTGTCACAACGTTCGATAACAGAACCGTTGTAATCCCAAATAGCAAGCTATCCAATGAGGTGATCATTAATATCAGTTTGCAGGGTAGCCGGCGATTAGATATCGAGCTCAAGTTTAACTATGGTGTGGATTTCGAAGAGGTTAAAAGCATGATCAATGCCACGATAGACAGCTCAGAAAATCTCCTTAAATCCCCTGAAAGAAGGATCGGTATTGCTGCCCTCGATGCAGACGGCTATAAGGTTTCCATTGCCGTATGGCTTCAGGCTCATGGGTACCGGGATGCGCAACTGGCTTTTCAGGAAAAATTAATGAACAATTTAAAGTCTGGCTCCATCAAACTGCCGGGTATGCCTACTGCTTAATCCTGTTCCGGCTCAGCAATTTTAGA
>Ga0247808_10001774_pt1 | contig 10452 bp, 10 predicted proteins | sample UWRJL089202R1_FD_179914 | JGI IMG/M metagenome (GOLD analysis project Ga0247808, IMG submission 179914) | Plant litter microbial communities from Arlington Agricultural Research Station in Wisconsin, United States - UWRJ-L089-202R-1 | ecosystem: Environmental > Terrestrial > Plant litter >... | reverse complement strand
AATTGCCGTTGTATTCAAGATGGCGTGGTTGACGATTTCTAAAATCGAAGGTAAATCGTCGGCTGTGGCAGGGCGAATGATGATTTTCATATTATTTGACTCCAAGTTCGGTTAATAATTTTTTGGCATCGGTCGGATTCCACCCCATCGATTCGGAGAAACTCTTTGCTTTCTTCGCATACACAATGGCTTCCTTGTTGTTTTTGGTTTTATGATGCAATTGTGCCAGTAATAAATAGCCATCATACGATTCTTCCAATTCAACAGCACGTTCCGACCATTTTATGGCGTTGTTCAAATCAGGAATCGTGGTGATATTTTTCAAATACGTTTGTCCAATTTCTTTCAGCATCCTCGCATCATTCCAGAAAAATTTTTCAACCGATTCCGCCGTAGTCTTCTTATAAAGCGACCAGTTTTGGGCCCTTTCCGCCAAGGTAACATCAAAATTAAAAATCAAGGAATCCGTGTTGCGAAGGTTGATGCTTTTGGCAATTTTTCGTTGCTTGTAATAGTTAATCGTATCTAGATTTTCTGTAAAAGGTTTCAGCAATTCGGTTACCACGCTGTTTATTTTTCGCTCAACCCTCAAGGGCGAGGCCACTTTTGCAAAAGCCTGTTGGTTTTTCAAAACATATTGAAACTCCCTCGATTCAATGTCTGTTACCGCATTCGCAATCACTTTCCAATTCTGACTGCTCACCAAATCCTTATCGCTTTGTGTAGCCAGATAGTGATGGGCCGGAACCGAAATTTGCTTCCGTTCCTTGCCTTTTCCAAGTGTCAGTATATAGGCCAGGCATTTGTCAACATTGCTTGGGTCTGATAAAAATTGTTGCTCCAGATAAGGCAATTGCAGTTTCGGATTGAGTGCGTTTTTGGCTTCCTGAATCAGTACATCTGGCTTGTATTCGCCCGAAAGATTATACAGAACCGTTTCGTTTTTATCCAAGAAAACAAAGGTAGGATAGGACTTTACATCAAATTTTTTCTTGATGAAATCGCCATTTTCCTTTTCTATATCCTGCCAAGCACAGATGAAATTATTCTCCATAAAATTGGCCACTTCTGGAGTATTGAAAACTTCCTTCTTCATCTTGTTGCAATGGGGACACCATTCGGCATAAATCATCAGAAAGATGGGTTTGTTCTCCTTTTTAGAGCGTTCGAGTAATTTTGGGAGGCTTTCTTCGCTAAAGTTAATGCTGTTTTGAGCGTCAATTCCATTCGAAAACAAAAGTAGAAACAAAGAAAAAAGAAGAGTAAAATGCCTCATTTCGGGTTATATTTAAAGGGTCAACAGCAACAAATATAGAGAATCATCAGTTAATATATCTCTAATTCTTAGTTAAAAAGCCTTCGTAAGTTTGTAACTTTGTAGCTCAGAAAATTAAAAAATGATTTACCCAAAAATACCTTTAGCACAGAGCATCATTGCCATTTGTGCCGAAAAAGGACTCACCAATATCGTCATTTCTCCAGGTTCCAGAAATGCTCCCCTAACCATCGGTTTCGTCAACAATCCCAACTTCAAATGTTTCAGTATCGCCGATGAGCGTTGTGCTGCGTTTTTCGCCTTGGGAATTGCCCAGCAAACCAAGGAGCCGGTGGCCATTGTCTGCACTTCGGGTTCGGCCTTGCTCAATTATTATCCGGCTTTGGCCGAGGCTTTCTACAGCCAGATCCCGCTCGTGGTCATTTCGGCCGACCGTCCTCACGACAAGATTGATATCGGCGACGGCCAGACCATCCGCCAGGAGAATGTTTTTGCCAATCATATCCTATACAACGCCAATCTGCACGAAGATGCTTCTGCCCAAAACGATTCGAAAATCAACGAAGCCATCAATATTTCCATTGCTCAAAAAGGGCCGGTTCACATCAATGCACCATTCGAGGAGCCTTTGTACGAAACGGTCGATACCCTTTCTGTAACAGTTGCCGCTTCCGCAAATAAACCGCAGATTGACCCAATTGGGGATTTGAGTGCCTTTGCCGGAACTTGGAATACCGCCTCCAAAAAGATGATTCTGGTGGGAGTGAACGACCCTAATGTTTTGGATGAGGCAATCATAAATCAATTGTCGGATGACCCATCGGTAATCGTGCTGACCGAAACCACATCCAACCTGCATCATCCGACTTTTATCAACAATATTGATACGATGATAACGCCTTTTACAACCGAAGATTTTGAAGCTTTCCGTCCAGAAATACTCATCACCTTCGGCGGTATGGTGGTTTCAAAAAGAATAAAGGCATTCTTGAGAAAATACAAGCCGCAACACCATTGGCACATCGATACGCTGAGGGCCTACGATACTTTCGGAGCTTTAACCGAACATTTCAAGGTTTCACCACAAACTTTTTTTACGGAATTTCTACCCCTAACAAAAGCAACAAACAGCACCTATTTCCAACAAGGGCAGGACCTGAAAACGTTCCGAAAAAAGAAACACGACCTTTATCTGTCCAAGATTCCGTTTTCGGATTTTACGGTTTTTGATAGGGTAATTTCGGCGCTGCCAAAACACAGCCACTTGCAAATCAGCAACAGCTCGGCCATCCGATATGCACAGCTGATTGACATCGACCCATCGATAGAAGTCTATTGCAACCGCGGCACAAGCGGCATCGACGGAAGTACGTCAACCGCAATCGGAGCGGCTTTCGCCAATAAAAAACAGACGACTTTCATCACGGGCGACATCAGTTTCCTGTACGACAGCAATGCACTCTGGAACAAATACATTCCGTCAAATTTCAAGATCATCATCATCAATAACGGAGGAGGAGGCATCTTCAGGATACTTCCCGGTCATGCCGAAACGCCTGTATTCAATGAGTTTTTCGAAACATCCCATTGCTTCACAGCCGAACATTTGGCCAAGATGTATGGATTTGACTATCTGACAGCAAGTAAGGAAGAAAATCTTTCGGAAGCCTTATCTACGTTGTATGCACAAAATGAAAAGCCTGCAATATTGGAAGTTTTTACCCCAACTTTGGACAACGATAGGATTTTGCTGCAGTATTTTAGGGAGTTGGTGTAGCTTCAGAAATCCATCCAATAAAGTTTTCCCAAAAAACAGTTCCAGGCAGCATAATAAACAGGACAAGTTCAATCGTCCATACCAATAGAATCAATAGATACGGACTCTTGAATATTGGACGTTTTAGCTTGAGTTTTTCATAGAGCAGAATGCTGAAGGTTGCTATAAAAGGCGTGAGCGACATCGCTAAAATAGCAAGTTCTTGGTTGAATAGATTGGAGATTAGCCTACCCATTCCAGGATTCAGGATAATTAACGAAGCACCAATAAGTCCGGCAACATGCTTTCTAACCTTGTTCTTGTGAAGCATACTATAGATGTAAAAAACAGAAAAAGAAAGAAGGTCCAGTACGGCTCCAGCGGTAGCCATTTTAGCTTGTTGCATGGAGATGGATATATTCTTGCCGATGCTGATTTTTACCATAACCAAAATTGAAACTACCATTATTGGAGCGAGGAAATAAGAAAATCGACCCACTTTCCTGTGCAAATCAAACTTCTTTTGCTTGATAAGAAGCGGTTGCCAGATCAAGATGGCAAACCAGCTCAGAAAGATAATAAAGTGGATATGGGTAAAAAACGGAATATTTTCAAACAAAGGAAAGAACTGAAAATAGGTGTTGTAGAATCCCGAAACGCTTATCAGCAACATCCCGATAAACAGTGCAACTAAAGTCTTGTAGTTGTTCTCCATAACAATCAAATTAGTCCGTTAGTATTGAAAGTGTGTGCGTTAAATAAAAAACGAAGATAGTAAAATTTGAAATATTAAAACAAATTAGCAACAAACCGCACAACCCAAAGCACTACAATCAATCCAAAAAAATAAAGCTGCACCTTATTCACCTTTGTGCTTCCATGTTTTCGAACCAAGATTCGATCAATCAACAGCACAAATAAAATAGGAGGTATTCCAAACAAAAGATAAATGCCCAACAAGCCATCTTGAGCGGAATTGCCGTTGATAAGCAATATCGAGTAGGGGATGCCGACAATAAGCAGCAACACACCCAAGACAAAAAACACGGTTAAATTTTGTGGTACTTTCATAAGGCAATCTAGTGATTATTCAAATTCCACCCATTTCTTTTCAAAATAAACGGTTCCCGATTTGATATTGCGCTCAAAAACATCAACTTTCACAAAGGCTTTTTCCTTTCCAACATATTTTAGGGTAATGTCCTTCATAGACGAAGTTTCATAATAGGAGCCAAACACACAATTGCACGGATTGTCTTCCACATCAAACGTAAAAACAGAAAACAGGATCTTCCTCTTTGATTTCACATCAGGCTTCTCATACCCAAAAATCCGATGGTCGTGTCTAATGTTTGAGTATAAGCTAACAATGCTATCCCGTTTGGAGACCTCCAATTTATTAAGAGTATCGCCCTCCAAAAAAACATTCCCCTGCTTTTCCCAGTCAAGACTGTCTTTGTTGATTTTTCTGATTTCTTTGGTTTGGGAGAAACTGTTTATAGAAATTGAAAAGAGTAATAATGATAGAATGTATTTCATAAAATTAGAATCAGATACTATTTCAAACAAAAGTAAAGCATTATAAGCAACACAATACCTACTAAAATCTGATCAATAATCAGATCATACCGTCTTTTGGGCAAGGTATGCTCGGGATAATCCAAATCCCATTTTCCTTTTTGTGCAAATTCATACAAGAGTTTTGGCGTTACGGCAATATGCTTAACTAATTCGTTTGGCGGACTAAAGAAATGTAAACCCGAACCTTCTTCAGCATGGTGGAAATACCACAGGTAAGCATCCATGTTTACACTATACTGTTTTGCGTATAGCTCCATCAATTCCGAGAAATCATCTCCAGTGCATCCCAAATCACGCTCAATATCTGTATCTTCAAATACATCGGTCCAAGTTTCGTTTTTTACGAATTTTAGAACCTCTTCTTGCGTAAGCATATTGATTAATTTTTTATGTTTACCAAATATACCCATTTCGTCAAAAAATCCCAAATCCCAAAATCTCAAATCAAAACCCTTATCTTTACTAAAATCAAAACCAATGAAAAACATAGTTACACTAGCACTCTTCTTAACAACATTTTCAGTATTCTCGGCAAAAGTAGATACACTAGAAATCCACAGCACTGCAATGGATAAAACCTATAAGGCGGCTGTTGTACTCCCGAATTCGTATGCCAAAAGCAAGGCCAATTATCCCGTTGTCTATCTCCTTCACGGGGCCTACGGACATTTTAGGGATTGGCTCAAGAGTACACCAGACAAGATGTTGGTCCACAATCTTGCCGACCAATACAACATCATCATCGTAATGCCCGAAGGGGAGAATTTCAGTTTCTATCTCGACAGTCCGGTCAATAAAGGAAGCCAGTTCGAAACCCATATCACAAAGGAAGTCATCCAAAAAATCGACAAGACCTACCGCACCATTGCCAACAAGAACGGTCGTGTCATCACTGGACTTTCAATGGGTGGCCACGGTGCTTTATACCTTTCAACACGGCATCCCGAACTTTTTGCAGGAGCCGGAAGTATGAGTGGAGCTGTAGATATGGGAGGAATCCGGAACCGCGATACACCCGAAAAGATCAACAAATTGATGGAACCGGTTTTCGGACCCGAAGGTGCTTCGCAGCAAGTATATGATTCGCACGCCGTTATCGGAATGATTGATAAAATAAAGGCCAACAACCTCGAACTCATCATCGATTGCGGTGTAGATGATTTCCTGATTGAGCCCAATCGCGAACTCCACCGCCGTATGGTGTATGCAAAGGTAAACCACGACTACACCGAACGTCCGGGAGCACACACCTGGGAATATTGGGAAAATGCATTGCCATATCACATCTTGTTTTTCGATAAAGTGTTCAAGAAAAATGGCAGTTCAGTAAAATAGAGTATGAAATACTGGAGCCTGATTTTATTTTTTTTGATAAGCCTTTCGGCAAAAGCACAACTCTCGGGTTGCACAGATGCTTTGGCCAAAAACTACAACCCATCCGCCATTATAAACGACGGAAGCTGTGTATATGGAAATGAAAAGATTGCTCCCGTTTTTTCCATCACGCTTTCCGACACGCTTCGTGAAACCTCGGGAGTGGTTTATTTTGATGATCAATTATGGACCCACAATGACGATACGGATGTCAACATCTATGCACTCGATACCATCGGAAATATAAACAATGGTTACCCTCTCAAGGGACTCAAAAACACCGATTGGGAAGAAATTTCACAGGACAGTGCTTACTTTTATATCGGAAACTTTGGAAACAACGTAAGCGGCATCCGGAAAGATTTACAAATCTTGAGGATAGAGAAAATGCCGCTCAAGGCAAATGAACCGCAAATAGATACCATCGCGTTTCGCTATTCCAACCAAGTTGATTTTACCCGAAGCAAAGCCAATACCACCGATTTTGATTGTGAAGCTTTTATCGTAAGCAAGGACAGCATCTACCTTTTTACCAAACAATGGACGAATAAGAAAACGGCACTATATGCACTACCGAAACTTCCCGGAAGTTACACCGCCAAATTCAAAGCAGAATTTGATGTAAACGGACTGATAACAGGTGCAACCTATCTCGAAGAGAAGAAACTGATCGCATTATGCGGTTACAGCAAACAGCTCAAGCCTTTTTTGTATCTCTTATATGATTTTAAGGACAATGATTTTTTTTCAGGCAACAAGCGAAAGATAACGCTTGCTTTACCCTATCATCAAGTGGAAGGCATCACAACAAAAAATGGTTTACAGTATTATATTACTAACGAACATTTCAGGCTGAAGCCAATCATCAATACCCCACAACAATTGCATCAATTGAATTTGAATCCTTTCCTGCAATTATACATCAACAGCGAAAACCATTAAAGTTATCTTAAATACTTTTTTTGGTTTGGTTTTTGAAATACTTTTATAAACCAATAAATTCTTATAAATTATGAAACGTATATTTTTACTATTAGCAGTAGTTGCTATGACAGCCTTACAAAGTTGCGAAGGTGATCAAGGACCTCCGGGACCTGAAGGTCCAGTAGGACCAGGTGATGGAGATACAATCAGTGAAGTTTTTGAAGTAACAACAACTTTTTTACCAAGTACCAATCCAGAAGATACTTATCGTTCTTATTTTGATTTAAACCCAGCAATATATACTTCGGATGTGCTTTTGGTTTATCAACTTTCAGGAACTTATACATCAAATGGACAAGAATTTGATATTTGGAAATTATTACCACAGATTTATACTTTTGATGATGGTGGTGTTTTTCAATATAATTATGATTTTAGTGCAAACGATTTCAGTATTTTTATCGATGCTAATTTTAATGTTGGATCTTTAGATGCTAGTTGGACACAAAACAAAACATTTAGAATAGTTATTGTTCCAGGAGAATTTTCTGCAAGACCAGCTCCAGGACAGTATAGTGATTATTATGAAGTTATTGATAAGTATAATATTGACGATAGTAATATCAAGATTCTAAAACAGAAGTAAAAGCAAAAATTCATAAAAAAGGGAAACATCACGTTTCCCTTTTTTTATTTTTATAATTCTTGCATCCTGTATGCTTTCGTCTTTCTTCTGTGGTAAATGTTATTCTCATTACCAAAGTATTTATAGCTCATCAATCTTGCCATCAAATAGCTCACCGTAGATTCTGCTCCTTGGTTAAGATTTACGTTTGTTTCTTCCAAGCCATCAAAACATCCGCCTGTACAAGGGTTATAGATAATCTGTTGCAAATGGTTGTTGCCTAAAAACCAGTTGAAGGCCATTTCCATTTTCTCCAAATAATCCTTGTGCTTAAAGATATCGTGGAACTTTCTCAAAGTAATGATGGTATAAGCCACATCAATTGGCTGTTCGCCATAAATATCCGTCTTTTCACCTTTTATTTCCCAACTTCTGTTGCTAACCACTTTGATGGCATCATCGGTAAAGGTTTTCTTCATCAAGAAATCCATTGATTCTTTTGCGATGATCTTATAGGTCAATTCATCGGTCATAGTGTAGGCACATAACAACGCTTCTGGCAAAATACTATTGGCATAAGTAAGATAGCTTTCAAACCATTCCCATCCTGGAGACGATTCGTGACGGTACATTTGCACCAATCTGTCGGCTAATACTTTAGTAAGTTCAATAGCATTTTCATTTTCAACTGCACGATTATAATAGTACAATCCTTTTATGATAAAAGCCATCGCTCTTGTAGAATAAGTGTTTCTAGAAGTTTCAAAAGTCCTTTCAAAAATACTTTCGGCTTTGTTGGTAAGCTCTTCAGGGATGATGTGCGAAAGCGAAATCAAATACCCCAAAGCCCAAATCGCCCTACCGGTTGAGTCTTCCAGATTCACTTCGGCATTTTGTCCAGTAAAGTTTTTGTTGAAATCTACGTAATTCAGAAATGGCATATCAGGACGTTCACAATAGCCAATAAAGTCAAGATAGATTTTGATGTATTTCAAATCAGCTGGGTCCTGTGTCATTTTATAGTGCTGACACATCGCAATCATCGCTCTTGCATTGTCATCTATCGTATAACCTGAATTGATATCCGGCTGATTCAATATTGAAAACTGCAACATTCCGAAATCAGTCGTCATTTTCTTGATGTGTTCCAAGTTGATTTCTGGATTTCTATAATGAAGCTCAATTTGATTCTGTGATACTTTTTGAAGGAATTTAGCATGTGCAACGGCTGAGTTTTCCCAGGCGGTACAGGTAATTTTATGCAATCCGTTTGAAATAATGTTTTGCTTTAATTCTACATCAAACAACAAACGGTTCACGCATTCCGCCAATTCGGTCGAATTTTCAAAGTCAAATAATAAACCCGTATCGCCAGCTAAAAACTCAACAGCATGCGGAATAGGAGTAGAAACTACGGGACACCCACAGCTTAAGGCATAGGCAAAAGTGCCACTCACAGCTTGATTAGGGTCTTTTGAAGTAAAAAGATATACATCTGTAAGTTGAAGATATTCCAAAAGTTCATCTAATGGAAGGTATTTATTGATGAATTTGACATGATTTTGCAAATTGAGGCTGGTAATTTTTTCCTGAAGAAACTCACGATAAATTTCGCCTTCGTTCAAGGCAACCGTTGGATGGGTTTTTCCGATGATAAGAAACATCACTTCCGGTGAAGTCTTGATGATATTTGGCAAAGCATCAAGTGTTGTTTCGATGCTTTTTCCAGAGCTCAACAGTCCGAAGGTAGAAAGTACTTTTCGGTTTTGCAATCCGTATTTTTCTTTCAAATCATCTTTGTCCAAATGGGGAACCAAGTGTGTCCCGTGAGGTATCACACTGATTTTTCCTCCATCAACAACATAATCCCTTGTCAATATTTCCGAAGCTCCATGGGTCATTACGATAATTCCCGAAGCATGGTCCAATAAATGTTGCACTTTTTGCTTGAATACTTCATCAGGTCTTGGTAAAACGGTATGAAATACAAAAACTATGGGTTTATTCACGTTTGCAACAAACGCTAAAAAAGAAGCTTCATTTTCCACAAACAATCCAAACTCATGTTGCAACAACACCACTTTAATGTTAGAGTCTGCATTTATTTTTTCGGCTAGGTCTTTATAGGATGAGTCATCAGAAGTATCTAATATATATTTTACATCCTTATTTTTATAGGTGTGTTTTTCTTTTTTGCTTTCTAAAGCACAAATCTGGATGTCAAATGAATATACAAACTGATTTCGCAACGCCTTAATCAAATCTTCAGAATAAGTGGCAATCCCACACTCACGAGGAGGATAGGTGGTAAGGAATAATATTTCAGGCAGTGTTTGTTCAGAAGGTTTTTTCTTTTCCACAAAATAGTCTGTGGCTAATTTAGAGGAAAGGGGCATGAATTTCAAACTTCCATTTTTGTTGTAAAGGTTCGTATTTTCCATTTTTTGTGCAATTTTAGTAGGTTTATAGTATCTAATAATAAAAGAATAGGGTAGCTTATCAGATTTAGTAAAATTCACTAAAAATCAACTGCAACAGTTATAGTATATTTTGAAAATATTATAGGATTTGTATTTTAACATATACGAAAACAAAAAAAGCTCTACATGATGTAAAGCTTTTTGTAAATAATTGTTTTTTAGTTTATTGCAAACTACTGCCAGCTTTGGTCAGCCATTCGTTCACTCTTTCTTTTGCAACATTGGTCAAGTCCTCTCCCGTATTCGAAGCATTTTTAAATTCCTTTTGAGCTTTTCGCTGTAGGTTATTTAATTTACTTTTAAAGTTTTCAGCAAGATGTTCAGCCTCGTCAATAAATTTTTCTTTTTTAGTTTTCTTTTTTTTGTATAAAAGAATTCCTGCCGCTGTTAAGAGAGCAACTCCCGCTGCCACTCCTATAATTAATTTCTTGTTACT
>Ga0247808_10001772_pt1 | contig 10454 bp, 4 predicted proteins | sample UWRJL089202R1_FD_179914 | JGI IMG/M metagenome (GOLD analysis project Ga0247808, IMG submission 179914) | Plant litter microbial communities from Arlington Agricultural Research Station in Wisconsin, United States - UWRJ-L089-202R-1 | ecosystem: Environmental > Terrestrial > Plant litter >... | reverse complement strand
ATGTAAAAGATATTGGAAAATTCAGAACACCAACTTTACGTGAAGTTGCCAACACAAAACCATGGATGCATCATGGACATTTTCCGTCATTGCTGGATGTTGTCGAATTGTATAACTTGGGAAATCCTTCTCCGGTCCAAAAAAGGTACTTGGGAACAGCACGTGATTCTCTGATTCCAAAATCAGATCCTATGCTTAGAAAACTTAATTTAAGTAAAGAAGAAATTGGTGATCTTTTGGCTTTTATAGAAACATTAAGCACACCAAATCAAAGAATTATGACGCCAACGTTGCCCAAATAAGCTCGTTTACCAAACTAATCAAAAAGTGAATTATCCCCAACATTCACTGTTTAAAAGTCTATTTCATTTGTTCGAAATAGGCTTTTTTTTAACCTAATTATTCAGAACCATTAATCATTTATTTTGATGAACAATCTAGTTGAAAATTTTGCCGTAAGCCTTTACGTGTATCAAATCGCTTTTTTATTGCATGTTATTCTGGTTGCATTATCTATTCATTATATTTTAAAAAACAAAGACCGATTAAAAAATCCTTACGTTATTATTGTTGTATCTATTTTGTTTCCTTTTGTAGTTTCAATTCTGGCTATTGTAATGCTAAGGAGAAAGGAATAATTTTTAACAAGCGCAAAATATCGGTCGATCCTATGGATCTTTTTTCTACTACTATACATAAAAAACTGGATTAAAATCCAGCCCTACAATATCGATCGAGCCGCTCGCTCTTTTTTACAACAACCTAATTCTCTTCAAAATAACAATAAAAGTTCCGGAGGAACGATTTATTTTGTAGCAACGAATTTTAATCCGTTGATTTTAGGGCGATTGCAGCTAAAGTTCCATAGGAACGGTCCATATTATGTGCAATATGTCCAGAACAAACATGAAATATCGATCACCCGCCGGCTCTTAAAAAAGCCAAATGATCAAAATAAAAAAACTGTCCGAAAATTACTTTTCGGACAGTTTTGAACAACAATAACTAACTCAATTTCAAATCTATTTCTTTATAAAACGCCTGATCGTTTGTTTACCTTCTTTATCTAAAATCAGAAAATAAATTCCATTTCTTAATATTGAGACATCAAGACTATTATCTGTAACAGTCTGCACATCCACTAAACTTCCAGTTTGAGAATCGACTACTTTTACATTTCCTCCTGTAGCGTTTGTGGTAAAGAAAAGCGTATTCGTAACGGGATTTGGATATATATTTAAAGTAACATCTTTGGCGGTTTCGTCTAAACTTGCGGTTGCTATCACTGGTTCTATTGCCGAAGCAGCAGCACCAATTCTCGTTATTCTAATCCAGTTGATGTTTACGCCACTGTTCTGAATATAGATTCCAAAATTATACGTTCCGGCATTTACGGTAACGGTTTGTGTAACCGTTTGCCAATTTTGCCATCCTCCTGTATTCGGAATAGCAACTTCACCTAAAATAATGGTTCCACCATTCAAATCTGAAGAAATTCTTGCCCCGGTTACACCACTTGCAATTCTGTATTCAATTAAATACGAACCTGTAGTCGGAAAATTGATGCTGTTATACGCTAACCAGTCACCTGTATCAGTATATGCTACATTTAGACCTCCACCACTATCTGTTGTTGCTTCCGTTTCGATTCCGTTCATGGCCGAATAGTTTTCTGCCTGAATAAGTGTCGTAGTTTGGGTTGTAGTCGTGGTAATCAATTTCCATTGTCCACAAGTTTGTCCGTTATCATCCCATTGCTGCACATTAGCACCATTGGCCGTACTTGCTCCTGCAACCTCAACAATTCTGCCGCTGTGTCTGGCAATAATTTTATAGAAACCATCTCCGGCAGCTACCAGTATAAATTGCTGATTTGTTGTTCCGTTATACGGATACTGCTCCATATTCGCACCATTGGCTTTATTGAAGTTATTTACATCAAGCGATTGCCCGCTATGATTGGCAATAATCTTATACAATCCGTCACCAAGATGTGTAAATGTATATTTTTGATTCGCTGCTGAATTTGCATTACCTTGCGCTACATTGGCACCGTTTGCGGTACTGGCATTCCAGACATCCATATTGAGTCCGCTGTTTCTGTTTTGTAAAAAGTACGTCGCGTTTCCTAAGGTTGTCACACCATTTGCAATGATACGGATAGAGCTTACTTTATCATTCCATGTCGTGTTAAGACAAGAATTATCAGAATTAATTACGGTCGAAGCTCCTGCAAAGTTATCATCCTGATACAAGATTGCCTGAAACCCCTGCGTAATACGAAGCGAAGAAATATCATCGTTAAGAATACCTAATGAATTTAAACGTGCCAGATTATAATCTCCAATCGTTAGTCCGCCTGAGAATCCGGTGTAATTACAATCTTTGTAAACCGTAATCACATCACTAGACGGCGCAATATTTCCACCCGGCGGAATCGTTCCTGTAATGGAATAACTTCCGATAGATCCGTACGCTGAATAACCTCCACTGCCCGCATTTCCTGCTCCAGCACCATCTACACCAATAAAGTATTTACCGGCTGGAAGGTTTACATTCATAGAAGCATTAAGAGCAAAAGGATCCGAATTCCAATATGTTCCCATTTCTGCACCGGAAGCATTATACAAACGAATTACAAGATGCAGATTTCCATCTCTGGAAACGGTATTCGCATTTATAGCAACATTTCCTCCTCCTGTAGTAAAACTAAAAAAGTCATAATCAGCTTCGTTCGTAATAATTCCATTTTTTTGATTGATCGTACCGCTGGTATTGTAATCTAAGGTTGCTGCAGAACCTGTATTATTACCATAATCATCCCCTCTAAAACCTACCCCAAATTTAGTACTGGCAATAATGGCAACATCATCTTGTTTGTTATTAGCAAAATTATATTCCCCTTTGCTCCATTGAACAACGGGTCTGTAATAACCCGCTCCCATAATTGGTGCCCATGCCGTATTGTTAAGCCCAACAAAATAATCTTCAGCAGGGTTTGTACGTCCGTCATGTCCCAGATCAAAAGTATGTCCAACTTCATGAGAAGAAGCGTCTCCACCTGATTTACCAGAAGTAATAAATACCCAACACGGTACATCATTATCCCAGTTAAACGAACCGATGTACGCCACTCCTCCTGCTCCAGGAGCAGCTGTATTGGTTGGTGTAATAACTACACGCATTCTTCTGTTTCTAGGGTAGGAATTAAAAACAGCCTCATTAGTAGTAACATTCAGATTAAAAGATCTGTAATCCTCTGCAACTACCTCCCAGTGCTGTTGCACAGCGGCATCGCTCATTCCGGATGGAGCAGCATTAATGGCATTACCATTATTCCAAAGATTTCCTGCCGGCATATTGTAACCATCGAAATCTAAATAAACGCATCCTGCTGCACCCGGTAAACTTTGTAAATTAAGTAAAGCGGCGGCTACTTCTGCTTTGGCAGTATTGGTTGTTTTATTTGTTGTATTTGTATTCGAAGGAAGGTTTTTGTAATCTATACAAACTAGTGTATTGATATCGACTTTCTCTACAAAAGCATTTCCTTGTGCGTCTGAATAATATTTATAAGCTTCTCTCGTCTTTTTCAGCAGAATATGCCCTTCGAGTGATTTTTCTTTTACTCTGATGAAGAATGAAGATTCTGCTACATTTTTAATCTCTCCAATCAAAAATTCGCTTGAAGCATTAGATTCTTTATAATTAACTTTTGCATCAAAACTTTTGGAGTTGTTTACCTGAAGCGCAAGTGTTTTGTCGATCGTTTTTGAAGTCGCTGATTTTACCAGCTCACTTTTTATAGTATTTAAAAAAGTTTTACTAGAGCCTAAAGAAGTTTGTGCTTCTGCAATGCTTCCAAAAGCGGTTACAAAGAGTAAACTGAACAGAAATCTGTATTTTTTTTTCATTTTAATTCGGATTTTGGGGTTGAATTGTAATGTTAGTAATTTGATTTCATTTATAAAAAAAGGTGCTATCCTTCCTATTTAGAAAGGGATAGCACCTTTTAAAAATTTATTTCTTAATAAAACGTCTCACTGTTTTGATTCCGTTTTTTTCTACAAGAACCAAATAGATACCGCCTTTTAAAGTAGATACATCTACGCTGTTGTTAACCGGCTCCTGAACAGAAACTGTTGCTCCACCCTCAGCATTGATAATGCTTACAGTTCCACCTGAAACTTCTGCGCTAAAAGAAAGCGTACTTTCTGTTGGATTTGGATAAACGCTTAATCCAGCAATATCATCCTGACCACTTGGAGCAGCTGCTTTTCCTGCCAGACCTGCACCTGATTTTGTGATTCTGAACCAGTTTAAATTGAGACCTGTATTCTGTATATAAATTCCAAAATTATACGTTCCGGCATTTACCGTTACTGTTTGAGAAATCGTCTGCCAGTTTTGCCATCCTCCGGTATTCGGGATATTCACAGATCCTAAAACAATCGTCCCTCCGTTTAAGTCAGATGATATTTTTCCACCTGTTACATTACTTGCGACACGGTATTCTATAACATAAGTACCTGATGTTGGAAAATTAATATTGTTATACGCCATCCAGTCTCCTGTATCTGCATAACCAACATTTAAACCACCTCCGGTATCAGTCGTAGGTTCGGTTTGAACACCGCTCATTGCCGAATAGTTTTCTGCCTGTATCAAAGTTCCGTTACCAGTTGGGGGCTGACTTCCGGTTATAACCTGATTGATAGCAGTCAATAATGATTTCGAACCTACTGCATCTTGCGATAATTCCCAAATCATTACACCACCGGCATTCTGAATCGCGAAAGTGGTTTTTTGTTTAATTGTTGGTATTCCGTTATAATAAATCGTATTCCCTACCTGATCCTGATTTTCAGCTCCCGGATATTGATTTACGATATTAGCATAAGAAATCCCCTGATTGGCTGAAGCTCCAAAACCATATCCGTAAAACGGAACACCTATAATTGCTTTACTTGCCGGTAAACCTCTTCCTGTCCAGTAATTAAACTGATTTACTGCCATACTGTAAGGAGAGTGTTGCCCTGGGTTTCCAGGAGCCCAAGGTCCTGTTGCATCATACGCCATAATATTAATCCAGTCGTACGCTGCAAAAGTCGATGCCGGTACATTCGCTCCGCCATAACCTTCTGAAAGTGCTGCTGTACACAATTTATTACCCGCATGTAATTTTGCTGCAAGTGCAATAACAAAACCGCCATAGTCTCCATTAATCGCAGGACCTTCTAAATCGACATCAACGCCATCAAAGTTATGAGCTACGACGTAATCGTATATTTTCTGAATAAATGCCGTTCGGTTAGCTGGTTTTATCAAGTTCCAGTAATTATCTCGGATAGCACCTCCTTCTGATATGGCACCACCTCCCAGTGATACAAAAACTTTTACATTCTGAGCATGTGCCGCATTAATAATGGTATTGCTTCCTGCATTGAAACTCAAATAACCGTTGGCATCCGGATTCTCGAAAGCAATATTAATGTGCGTTAACTTACTGTACTGAATACTGCTTGAAAAAGCATTAAGATCAATCCAATTTGGTACGTAGGCGATTACCTTTTTTTGGGCAATTGACAAATTGAAAACTCCCAAAACTAAAATGACCATCCATCTTAGCTGCAATGTTTTGTAATTGTTTTTCATTGTAATGTTTGTTAATAGATTAATAGATTTGTTTATTTGGGGGAGAAATAAAAGCCTCAAACAAGTCTGATTTTATTCAAAATATTTAAGGCTTTAACCATTTAATGCTATTTTTTAATGAAACGTTTTACTGTTTTTACACCATCTTTTTCAAAAACGGCTAAATACACACCACGTTTTAAGTGAGAAACATCAATACTTTCACTATTGTTTTTTTGTCTTGAAACTATATTTCCAGTCTGAGAATCTACCACAGTTACTGTTCCGCCATTTACTGGTGTAGTAGTATAAAGTGTATTTTCTGCAGGACTTGGATAAACATCAAACCCTGTTGCTAATTCTTCTGATGGAGTTTCAACTGCAACCATTTTTCCTGCTAAGCCAGCACCAACTTTTGTAATTCTGATCCAGTTGATGTTCATTCCTGTATTCTGAATGTAGATACCAAAATTGTAAGTGCCTGCATTCACGTTTACGGTTTGAGAAACAGTTTGCCAGTTTTGCCATCCTCCGGTATTGGGCACATTTACAGTTCCCAGAACAATCGTTCCTCCATTTAAATCCGATGATAATCTACCGCCTGTAACATTGCTTGCTACACGATATTCAATAAGGTAAGAACCTGTTGTTGGAAAATTGATGTTGTTGTATGCCATCCAGTCACCTGTTTCAGTATATCCTACGTTTGAACCTCCTCCGGTATCTGTGGTAGCTTCAACCTGAATACCGTTCATAGCAGAGTAGTCTTCTGCCTGAATTAGAACCGATGAACCTGAAGTTGCTGTAACGCGAATAGAAGAAACCTTATCATTCCATGTGGTATTAAGACAAGAATTATCAGAATTGATTACTGTCGATGCACCTAAAAAGTTGTCATCCTGATACAAAGTTGCCTGATATCCCTGAGTTATACGAAGTGACGAAATATCATCATTTAAAACGCCTAAAGTATTCAAACGTGCCAAATTATAATCGCCAACCGCTAATCCACCGGAGAATCCAGTATAATTACAATCTTTATAAACGGTAACTAAACCTGTAGATGGCGGTATAGAAGGCACTGTTCCCGCATATCCTCCAAAAACAGCAATAACTTTAGTTGGTTGTGGAGAATGCAGCGATGGTGATTGATCTGCAACATCATCATAAGCAAATCCATACGCCAGATTATCGATACTAATTCCCGGTAAATGCCAAAATTTAGAATAATGATTGGTTGGATTTACCTGATAGAATTTTGAAGCGTCATACCAGTTTTGTTGTCCCGGATTTGGCGTTGTTACATTTACTACATGTCTGTTTATCGCCGCTGTCAATTGCGACTGAATTACAAGATCCAGATCACCATCGACCAATCTTCTGTCCAGAACACCTTTTCCTTCAAGTGCTTCCTGAGTAGTAGGTCTGTTTTGTACTCTTCCTGTACGACCTGCAAAACCTCCTGATTGTCCTACAACTACCAGTTGTTCTCCAACCACTCTTCCTTTAAATACTCCGGCATCTCCGGCATAAAAAATTAAATCTTCATTTTTGTATTTATTCCAAATGGCATCGATATATCCTTTTAGGTAGTTTGCCTGAGGCCCTACACTTGTACCACCCGTTCCATCTGCGAAAGCAGGTGTTTTAGAAGGTGCTGTAATTTCGCCTGTAGCATCATTTACGCATCCTTGAAATTCTGATGGTACATTGGCTTTAAAAGCGGCCACAATTTCTGCGTGTTTTTTTAATTCACCCACTCGTTTTTGGTAACCATTAGCACCAAACAATTCCATCCCCATTGGATATTTATACGAATCTACTCTTGTTGGATTTCCAAAGAAACCATACTGATTATTTGTCAATTCGATTATTTCATACAAAATACCCTGATTAGGATCCGTTGCATTTAAAGGATTTGGTGAAGTGTATCCTGACGGAGCACCATTGGCACCAAAAAAGTAAAAATACAGTTGTTGTCCTTTGGCTATAAAAACTCTGCAGCCTGCAATAAGCGGCAATGTAAAGGTCTTATTAGGAATCTCGCTCAATTTGGTAAAGCAATTAGCGTATTTTGAATTTTGTCCCGGACCTGTATTTCCTCCAATCGTTGGTCCTGTAACGGTATTGTACTGAGAACTCATTGGCAACACCTGACTTGTTTTGGCATTTACCCAAACATGATTTCCGGTGGTATAATCGATACCTACAATGGCTACATACAATTCGTTATCATTGAATGTAGAAGTATTACTAATGGTAAAAGGAATAGGCCCTTGTCCATACATAAAGCTTGAAAACACTAATAACAGTGCTGTCAGAAGAGAAAATCTTCTAAAGTCATTTTTTTTCATATTTTTTAGTTTTTTGGGGTTACGTAAATAGTTACTAAACATTAAGCCTGTTTAATAATCCGTTGGATACAAACAATACCCAACGGATTATATGACTATTGCTTAATCAGTTTTTTAGACCAGCTTTTCTGATCAGATCTAAAGTTCACGATGTAGATTCCTCTTCTTAGTTTGCTGATATCAATTTGACTTTCGCTAACCTCAGCATCAAGGTGTTTCTCTAAGACAAGGGTTCCTGAATTATCATAAATCGTAATGACTTTATGGTTTAAGTTTTCAGGTATCGAAAGCTGAATAGCATTGATTGCCGGATTAGGATACAAAACAAAGGCTGTTGCCGAAGACTCAATTTCTTCACTTGGCATTGCAATTTTTGCCGTTGCAGCAGCAGAACCATAAGCTTCAATTTCAAACAAAGAATAACCATAAGGTGATAATGCTTTTGTGGTACATAAAATACGAATGTATCTTCCCGTACCGCTTACCGTTAAATCATCGGTTCCGCCATCACTTGCCGTTTGGTTGCTTACTGTTTCATTTTCTGTGAAAATATTATCGGTAGAAATCTGAACTTTGTATTGCGTTGCAAATGCCGCTTCCCATTTCAGTACCACACGGTTAATGTTATGATTACTTTGCAAATCAACATAGATCCATTCGCTTGCATTAGCAAAACTACTTGACCATCTTGTAACCGTACCATCTCCATCTGTGGCTTTCGCCGAAGTATACGTAGCATTTTCTTCTGAAGAAGCCAAAGTAGGTTTTCCTAAAGCTAAGTTGACATTGTTATTGGGTGGTGTATCTGTCGAAACTAAATTGACTGCTCTGATGTTGTCAAAATAATACGTATTTCCAGAGCTTGTTCCCGGCTCAAATAAGAAAACAAAACGATTTACTTCATTATCAGCAGTTGAAGCATCTGGTGAACTAGCATACGTAAAAATTACGGTATGCCAGGTATTGGTTTGTTTTACGACTGCCTGATAAACACTGTGTCTTCCAACAGGAAAATTAGACGGAATCGAAGCACTGCTTTCTGCCTGCCATGAAATTATAGAACCAACCGGTGCAGAAGTGTAAACATCTATAGCAAACTTTTTAGTACCAGCTTTAAAATCAGCAATATTATTTAAAGTCGTATTGAACGAAAAGTTATCATACAATTCCGTTGCTTTTCGAACATATCTTCCCACATTCGACGAAGTATTGATTCCGCTTGCATTTGGGTTTGGCGTATTTGGCGTATAGGTTCCAATAGCATCTCTAAACGTAATATTGTGTGTATTTTGATAATCTTCATATACTACACCAGGAGTAAAAGTATCCGGTAACTTGGTAGAACCAATTCTGATGTTATCAAAATAGTAGGTATCACTAGTATAAGAACCGGAATTAAATAATAAAACCATTTGGTTGATTGCAAGATTCGATGTTCCTTCGTCCGGACTTGAGTTATAGTAAAAAGTCAGCGTTTCCCATTGATTTTGTTTGGTCGTAATTGCAACATAATTACTATTTCTTCCTACCGGAAAATTAGCCGGAAGTGATGTAGCACTGTTCTCCAGATTTAAACTAACTACAGTCCCTACAGGAGCAGAAGTATAGACATCTATCATGATTTTTTTAGTCTGATTTTTTAGTAAACCGGCATCTTCAATAGTGTTCTGAGTATTAAAGAAAAGTACATCGTATTGTTCTGTTACATTTCGAACATAACGAGCCACATTTGCCGATGAGTTAACCGAATTACTTCCCGGATTCCCTACAACGCTATATGTTCCGGTTGTAGTTCCTTTAATGATTTTATTGACACCATCATAGTTTTGCAGAATATCTGTGGCGATAATAGGCTTTTCAGGAGCGGCTTTGGTCATTAAATTATCAAAATAATAGGTTGCTCCGGAATTTGAATTCGATTCAAAAAGAAATACCACCGTATTAATTGTCAAAGCACTTGTATTGGCATCGATTACTTTTTCAAATTCAAATTCAACAGTTTCCCATTTGTTTTGTACCGTTGTTGTCGCTTTGTAACCGCTATGTCTTCCTGACGGAAAATTGGTAGCTGTAGTAACCAAACTGTTTTCGAGCTGCATAGAAATTTTAGTTCCTACCGGTGCCGAAGTATAGATGTCAAAAGAAATTCTTTTACGTCCAAAAACATAATCGTTAGCATTACTGATCGTAACATTTTTGATATTCAACACATCATATTTCTCAGAAGTATTACGAACATATTTTCCAACCAAAGGTGACGTATTAATTCCCGTCGCTGACGGATTCGCAACCGCTTCTGTCAATACTCCCGTTTTAAGTCCGTAGACAATATTTCTGTTCGATTGAAAATCTTCGTGGATTCTTTCTACAGGTAGAGGAACTTCTGTTGTAACTGCAAGTTTATAAGATTTGGCATCACAACCCGCAACTGTAGCAACAACAGCAACATCGCCTCCGGTGGTGCCC
>Ga0247808_10001770_pt1 | contig 10457 bp, 9 predicted proteins | sample UWRJL089202R1_FD_179914 | JGI IMG/M metagenome (GOLD analysis project Ga0247808, IMG submission 179914) | Plant litter microbial communities from Arlington Agricultural Research Station in Wisconsin, United States - UWRJ-L089-202R-1 | ecosystem: Environmental > Terrestrial > Plant litter >... | reverse complement strand
GGTTTCGTTTTCACAAAATACCAACTCATCTGCTTCTTCTGTATACAAGCGGTAAGTCGGCAATAATTCGTGTTCGATTTTTATAGTAGATCCGTTCTCGACGGACATCTTTGGCTTGGCATTGTCATACCCCCATGACCAGATGTTCCTGAACCATGTGGTGGGTAAGATTGTAAGTTCCGCTTTTTTAGGACCGCGATTGGCTATACTGATTTTGATCAGTATGTCGTCTCGATCCGCTTTCGCGTATTCGATGTAGATGTCAAAATATTTATCCTTATCAAAAATACCGGTATCGATTAATTCGTACTCCGGATCCATGCGGGTACGGCGGTTGTTTTCCGCCATCAGGTCATCGTAAGGAAACTCTTCCTGAGGATACTTGTAGAGCATCTTCATGTAGGAGTGGCTGGGCGTACTGTCCAGGTAATAGTATAATTCTTTTACATCTTCTCCGTGATTTCCCTGATTACCGCTGACGCCAAAAAAACGCTCCTTGATGATACGGTCCTTACCGTTCCAAAAGCCCAGCGCAAAACATAATAGAGATTTGTTATCCGATATACCGGCGATGCCTTCTTCACCCCATCTGTAGGCTTTGCTTCTGGACATGTCATGGCTGACAAACTCCCAGGCGGCACCATCCGGACTGTAATCTTCGCGCACTGTTCCCCACTGACGGTCGGTCAGGTAAGGTCCCCAGTTTTTCCAGGGATTGTTTTCTTTCGCAAAACTTACTCTTTGGTATTCTTGTGTATTCTGTATTCGACTACTCATTGATGATTTTTCAGCTGTTAACTAATGAGAAGCAAAGCGTTCATAACCCACCATGTATGTCTTCGGTGGAAATGTTTTGATGACTTCCTTTGTCTCTTTACCGTCTTTCCCTTTACTCTTCTGCACTTCCTGGTAATCTTCGTATGTTCTGGCATCCACGATCAATTCACAGATATCCGATTGCGGTGTTACCCAGTAATCATCCGTAGTACCAATCTGTGTGATCTTCGCATTTTTCGATGTGATGATGAGTTTGTGCTTTACTTTTTCAATGCCACCGTCCAATACGATATGCACTTTATTGGCTTTGTTTTTTTCTAAATAGGTAATAGGAAGTAAACTGTCTCCTTTCACCAGGAAAAAATTAACATAGGGTGCACACCCCTCTTTGCACAAAGAAGGCCTCTTTTGCGCATAAGATAAACTTGAAATGAAAATGAACAGTGCAATCAGTGATAGCCTCATGATGAAATATAATTAAATTACAAGATTTCTTCTACACTCTTCTGCAATTTTAACCAGCGTACTTCTCCGACTTTCAACTCCAGCAGATAAATACCATATCCCGTCTGTTCTTTTCTCGTCACCAAAGTCAAGGAGCTGCCCGGACCGCTTAGTTCATGCAGTAAATTCCCTTTTTGATCGTAAATGCGGTGAATGTTAGTTGTTTTATCTCCGACATAGAAAAAGGTATTCCCATTATGCTCCACTCCTTTTACTTGAATCTCCGATGAAAAGTTGCCGGAAATAGCCAAAACTTGTGCGCCCTCGGCATCAAGTAGTTGTGCTGTATAGGGATCCCAGTTCAACACATAATACGAACGGGCATTGTTCTCTACCGGCACCAGCATAAACTTGCCGTTCGCTATTCCTCTGTATAGCTCGGTCTTGGAGAGGAGCTTACCTTCCAACGTGAATTTAGATTTTAATCCTTTATCAGAGATCGTGTAAATGTTGGTGTTGGCAAAGGATGTTCCTTTTTCCAGGCAATAGCCCGAAATCGTTGGCTGACCGGTATGTAAAGGGAATCCCGGTTGTATCTCTGCTCTGCGGTTGATGCAATAAAAATCTCCTTTGCCATTCCAGGCCAGGATTCTGTCGTTGCTTCCGATTCTCAAATGCACCAAAGGAGCATACAACTTCGCTCCCAAGTCTTTAGAGGACCAGCCTTCCAGGACTTTACCCGTCATGTCGTACAATAGGGCATGTCCGTAGTTATCGACCACTGCCAAGCGATAATTTTTGGTGCGGTCGTAATCAATGACCGACAAATGACTCGGACTTAAGGTATCCGGTAAAACGATCGGGAAGCCAGGTAACAGCAGCCCTTTGTTCGATACGGCATGTATTTTTTGTCCGGCAATAAAGATATAATCGGAGCTGCCGTCCTTGTTGAAATCACCTGAGCCAATGCTGCCTACTAATGAGCCTTCCATCGGGTAACTCCATGCCGGATGGCCTTTGCTGTCAATGAGATGCAGGGTCTGTGTACTGTCGGTGTACAATACATCGGTCCAGTTATCGGATACCGCAACTTTATGCAATACCGCATTCACAGGGATACGCACGGCTTCTGTAATGGGATCAAATGAATTCACTTCCATCACCACCTGCTCACTGAAATGGTTTTCAATCACCATATTGGTGTACAACTTGTCCTGAGAATAAGCAAACTGAATCACGATAGAGTTGATCATGTTGTACTGTTGCTCGTATTGCTTGATAGCAGAGGAATAGGCCGGATTCAGGTCACGCTGCAAGGCGCCTTTCAATTGCTGAGGTTGTATAAACAAACTGAAATTAGAGGCTGTAAGGTCTTTCCATCTGGAAACCATATTGACATTACGCTTCCATACGTCCTGGTTGTTATAAGCCTTGATGACATTCTTCAATGACTCTACCGAATTGCCAATCACTAAGGCATCTTGTATGAATGTGTAATAGACTTTATCAAACCCTTTAGCTACATCGCCGCAAAGCCAATAAGCAATGTCTTCGGCACCCCATTGGTATATTTTATGTCCGTCGTAAAATTCAGAATATAAATCACTTTGGATCGATTTGTTTCTCGTTCTCCACTCTGATATTTTATCTTGAGCCACCGCTCCATTCTTGGTTTTCACCAGCAATACTTTATCTGTTGCTGCACCGGGAGTAGTTACGGCGAACGTTAACAAAGCGGTTTCATTTCCCATGATCGACAAAAATTCATGCTGAAGCGTGAGATGATGCTGAGCTTCCCAATCCTTTAAATGCTCCACATATTTTTTATCCTGCTTGCTGTTGTAGTCCAGCCAACGCGTGTATTTTTCTTTCGCCTGATCTCCACCCCAGAAGTAACACACCGCCGTATTCATCGGCACATACTCATTGAGTGTAAAAGGTTGTGGCTTTTGTCCTTCAAACAGCGCGCTGTAACTGCCCGCTCCTGGTGTATAGTAAGTAAATCCATGAAACAGCCATTTGCCGTTGTTGAGTGTAATGTCGTATACCCCTGTTTCTGCAAAGGTATTGATGCCTTTAATAAACTGGTCTGTACTGTCGGAAGCAAAGCACCCCAGGAAATGAGGCATCTGGGCATAGTTGACATATACATTGCCATCGTCATAGCTGATTTTTGCAGCAGCCTGACGTTGCGCTTCCAGGCCTGACATAAAGTGTCCTTCATATTCCGTACGCACCAGGCGAATGACATCTTCTACCAAATAGCCGGTATAACTGCCCACCAGCACATCGTGGTGCCAGGCAAATGTCAAAATCTCTTTGGTTTGCTTATTGGTCAATTCATACAATACCTGTCCTTCGTACTTACGCTGCTCAAACAGGTAATTACCACCTTTAGCAAGCTCTGTGAGTTTTTCATGGATGCGTTCTTCCCAGTTGCCCTTGTCAAAGGCGATGTACCATACCAACCCCATTTCTCTGCTGGCCGATGCATGCACCGAACAATAGATCGGATGACCTTTGGGCAAAGCCTGGTCAAAGCCGGCGGAATCCAGCATCGGGATCACCGCATGGGCTTTCTTCACCCACTCTTTCATGATCGGAAGGCTCAACAAACCTTTCATCACATGTTCACCGGTTGTTTTCTTATAAAATTCTCTGATGTCCGTGATCTCAACCACCATGGAAGTTTCAGCAGGAATCAAATTAAAAACATCCACTTTTACTTTTTTATAAAACACCGTATAACCCATCCATCCAGCTGCTCCCAGCACCAATACGATCAAACCTATGACGAGTGTTTTGTTATTTTTCATGCTTCATTCTCTTTAAAAAAACAATTTAACAAATGATTAGATAGAATGCATTATTTTGCGGAAGATAATGGGAAGATGTAGAGAAGTTGTAGGGAGATAGAAGAGTCTGGTGATTTTATTTAGGATAAATGTATGGTGGATATAGGTTATAAGATCATTGAATACATCGATGCTTTGTATATCTTGGGCATGCCCCCGGATCATTCATTTGATCATAAACCAGCTGAATGTGCGGGGTCGGGCTATCGCTCCAAGTCCGCCTGCGCACATGCCTGCGCACTTCGGGCTTTCCGCTCTATCCCTCATGCACATACTATTATCTATTCATTCTAATTGATAAAAATATTGTGAAAGCAGTTATACAACGCGTATCGGAAGCAAGCGTAAAGATTGATGGCATTGTCAAAGGCCAGATCAATCGGGGACTTCTGGTTTTATTGGGTGTTGGCCATCAAGATACTTTGGAAGATGTAGAATGGTTAGGCAAAAAAATCATTAAGCTCAGGATTTTTGGAGATGGGGAGGATAAGATGAACTTATCCCTGCAGGACATAGCAGGAGAAGTGCTGCTGATCAGTCAGTTTACATTGCATGCCTCCACGAAGAAAGGCAATAGACCGGCCTTTACGGAAGCGGCACCTCCGGCCATAGCCATTCCTTTGTACGAAGCGATGATCGAATGGCTGGAACAAGAACTTCCTAAACGCCTGCAAACCGGATCGTTTGGTGCGGATATGAAAGTTGCTCTTATTAATGATGGGCCTGTTACTATAGTTATCGATACACAAAATAAAAATTAAAAAACTTAGTGAATTTGCGTTAGGGATTGAGCCATTGTCTGAGCTCTCCCGCCGTTTGATGGATTGGATTACCCTGTATGACGGATCGGCGGGAAGCGAGTGGCGAAAGCCCGGCCTGAAGGGAAACGCCCACATTCTTCAGCCCGATCACTTTATTCCATTAGAGCTATTAAGCATCATCACAAAAAAACTCAATCTTATTTAAAGTCAATCTGCTATGACATTAGACGACGCTCAAAAACAAGTGGACCAATGGATCAACACGACCGGTGTTCGCTACTTTAATGAATTAACTAACATGGCGATGCTCACGGAAGAAGTGGGTGAAGTGGCTCGGATCATTGCCCGTCAGTACGGCGAACAGTCCTTCAAAGACACAGACAAGGAAGTAAACCTGGCAGATGAAATGGCTGACGTGCTCTTCGTATTGATCTGTCTGGCCAATCAAACCGGGATAAACCTGTCTGAAGCCCTGACACAGAACCTGCTGAAGAAAAACATCAGGGATCAGGACCGGCACAAGAACAATCCGAAATTGAATCCTTAAAGAAATAAAAATGCGTTTTAACTTAACTTGTTTTGAACAGGAAAGATTATTGGATAATTTTAAGCAATCCATTAACTTGGGAGAATAAGAAGCACTATGCCACACACCGCTAACATTTCTGTAGAAAAAGTAAAACAGTCCAGAATCAGTCAAACTGATTTCTCAAACCTGGAATTTGGAGCCGTTTATTCTGACCACATGCTGGTTTCTGATTACAGCAACAATGCCTGGAACAATACCCGCATCATTCCTTTTGGGCCCATTACAATGAGTCCGGCTTCCTCTGTTCTGCACTACGGACAAACTATATTTGAAGGCATGAAAGCCTACCGTGCAAAAAACGGCGACGTCCTTATTTTCCGCATGGATGCTCACATTGCCCGTCTGAACAAATCCTGCGAACGCTTGTGCATTCCTCCTTTGGATGAAAGCATCTTCATGGATGGCATTCATCAATTGGTTCAGCTGGAACAAGACTGGATCCCTAACGAAAAAGGCTGTTCACTTTACCTTCGTCCTTTTGTATTTGCTACGGATGAATTCATTGGTGTAAAACCTTCTTCCTCTTACAAGTTCATCACCTTTGCCTGTCCTGTAGCCGGCTACTACAAAGGCACCGTGAAAGTAATCATTGAAACAGAATACGTGCGTGCTGCCGAAGGCGGTATCGGATATGCGAAAGCCGGCGGTAACTACGCCGCTTCTTTATTGCCTGCAAAAAAAGCCACGGACAAAGGCTACCAGCAAATCTTGTGGACCGACAGCAAAGAACATAAATACTTTGAAGAAAGCGGTACAATGAACGTGATGTTCGTCATTGGAGATACACTCGTAACTCCTCCCCTTTCCAGTTCTATCCTTGCCGGTATCACACGCGACAGCATCCTGACCATCGCCAGAGAATGGGGAGTGAAAGTAGAAGAACGCAGAGTGAGTGTACAGGAAGTAGTAGAAGCGCATAAAAAAGGATTATTGAAAGATGCCTTTGGAACGGGTACAGCGGCAACAATCACACACATTGCCGCCATCCATTACGAAGGCGAAGACATGGTGCTCCCTCCTGCTGAAATCCGCGAGCTATCCAACAAACTGAACGATCATATCCTGGGATTGAAATATGGCGAAATTGAAGATACGCACGGATGGATTTATAGAATAAAAAAATAGTTGTTAGTTGTTAGTTGTTAGTTGTTAGTTTTAAAAGAAAAAGAGCAGAGAATTATTAATCTCTGCTCTTTTTCTTTTAAGGAGTACAATGAAATATTAGACTATAGTAACGGAACTAACAACTAATAACTATACTTATACTTATACAACTGAAACTTCCCATTCGTAAAAACAGTATCGATGGATTCTTTATGACGAATCAGAAACTCATCCATCGATTGCGCTTTCATATCTGAGTGAGTCAAAAAATAATGCGCTCCTACTTCTTCTATTTTCTTATCCATGCTGGCAGCGTCCTGATCCCAACGGTAGCCCATGCTATTCCTATCCGTATAGAGCGCAGAAACGGTGGGTTTAATGAACACGAGCACCTCTGCCGCCGGCACATGCTGACGGATGTAAGCAAACACTTCCAGCGATTCCGGTTCCTGAGGTCCCATTAATACGGTATCCTGTGTTTGAATCAATTCCGTCACCGCATGCTTATAGGTTAATAAAATCACTACACCCATCGCCAAAGCGATCCAGGTGGAAGACACATTGACCTCCAAGCGGATGGAATAAAAAGCATAGATGATGTAATAAAATACAATGCCGCACAAAGGGAATAAATAACGAAAACCTTGTGACGTATTAGGAAAGCAAATCACCACGGCAAGGTACAACAACAGGACATAATCAATGACATTACGTTGCTTCAATAGCTTGAGCAACACACCCAGCAAGAAGAAAGATAAGGCAAATGCCTGAACAATCAGAGGAACAAAATTCCATTGCCCTGCATTGGGATGAAAAAATTCCTGCAATACCTGTATATAATAATTGCTCGTTGTTAACGTAATATCGCCCAGGTTTTTCCAGTCAAACAGCGTGAAAAAAAACGTATAAGAATCTTCCTTCCCGGGAAACAACACTTTACTGAACAGCACATATACCACAAAAGCGGAGCCAAGCATGGTCAACAGATTCCACAAGCGGGTATACTTTTGTTTGTTTTTATAATCCTGAATAATGTGCCATGCATTATCCAAACAAAAAGCAGCGAGCAGCACAATGCCTATACTCTTGATCAGTAAAGCATATCCGCAAAGAAAGCCGATGGCTAATGCCCATTTATATTTTTTCTCTTTCCAGTCGGTGTTCAGGTATCCGATCAAAGCCAGTATAAAGAATAAAGTAAACGGAATATCGGACAACACCTCACACTTAAACCACAACAGCCATGGGTTGTAAGCGATTACCACTACCGCGACAAAGGAAATAACCCCACTGTAATACATCCTCAAAAAAAAGAAGATGGCCAGTAATGCAGCCATCAACAGGCCTGTAACGAAAAGAGAAAAATGTAAAATACTATTTCCAAAGCAGGCATAAACAGGCGCCAGGAGCAAAGGAAATCCTACAGAATAAGTGGGTGGTGCCAGGTAAGGAAAGTTTTCATTGAATAGATATCCGTTATCACCCTGAGGTTTCCCATCGATGATATTCATTCCTTGTTTGATATACAGAGCAAAGTCTCCGCCCCAATCGTGGCTGCTGCGGATATTGATAAAAAATAAAGGCAACAGGAATATGCTCATCCATAGCATCTCCTTTACCTTGGGATATCTTTTCAAAAAACCCATCAAAAGTATAGTAGGCCTCTCGGCCTACTCGTTTAAATTGAATTACTTTTCAACCGTCAATAATACCGGTATCAATTTGCCCTCTACAAACTGAGGAACGACATCGTACAAATCTTCTTTCAGGCAATACTTGATATCTTCTTCTATCCCCAGATTTTTCAAGCGTTGCAGGTGAGAAGAATTTCCCAAAAATCCGAGTAGATCTCCTTTTGCTTTTTCATATAAATGAAGAGCAATCAAGGCCGAGTCGTTAGAATGTTTTACTTTACCTTCCAATGATTCGATCAAGGCTCCGGCAAAGAGTGTATCTTCTACATTCAGCTGACCTTTCCATCCGGCACATACCAAAACGATGTCTTCCTCTTTACTCAATAAATATTTCACCAAAGCGGCGCGGTTCAAAAAAGCGCCTACCAATATTTCCTTTGCATGACAAGAATGAATCAATGCTCTTGTACCATTGGTCGTGGTAACAGCTACCCACTTGCCTTTCAAGGCGGCGTCCTGATAACTGAAGGGAGAGTTTCCGATGTCAAAGCCTTCGACTTTCTTACCGTCTCTTTCCGCTGCAGCTACGTAACCCTGATCTTTTAACACCTGACATTCTTCTACTTTCTCTACCGGAATGATACCGGCCAGGCCTTCGCCTAAACCTGTTACCATGCACGATGTAGCGCGCAAAATATCAATTACTACAACAATTTTACCTTCCAACTTATAACATGGTATAAGATCGGGACTCACGCAAACCTCAACTGTCCTCATTGTTTCAACACTTATGACTTCACACTTTGACTGATGAACGGCAACTTAGCGACTGTCGCTTTCAATTGTCTGCCTCTCACCTCTATTTTAATTTCTGTACCTATTTTTGCAAAAGCAGTATCGATGTATCCAAGGCCAATGCCTTTCTCTATCACAGGAGAAATACTTCCTGAATTGACTTTGCCTATGGTTTCACCCGATGTAGATAAAATGGAAAATCCACTCCTTGGTACTCCTTTGTCTTCCAGCACAAACGCCACTAACTTTTGTTTGACGCCTTCTGCTTTATCTTTAGCCAATAAATCTTTGGCAATGAAATCTTTATTGAACTTTACGATCCAGCCCAATCCTGCAGCGATCGGTGATGTTTCATCACTTAAATCGTTGCCGTATAAACTGTATCCCATTTCCAAACGCAGTGTATCTCTCGCTCCTAAACCACAAGGAATAAGGCCTAACGGACTACCTGCTTTTAAAATGGCATTCCAGATATTCTCTGCCTGATCCATCGGACCATAGATTTCAAATCCTCCTGCGCCGGTATAACCGGTAGCCGAAACAATGACATCTTTCACGCCGGCAAAGGTGGTGGTGGTAAACGTATAATAAGCCAAAGTATCTAACGGAAAGTCTGTCAACGATTGCAGCATACCCGCAGCCTTCGGACCTTGCACGGCAAAGAGAAATGTTTTCTCAGAACGGTTTTCCCATTCCGCACCTACAGGATCATTGCTCGTCATCCATGCCCAATCCTTGTCGATATTGGAAGCATTGACTACCACTAAATATACGGTTTCTTCTACTTTATAAATCAAGAGATCGTCTACGATACCACCTTGTTGATTAGGCAAACAAGAATATTGCGCCTGACCGATTTTTAAGGCAGAAACATCGTTGGTTGTCAGGTATTGAAGAGCAGCTAAAGCCTTGTCTCCTCTCACCCAAAACTCGCCCATGTGAGACACATCAAAAATACCGGCATTGTTGCGGACAGCATTGTGTTCTGTGATGTCTGAAGAATACCTCACCGGCATCATGAATCCACCAAAGGGCACCATTTTACCTCCTAATGCAACATGCACATCATTTAAAGGCAAGTATTTTAAAGTTTCAGTCGATTCCATATTGAATTAAACCGTTAAAGATAAGGAAAAGTCGTTAGACGTTAGTCGTTAGTGGTTAGTATTTTATCAACAAGGAAAACAGTGCCTGATGCTTAGAGTCGCCGCAGGGTCTCTCAAAGAGAGAGCGGCGGCGATGAATGCTATTCTTCTATGAATAATTCTAATTGGGAAGGCAGGCATTGGAAGCTGAGCCTATGGTGCGGAGTAAAGCCATGTTCCCGCAAGGCATCGCGATGTGCGATGGTTGGATAGCCCATGTTGGTGTTCCATCCGTAATGTGGGAACTGCTCGTGCAAATTCAGCATGTAGCCGTCACGCATTGTTTTGGCCAAAATAGAAGCGGCAGCAATGGAGGCATATTTGCCATCGCCCTGAATGATACAGGTATGAGG
>Ga0247808_10001766_pt1 | contig 10466 bp, 11 predicted proteins | sample UWRJL089202R1_FD_179914 | JGI IMG/M metagenome (GOLD analysis project Ga0247808, IMG submission 179914) | Plant litter microbial communities from Arlington Agricultural Research Station in Wisconsin, United States - UWRJ-L089-202R-1 | ecosystem: Environmental > Terrestrial > Plant litter >... | reverse complement strand
GCGGCGCTGGATCGAGTTGCTGGACCGGGCCGGGCTGGGCGCCAGTCTTGTGATCCCGGACGCCCTGGCGATGCCGACGCCGCCCGAGGGGATGTGGCGGGTTTCTGTCGAGGGCGAGCGGGCCCTAATCCGCAGCGGCGACGGCGCGGGCTTCGCGATCGCGGTCGATGACCTGCCCATGGCGTGGACGGCGGCCGGCGAGCCGCGTCTGCTGGCCAGCGGCGCGCCCCTGCCCGAGATCATGCGGGACGGGATCGAGGATGCGACCTTCGACCTCGGCGTTCCGGCCAGACCCGTGCTGGTCATCCCGCCGCTGGACCTGAGGCAGGGCGAGTTCGCGGCGGTGCGTCGCCGGACCGCCTCGCCGATGCGGACCCTGGCCTGGGTCGTCGGTCTGGGACTGGCGGCGCATCTGGCGATCCTGACCGCAGACACGCTGGCGTTGAGCGTGGCGGCGGGCCGGGCCGAGGCGCGGGTGCGCGCCGTGCTGGCCGAGCGGGCGCCGGGGACCGACGCCACGGACCTGGCCGCCGCAGTCGACGGGATCGCACCGGCGGGATCAGGGGGAGAGGGCGCGTTCGTCACAACGCTGGGCCGGACGTCGCGGGCGCTGGCCGGCGGGCGCCTGGCCTTCCATTCGATCAGCTATGCCCCCGGCGAACCATTGCAGCTGGCGGTCACGGCGCCGGATGCGACGACGCTGGACGCCGGTGTCGAGGCCCTGAACCGGGGCGGTTTGGCGGCCCAGTCGCGGCTGGATCCGACGAGGGACGGCGCGGCGTCGACAGGGGGCCTGAACGCGGCGATCGCTGTCGGCCCGGCGGGAGCGAGCCGATGATCCGCTCTTTCGAAACCGTCCGCACGGCGCCGGCGGTCAAGGCGGCCACGGTCTGGCTGGAGACCCGGTCGCGCCGCGAGCAGCGGCTGATCCTGGTCTTCGCCGGCCTCGCCGCGGCCGCCGTGGCCTGGTACGGGGTCGCCCAGCCGATCCTGCGGGTGCGCGAAGACGCCACCGTAAGGATCGAGACCGCCGCCGTGCTTCTGGCGCGACTTCAGGCCGCGCCGATTGGACAGGTCGCGGTCGTGCAGGCGCCGCTGGGCGGCCCGGTCGCCGACATCCTGAACCAGCGCGCCTCTGCGGCGGGTCTCACGCCTGCGGGGGTCGAGCCGGACGTCGACGGGGCCAGTGTGGTGATCGAGAACGCCCGCTATGACGCCGTCATTCCCTTCGTCGCGACGGTCGAGGGCGTGGACGGGGCGATGCTGCGCGACCTGCGTATCGAGCGGACCGGACAGCCGGGCCTCGTCCAACTGCAGATGCGGGTGGCCCAACCATGACCTCTGTCGCCATCGAAGACGCCAAGCCCGTTTTTTCGCCGCTGCCTTACGGCTATGCCCGCCGCAACGGGGTGATGCTGGAAGACGGCGCCAACGGCCCCGTCTGCGTCCACCGCAGGTCCGCGCTCCTGTCGGTCCTGCTGGAGGTGCGGCGGCTAAGAGGCGAGGCGGTGACCTATCGCGCCGTCGATGATGAGGCGTTCGACGCCCTGTTGCGCGACCAGACGGGCGGGGCCGCCGGATCGGCCGCCGACATCGCCGCCAGCGAGGATGATCTGGCGGCGCTCGCCGAGGACGCCGCCTCGGTCGACGACTTGCTGGACAGTCGCGACGACGCTCCTGTCGTACGGCTGATCAACGCCATCCTGCTGGAGGCCATCCGCGAGGGGGCGTCCGACGTCCATATCGAGGCCGAGGAACGGCGGCTGGTCGTGCGCTTCCGGCTGGACGGGGTGCTGCGCGAGGTGCTGTCGCCGCCGCGCGCTTTGGCACCCCTGCTGGTCAGTCGGATCAAGGTCATGGCGCGGCTGGACATCGCCGAGAAGCGGGTGCCGCACGACGGGCGGGTGACGTTGAGGATCGGCGGACTGGACGTCGACGTGCGGGTCTCGACCATTCCGACCCAGCATGGCGAGCGGGTGGTCCTGCGTCTGCTGGACCGGGGCTCGACCGGTCTGGATCTGGGCCATCTGGGGATGGCTCCGCGCGACCTCGAGGTGTTCGAGCGGATGATCCGCCGGCCGCACGGGATCATTCTGGTCACCGGGCCGACGGGATCCGGCAAGACCACGACCCTTTACGCCGCCCTGACCCAGCTGAACGACCGCAAGCGCAACATCATGACGGTCGAGGACCCGATCGAATATGCGCTGGACGGGGTGGGTCAGATGCAAGTCAACGCCCGGATCGACCTGACCTTCGCGCGGGGCCTGAGGGCTATCCTGCGTCAGGACCCGGATGTCATCATGGTGGGCGAGATCCGCGACCATGAGACGGCCGAGGTCGCGGTGCGCTCCAGCATGACCGGCCACCTGGTGCTGTCGACCCTGCACACCAACTCCGCCATCGGCAGCGTCACCCGGCTGGTCGACATGGGGGTGGAACGCTATCTGCTGGCGCCCATGCTGACCGGATTGATCGCTCAGCGGCTCGTGCGGCGGCTGTGTCCCGAGTGCCGTCAGGCGGATGTGGCGACCGAGGCCGACGCCGCCCTGACCAGCGGGGCCGTCGCGGTCGGCACGCGCGTGTTCCGTCCGGTCGGCTGTTCCCATTGCCGGGGCGACGGCTATCGCGGCCGCGCGGCCCTGTACGAGGTGGTCGAGATCGACGCGACGATCCAGTCGATGGTGCACGAGGGCGCGTCCGAGGCGGACATCATGCGACACGCCCGGACCCTGGGGCCGGGCATCCTTGAAGACGGCGTGGTCAAGGTGGTCCAGGGTCTGACCACCGTGCAGGAAATCGCGCGCGTCCTGCACGAGGACGGCTGAGCATGACGCTGTACACCTATCAGGCGGTCGATCCGGCCGGTCGTTCCACACGCGGGACGGTCGAGGCCGGCAATGACGCCGCCGCGCGGGGCATGGTCCGCGACCTTGGGCTGCTGCCGGTTCAGGTGACGGCCCAGCCGCGCGCGGGCCAGAAGGCGGGTCTGTCGATCGGCGGTGTATCGCTGGGCGGACTGACCGGACGACGCGTTCCGGCAAAGAGCCTGGCCGCCGCCACGCGCCAGTTGTCGACCATGATCAGCAGCGGCATCCGGATCGAGGAAGCTGTACGCGTTGTCGGAGCCGAACATGCGGCCCAGCCGATCGGCCCGATCCTGATGGACGTCGCCTCGGCCATCCTCGAGGGCCACAGTCTGGCGGCGGCGCTGGAGCGGCATCCCCGCACCTTCCCCGAATTCTACCGCGCCTCGATCGCGGCGGGCGAACAGTCGGGCAAGCTGGCCGAGGTCCTGGCGCATCTGACCGACTTCGTGGCGGCGCGGGAGCGGACGGCCCGCAAGATCCAGCTGGCCCTGCTGTATCCCGCCCTGCTGGCGGTGGTCTCGACCCTGATGATCACCCTGCTGATGATCTATGTCGTGCCGGATATCGTGAAGGTCTTCGTCTCGCGCGGCGCGGCCCTGCCGTTCCTGACGCGGGCCCTGATCGTGGTCAGTGGCGGGATCCAGACATTTGGCATTCCCTTCCTGATCGTGGCGGCCATCGCCGGGGTGGCGCTCAACCGCTGGCTGGCGATTCCGTCGGTGGCCTTGAGATTCGCCCGGCTGCGCCTGACGACGCCGCCTCTGGCCGGGTTCGTGCGGCAACTGAACGCCGGTCGGTTCGCGGGCAGTCTGGCGACCCTGATCCGCAGCGACGTGCCCCTGGTCGAGGCGTTGAAGGCCTCGGCGGCGGTGACGCCCAATCTCTATGTCCGCGAACGCGCCCTGTTCGTGGCCCAGCGGGTGCGCGAGGGCGCCAGCCTGCGTCGCGCCATGACCGAGGCGGACGTCTTCCCCCGGCTTTTGCTGGCGGTGGTGGCCAGTGGCGAGCAGAGCGGCCGCCTGGGTCATGGACTGGAACGGGCGGCGGCGGATCTGGATCAGGAGCTGGAGGGGCTCGTGGCCGCCATCGTCGCCCTGGTCGAACCGGCCGTACTGCTGGTCATGGGCGGGATGGTGCTGCTGATGGTGCTGGCCATCCTGATGCCCATCGTCAATCTGAACAATCTGGCCGGGCTGTGAGCCTGTCCGCCTACAGCCGGGTGTCGAGGGTCACGGGGACGACGCCGGGGAACAGGCCGGCGGCGGCGGCATCGACCGTCACCGACAGGCCGCCGTCTTTCGTCGTGCGCGACTGGGCCAGCCGTGCGCCGTCCGCTCCGGTCAGGGTCGCGGAAGCGCCCTGTGCGTCCGAAGACAGGGCGGCCGCCATGGGCGGCGTTGACGAGGTTGCACCGCCGGGCACCGCACAGGTCGCTGGCCCGGTGTTGACGGCGCCCGATCCGGTGACGCCTCCGCGCAGAGCCAGCGACCGAGCCTCGATCCGCATGTCTCCGTCACAGGCGAAGGGCAGGGCGGGCAACAGGGCCGGGAGGAGCCGCAGCGAGGCGGAACCCGTGGCCGACTGGATAACAACGCCGTCGGGACGGGCGACGGCCTGTCCGGTCAGGGAGGTCTCGGGGCCGGTCACGGCGAAGTCTCCGGCCGCGCCGAGCGTGATCAGCGACCGGACCGGCCGCAGCCGCCAGTCCGCCGCGAAGCCAGGGGCGAAGCCAACCTGTCCGTTCCAGACGGTGCCGACGGCGTCGACCTTGCGGCCCACCGCGACCTCGGCCGGCAGGAAAAGGGCCAGACCCGACACGTACGCCAGAAGTCCCACGCCGACCATGACGACACGCCAGCGGGTCACCCGCGCATACAGGCGCTCGAACTGAAATGCGCCGCCATGCCGCCCGTCGCCGTCGCGTGATCGCCAGACCTGAAACATGGAACACCTCGCGCACGGGGACCGGGGGAACGCGGCCGGCTGGTCCTTCTAACGCGCCTATGCGTCAACGGCGCAACGGGTTCACCCTGGTCGAGGTCATCGTCGCCCTGGGCCTGTTCGCCCTGATCGGCGTAGCCGGCTTCAGCATGCTGTCGGGGGTGTTGCAGACGCAGGAAGGCGCCGAGGGGCGGCTGCGACGGATGTCGGAAATCCAGCGCGCGGTCTTCGTGGTCAATGCCGATCTGGATCAACTGAGCGGCCAGATCGACGGGGTGGAGACCGGACTGACCTTCCAGAAGAGCGATCTGGCGGGGCGGCCCGTGGTGGTGCGGTATGATCTCAGCGGCGACCGGCTGCTGCGCACCGTGTCCGGCCCGACGGGCGAACGGACCCAGGCGATTCTGGCCGGAGTCAGCGACGTGCGCTGGTCCTATCGCCGGCGAGGCGAGGCCTGGAGGACGACGGCGCCGATCACGATGCGGGACCCGAACGCCCCTGCGCTGGCGCCCGGAGAGACAAAGATCGTCATCCCTCCCGTCGCGGCCGTGGCCATGGACCTGCAACTGGCCGGGGTTGATGACCATGCGGTGACCCTGCGCCGGGTCGTCGCCGTTCCCGAGATTCAGCCATGAGACCCGAGCGGCGGCTGGACCGCGAGGGCATGATCCTGCTGAACGTCCTGGTCATCGTCGCCATCGCGGCGGCGACGGTGGCGGTGATGATCGCCAGCGAGGATATCCAGGTGCAGCGCTCGATCCGTCTGCACGATGCGGCACAGGCGCAGGCCTATGCGCGGGCGGGCGAGCTGTCGGCGGTGACGGCCTTGCGGCGTGACGGTCTGACCGCGCCGGAGTCGGACGCCTATGCCGAGTCCTGGGGCGCGATCGGCCAGCAGGCCATCGCCATTCCCGGCGGGAAATTCGCCCTGTCGATCGCCGACGAACAGGCGCGCTTCAACCTGAACGCCCTCGTCACGGGGGACGCCGTCGCGGTGGCCCGGTTCGGGCGCGTGGGGCGGGGGGCGGGGCTGGCGCCCGGGACGATCGTGCAGATCGCGACCATCGTCGAGGCGGTGGGACCGCTTCGGGACGAAGGGGTGTTTCGGACCGCCGGGATCCCGGCGGGCGATCTGGATCGGCTGAGGCCGCTGGTCGCCTATCTGACGCCGGACGCAAAGTTAAACCTGAACACGGTCGATGGCGGGCTGCTGGGCGTGCTGGTGGACGATCCCCGTCTGTTGCGGCCGCTGCTGGAGCGGAGAGCGCGCAACGGTCTGCTGACCGAGGCGGATGTCGCGGCGGCGGGGCTGACCGGGCTGGGAGGCTTCACCTCCAACCACTTTCTCGTGACGACCGTGGTCCGTGTCGGCGACGTCACCCAGACGACGCGCAGCCGCCTGACGCGGACGATCGATCCGACAGGATCACGGGTGACCGTCGCCGCGCGGCGGCGCACGGCGGACTGAGCGAGACCTCAGTTCGGACCCATGCGAATCCAGCGGCCGGGACAGGCGTCTTCCGGTCCCGACGGGGACGTGGTGTAAAGCAGGATGCGTATTCTGATCCCCGTTCTGTGTCTCACCCTCGCAGGTTGCGGCGCGGCGGGTCAGGTCAGGGAGGGGCTGGGGTCCGCGGTAACGGCCCCGCTGGTGGACCTGAACGTGCGCAGGGACCAAATCCCCACGGTCTTGCTGCAGGCCCAGGCCAATCCCTATGACCAGCGCAATCTGAACCAGTGCTCGACCGTGGCGGCCGAGGTCGCGCGGCTGAACGAGGCCCTGGGCCCCGACCGGGACGAGCCGCCAGCGCCCAGTGGCTCCACCCTGAACGAACGCACCCAGGACGCCTTGGCCGAGGCGGCGTTGAAGGCGATCCGCGATGCGGTGACGGACTTCATCCCTTATCGCAGCTGGATCCGACAATTATCCGGGGCGCAGGCGCGATCCAGGGCGGTTCAGGACGCGATCGAGGCCGGGCGTCTGAGGCGCGGCTTCCTGAAGGGGCAGGGGATGCGGCTGAACTGCGCGCCCCCGGCTTCGCCCGCATGGTTCCGGCCGACGGGGCGGTCGCAGCGGTAGGTCAGCGCGCGGCGCCGCGGCCTCTGTCGCGACGGTCGCCCCTCATCTGGCGGACGCCATCCTTGGTGAAGGCTTCGAACGACGGCTTGTCGATGTTCCTGAACTCGCCGGTCCGGTCCCAGTCCCAGTCGAAGGAAATGCGCTCGCCCTTGTGCGCGAACTTGCCGGACCAGTGGGCGAAGAACGAATATTTGTCGCCGCCGATGATGATGACATGGCGGTGAAGCGCGGTCTCGTTGCCCTCGTCGCGGGGCGGTTCCTCGAGGTAGGTGTTGTAGGCGTGGAAGCCTGACTTCTCGATGCGCATGATCAGTTGGACGTATGCCGGGCGTGGAAGTCGCGGCGGAACTGTTCGAAGCGGCCGTGCTGGATGGCGTCGCGCATGGCGGCGGTCAGGGCCTGATAGAAGGCGATGTTGTGCCAGCTGAGCAGGACCTTGCCGAGGATTTCGTCGGCGCGGATCAGGTGGTGCAGATAGGCCTTCGAATAGGTCGAGGACGGGCCGTCGATGGTCGGGTCCAGTGGATCCTGATCCTCGGCGAAGCGGGCGTTCTTGAGGTTCAGCGGGCCTTCCCAGGTCCAGGCCTGGCCGTGGCGACCGGCCCGGGTGGGCAGGACGCAGTCGAACATGTCGACGCCGCGATACACCGCCTCGACCAGATCGATCGGCTTGCCCACGCCCATCAGATAGCGGGGGCGATCGGCGGGCAGCATATCGGGGGCGTAGTCGAGCACCTCGCACATGGCCTGATGGCCTTCGCCGACCGCCAGACCGCCGATGGCGTAGCCGTCGAAGCCGATCTCTTGCAGTCGTTCGGAAGACTGGCGGCGCAGATCCTCGAAGGTGGAACCCTGCTGGATGCCGAACAGGGCCTGGGTCTCGCGCGTGCCGAAGGCGGCTTTCGAACGGGCGCCCCAGCGGACGGAGAGCTCCATCGCGGCCTCGGCGGCCGGCTTTTCGGCCGGGTAGGCGACGCACTGGTCCAGCTGCATGGAGATGTCAGCGCCGATGCGGTCGGCCTGGATCTGGATCGATCGTTCGGGCGTCAGCACGTGTTTGGAGCCGTCGATATGGCTGGAGAAGGTCACCGCCTCCTCCTTGACCTTCGAGATGCCGGCTAGGGACATGACCTGAAAACCGCCGCTGTCGGTCAGGATGGGTTTGTCCCAGCCCATGAATTTGTGCAGCCCGCCCAGCCGTTCCATCCTCTCGGGACCGGGGCGCAGCATCAGGTGATAGGTGTTGCCCAGCAGGATGTCGGCGCCGGTCGCCGCGACCTGGTCGGTTGTCAGGGCCTTGACCGTGGCGGCGGTGCCGACCGGCATGAAGGCGGGCGTGCGGATATCGCCGCGCGAGGTCTTCAGCACCCCGGTGCGGGCGCGGCCTTCGGTGGCGGAAATGTCGAACGGGAAGGGCAAGCTGTATCTCCGGAAGCGGGGCGTATAGGCCGGATGCGTGACGGAGAACAGGTCCACACACGCTCCGCAGCCTTCTCCTGAAGGGCGAAGGCCTGTATCGGGTCAGGCAAGGGAGACACCAGATATGACGCGATCCAACGCGCCCCTCTATCAGTCCGGCTTCGGCAATCATTTCGCGACCGAGACCATTCCCGGCGCCCTGCCGATGGGTCAGAACTCGCCGCAGAAGACGCCAATGGGCCTGTATGCGGAACAGCTGTCGGGCACGGCCTTCACCGCGCCACGGTCCGAGAACCGGCGGTCGTGGCTGTATCGCCTGCGTCCCAGCGCCCAGCATCCGGCCTATACGCCCTTCGATCAGGGCCGCGTACGGTCCGGGCCGTTCACCGAGGCGGCGCCCAATCCCAACCGGATGCGCTGGGATCCCCTGCCCATGCCTGACGCCGCGACCGACTGGGTCGAGGGTCTGGTCACCTACGGCGGCAATGGCGACCCCGAGACGGGAGGCGGCGCCGGCGTCCACCTCTATGCCGCCAACCGGTCGATGATCGACCGCGTCTTCTACTGCGCCGACGGCGAACTGCTGATCGTGCCGCAGGAGGGCGCCCACCTGTTCGTCACCGAGATGGGGCGGATCGAGGCGGAGCCCGGCCATATCGTGGTCATTCCGCGCGGCGTGCGGTTCCGCGTCGAGTGCGAGGGTCCGGTTCGCGGCTATGTTTGCGAAAACTACGGCGCGCCGTTCCGCCTTCCGGATCTTGGCCCCATCGGCTCCAACGGCCTGGCCAACCACCGCGATTTCGAGACACCCGTCGCCGCCTTCGAGGACGTCGATCGCCCGACCGAATGCGTGCAGAAATTCGGCGGTAGGCTGTGGGCCACGACCTTCGACCACTCGCCGATGGATGTGGTCGCCTGGCACGGCAACAATGCGCCGTACCGCTACGACACCGCCCGGTTCAACACGATCAACACCGTGTCCTACGACCATCCGGACCCGTCGATCTTCACCGTCCTGACCAGCCCCAGCGACACGCCGGGGACGGCGAACGTCGATTTCGTCATCTTCCCGCCGCGCTGGATGGTGGCCGAGCACACCTTCCGGCCGCCGTGGTTCCATCGCAACGTCATGAGTGAGTTCATGGGGTTGGTGACCGGCGCCTATGACGCCAAGGCTGGCGGGTTCGCACCGGGCGGGGCGTCGCTGCACAACTGCATGAGCGGGCACGGGCCGGATCAGGCTTCGTACGACGGGGCGGTCAAGGCGGAGCTGAAGCCCCACAGGATCGAAAACACCCTGGCCTTCATGTTCGAGACCCGCTGGGCCATCCGTGTCACGAAATGGGCGCAGGAAACTCCGACCATGCAACTCGACTACGATGACGTCTGGACGGGATTCGCAAAGGGCGACGTCTCGAACCGGGCCGGAGATTAATCATGCGTCTGCACTTCGCCGCCTTCCTGTCCGCCGCCGCCCTGCTGGCCGGCGCCTGCACACCGATGGCGGGGGCTGAGCCCTCCGTGCCGGGTCAAAGCGTCGACGCCGCCTCTTGCGCCGCGCGTGGCGGCGAGATCCGCCGGGTCGGCCGGATGCAGTCGGAACAGTGCATCCTCAAATACGCCGACGCCGGCAAGCAGTGCACCGATGGCGACCAGTGCGCGGGCGACTGCCGGATCGAGGGCAACAGCGGCGTCGCGCCGGGCGCCGCCGTGACCGGCCAGTGCCAGGTCGACAGCGACCGCTTCGGTTGCCACACAACCGTCGAGGACGGCAAGGCCGGCCCGACCCTCTGCATCGACTGACGACCGGACACGAAAAAGCCCCCGCCGTTCGCACGGCGGGGGCTGATCTTTACCGCAACGGTCCCTAGTGGGTCGTCGGGGTGTTCGACGTGGTCATGCCGCCATCGGCGTTGCCGCCTTGCTGCTCGACACGGTCGGCATGGGCGTCGGCTTTTTCCTCGACCCGGTCGGCCTCGGCGTTGAGGGCCTTTTCCTGGGCCTCGTTCGGCGTGGCGGCGGCCTGGGCCTCCAGGCTGTCGGCCGTGGCCTCGCCCTGGGCTTCGATCGCATCGGCCTGCTTCTCGGCGGTCTTGTCGGCCGCGCTTTCTCCGCAAGCAGCGACACCGGCCAGCATGAACGTGGCGGCGGTGGCG